>Ga0326727_10000601_pt1 | contig 146242 bp, 127 predicted proteins | sample MB2enrmetagenome_FD_207643 | JGI IMG/M metagenome (GOLD analysis project Ga0326727, IMG submission 207643) | Lab enriched peat soil microbial communities from McLean, Ithaca, NY, United States - MB29MY | ecosystem: Environmental > Terrestrial > Soil > Wetlands > Peat | place: USA: New York... | reverse complement strand
GATGTGACGAACACAGCAGGATCCCTGGCGACGACGGTTGGCAAGGTGAACGGCGCAAGCGTGCCGGCATCGGCGAACGTGATCTCCACGAATTCGAGTTCCCAACTCGTCGCTTCGACCACGCATAATCTGAGCGTTCCGGCGAATTGCATTGCGGCCAGCGGCTCGGGGACGGCCTACACGTGTTCGACGACGCCCACATTTACGCCCGCGACCGGCGACCATATTCAGTTCAAGGCGGATGTGGCCAACACGGGGAGCGCCACGCTGGCGGTGAATGGAGCCACGGCCGCGACCTTCAAGAAGTGGGGCGGGTCAGGCAACCTTATCGCGAATGACCTGCTGGCGGGGCACTGGATTTCAGCGACCTTTGATGGAACGTATTGGCAGCTTGAAGGACAGTTGGGGAACGCCAACGCGACGGAGCTGAATGGAACATCGATCACCGGGTTATCAGGCAGCGGATCAACGCTGGCGCTGACAACCTCGCCGTCGATTGCATCGCCGACGTTCACCGGGACGGTGACAACTCCGCTGACCACGGCGGGAGTGGTGACGACAACCAGCGGCGGAGTGCTGGGTTCAGAGGCGCTTCAAGGCACGGATACAAAGGTACTGACGGCGGGAACAATTTCCGGGTCGGGCACACCGCTTTGCGCGGATGCGAATGGCGGCGCGACGACCTCGGGATGCTCCTCAGGCGCGGTGGTGACGAACACCCCGGCATGGCTGATGAACCTGGGAAGCGGGGCAGATGGCAGTTATGAATTCAGCTCATCGGGAAGCTGCTCAAACAGCCCCACGCATTGTTATACGAGCTGCACTTCGTCGGCGCCTTGCAGCCAGTTAAAGTCTGCCGGCGAGATGTACATAACGAATCTCTGGATTGATTCCGGCGCATACGTAACCGGCGATTCGGGTTCGGGCGGCACCGTTATTCACGCAACCGGAGCCTGTACGATTGCCGGAACGATGCTGTTCAATGGCGCCAATAGTTCATGGCCCAACTCGAACAAAGGTGTGCTTGGCGGCAGTTCAGGCGGGTCAGGCGGCGGGACGGCGGCGGGAACGGCGGGAGTTTTAGTTTATCCGTCGATCTCCACGACTGGCCTTGGGCAATCTTCCACTCCCGCCGCCGGAGCAGCCAGCGGTGGAAATGGCGGGAACGGAAGCGCGTTTGCGTATCAACGCGCAGCTGTAAATTCCGGCTTGGGCGGTATGGATGGTCTGCTTGTGACGGGCGCGGCGGGAGTGCAGGGCGGCAGCACAGGAGGAGCAGGCGGGCACCCCGGCAGCGGCCTGGTAATGATCTGCGCATCGATCAACGGCAGCGGGGGCGTGATAGATGTCAGCGGCGCGTATGGATCTCCCGCAGCAGCCAACTCGACTGGAGCAGGCAGCGGCGGCGGCGGCGGCGTGGCGGTGCTGTCTTCGCAGGCTACGGTAAGCACCTGGCCGACGATTTACACGGCGGGAGGGCCGGGCGGATTGTGTACAGTGCCGGAGGCTGTGGCTACAAGCGGCAGTTGCACAACGCAGCCGAAGGTGACGCTGGGCGTGAGTTCCGGGGCGTTCAGCGGGACATGCACGGTGGCGCAGGCCGGGGCGGGATGCGGAACGGGCACGGGAATTACCTGGAACTTCTTAGGCGGGAGCGGCACGCCGGGAACGGCGACGGTGAATCCGACCTGGAGCAGCGGCGCGCTGTCCAGCTGCACAGTGACGGCGGGAACCAGCTCCGGTTACACGGCGGCGACGTATACGACCTGTGGAACGGGCGGAGACGGCGGAAATGGCTGGTACGCGGAGTATGCAGGTTGGTAAGAAAAGGCGGTTTCGCTTGCCTGATTGAAATGGGGGATCCGTGGCGGAGACAACAGGAGGAAGCGCGGCGGCAGCGGGAGGCTTTTGCGCGGAGGAGCTGGACCGGGAGGAGCTGATTCGCTTTGGGCGGATACTGGACCTGAGGCCGGCGAGCCTGCGGGGGCGGACGGTGGCGATGATGCTGGCCGAGAAGCTCTTGCAGGTAAGGACGCGGGAGGGAAGCACGCAGCCGCTCGAAGCGAACGTGGTGCAGCGGGCCTTTGAGCGGCGGCGGGGGGTGCGGAATATTGTGCTGAAGGCGCGGCAGATGGGGCTGACGACCTGGGCGGCGGCGCGGTTTTTTCTGCGGACGATTACCCGGCCGGGGACGCTGACTCTGCAGGTGGCGCACACCCAGGAGGCGGCTGAAGAAATCTTTCAGATTGTTCACCGCTTTGTGGATTTTCTGCCGGAGGCGCTGCGCGAGGGTCCGTTGCAGGTTTCGCGGGCCAATACGCGGCAGATTGTTTTTCCGGAGATGGACTCGCAGTACCGGGTGGTGACGGCGGGCGACCGGAACGCGGGGCGGGGATTGACGGTGCAGAATCTGCACTGCTCGGAGCTGGCGCGGTGGCCGGGCGACCCGGCGGAGACACTGGCCGGATTGCGTGCGGCGATGACGCCCGAGGCGGAGCTGATTCTGGAATCGACGCCGGACGGAGTGGGCGGCTGCTTTTACGAGGAGTGGCAGAAGGCCAACGAGCAGGGGATGGAGCGGCACTTCTTTCCCTGGTGGATGGAGCGGCGCTACCGGGCTGGGGCGGTGGACGAGGCCAGCCTGACGCACGAAGAGCGGGACATGATGGTCCAAAAGGGGCTGGATCTGGAGCAGATCGGATTCCGGCGGCAGATACGGGCGGATTTTCGCGGACTGGCGCGGCAGGAGTTCGCGGAGGATTGCGAACAATGCTTTCTGGCCAGCGGGGATGCGGTCTTTGAGCTGGCGGCGGTGGAGGCGCGGCTCAAGACGGTGACGGAGCCGATTGAAACGCGACTCAACGGAGATCTGGAAATATGGCTGCCGCCGCTCAAGGGCAAGTCGTACCTGGTGGCGGTGGATCCGGCCGGGGGCGGAAGCGAGGGCGACTACTCGGCGGCCGAGGTGCTGGAGCTGGAGACGGGGTTGCAGTGCGCGGAGTTCGCCGGGCACATGGGCGGGTTGGAGTTGGCGCGATTCGTAGCGGAACTGGCTACGGAGTACAACCAGGCGTGGCTGGTGGTGGAGCGGAACAATCATGGCAGCGGGATTCTGTCGCTGCTGGAGAGCTCGTGCGGCTACGGGAAGGTTTACCGGCAGAATGGTCAGGCAGGCTGGCTGACGACTTTGATGAGCCGGCCGACGGCGCTGGGACGGCTGGATGCGGCGCTGGTGGAGGAGCCGGAATGCTTTCAGAGCCGGAAGCTGCTGGCCGAGTGCAGGAGCTTTGTGCGGCGGCCGGATTGCGGAAGCGGGGCGCGCTCGGGAACACATGATGACCGGGTGATGGCCATGGCGATTGGGCTGGCGGCAAGGGCGGAGATGATGTAAGGCAACTGACAGTTAACTGCTGCACCTCTGGCCAAATGGCATAGAATTCGATTGGGATTCAGTACGCGGCGGGGGCAGGGCTTGGCCGTTCAGGCGGTGCAGCACATCCGGCGGATGCGGGGCGGGGCGCAGGGCCAGTTGATGCTGGGCGCCGACGGCCAGGTGTACGTGGTGAAGTTTCAGAACAACCCGCAGCATGTGCGGGTGCTGGCCAACGAGTTTCTGGCCTCCAGGCTGGCGTTGGCGGCGGGACTGACGGCGCCGGAGACGGAGCTGGTGGACGTCTCCAGCTGGCTGGTGGAAAATACGCCGGAGCTGGAGATAGACCTGGGCAGAACGCGGGTGCGCTGCGCGGCGGGGTTGCAGTTTGGGTCAAGGTTTGTAGGCGGGCTGATGCCGGGGCAGGTGGTGGACTACCTGCCCGCGGAGCAGATGAACGAGGTGCGGAACCTGAATGAATTTGCCGGGATCCTGGCTTTGGATAAGTGGACGGGCAATGCGAATGGCCGGCAGGCGGTCTTTCAGCGCCGGCAACGGGAACACCGCTATCGGGCGGTCTTCATCGACTACGGGTACTGCTTTCACGCCGGGGAGTGGAGGTTTGAGGATCTGCCGCTGCGCGGGGTGTACTACCGCAACGACGTGTATCGGGAGATCAGCGGATGGGAGTCCTTTGAGCCGTGGCTGACGCGGATGGAGACGATGGCGGCGGAGACGGTGTGGGCGGCGGCCGGCGAGGTTCCGCCGGAGTGGTACGGTGGCGACCAATCCGAAATGGAGGCGCTGGTGGAGAAGCTGCTGGCAAGGCGAGGCCGGATTCGGGAGCTGATTGAAGAGTTCGGGAAGTCGGATAGACAGCCATTTCCGAAATGGGTGGGGATGGGAAAAGATTTGGGGAAGGATTGGAAAGAGACAAGGTGGGAGACTAGCATGGGGAGGGTGAATTGAAAGGCAGCGGTCAGCGGTCAGCTATCAGCTAACAGTTTTGAGCTAGAAGCTGAGAGTTGAAGGTCGGAGGCTGACAGCTGGGGGCTGGAGCTTAAGGCTAAGGGCAGACAGCTGAGGGCTGAAGGCTGATGGCTCACATTGATGAGTGGCGGCAGCGAGCGGCGGGCATGAAGAACGGGTACGGACAGCAGCGAACAAATGAACAGTGGAAACCAGCGGCGGACGTGAACAACGGGGACGGACAGCAGTGAACGAATGAGCAGTGGAAACCAGCGGCGGGCATGAAGAACGGGTACGGACAGCAGCGAACGAATGAATAGTGGAAACCAGCGGCGGGCATGCACCTTTCAACTGCTCCGGTATGTGCCGGATGCGGTAAGAAACGAGTATGTCCATATCGGGGTGATTTTGCGCGAGCAGGATGGCGGGCCGGCAGATGTAAGGTTTACCCGCGATTGGCGGCGGGTGCGCTGCCTGGATCCGGAGGCCGATACCGCGCTGCTGGAAGGGATGGAGAGCGAGCTGCGGCGGCGATTTGAAGCCGAGCCGGATGGAAATCTCATGCGGCTGCTCTCCGAGGCGCTCTCGCTGAATGTGCAGATGACCGAGCCCAAGGCGTACCTGGCGGAGAGTTTGCCGGCGGGGATGGAAGAGCTGATGCGGCTGTATGTGGAACCGCCGCCACGGGAGCGCGTGCCGCGACTGAGCGGGAGGGCGGCGATTCAGGCGCGGATGCGGACGGAGTTTGAGCAGGTTGGGGTGTGGGATCTGCTGCGGAAGCGGATTGCGGCCTCGGAGTACACGCGCCCCGGGGATCCGCTGCGCATTGACGCGGGATACAAGCCCAACGGGGTTGTGCGCATGTTTCATGCTGTGAGCCTGGAGCCTGGCGTGGAGATGGCCAAGGTGCTGGCCTTTTCGGCGGCGGGACTGAGGGCCGGCGTCGAGCGGGTGGAGCGGGCCAGCCTGGAGCTGACTGCCGTGATTGAGCCGGCGGCGCGGCTGGGAGCCACTGATGAGGAACCAGAGCGGCTGCAGATGTACAGGTTTGGGGTGGAGACGATGGAGGGGCATCAGATCCGGGTGCTGACGACCTCGGATTTGGGGCGGGTGGCGGAGACGGCGCGGCGGGAGCTGCGGGTGTGAAGGCGAGCCGAAAACTCGCCAGCGGTCAGCTAACAGCAGTCAGCTTCCAAAAAGATTTTGCAAAATTTTGTATGGAAGTTTGCAGATAATTACGGGTGTTTGTAATAGAGTGGGTTTTGTAAGTGTGAGGCCAGGATCCGCGGGCTGAGAAATTGTGCCCTCAGTGAATGGCACGAACGGATGACTGTTAGCTGATAGCTGTCAGCTGGAAAAGGCATGGCCCCTTCGGGGGTTGTGCCTTTTTTGTTTTAGGACGGCGAAGAAGGAAGGTGCGCGTGAAGGTAGCAGAGCAGTTGCGGGAGATCTGGCGGCAGGCGACGGGGAACGGGCGGAGCGCGGAACTCGAGGCGGACGCGGCGAATGCGGAGGCGGAGCGCAAGACGCTGGCGCTGCCGGCAATTATCAGCCCGGTGCAGTTTCCCGGACAGCACCTGCCCAAGCCGACACCGGTGAATCTGCGCCGGTTTGCGGAGACGCCGCTGGTGCGGCGGGCGATCAACGTGATCAAGGATCGCATTGCGGCGATGGACTGGCAGGTGCGGGTGCGGCGCGGTGTGAAGGCCGGGGATCTGGCCTTTGCGGAGCGCAAGCTGCGGGCGCTGCGCAGAACGCTGGAAGAGCCGAATGCCGCGGACAGCTTCCGGACGTTGATGGAGCAGGTGATTGAGGATGTGCTGACGGGCGGCTACGGGGCCATCGAGATGGAGCCGACCGGCGACGGGGAGCGGCCGGCGATGATGTGGCCAGTGGACGGGGCATCGATCCGCATCAATCCGCGCTGGGACGGGCAGCCGGAGACGCCGCGCTATGCGCAGGCGATGTCCGGGCAACTGGAGTCGAGCGCGATTGAATTGCGCGACGACCAGCTGATGTATGTGCGCATGAACCCGCGCAGCTTTACGCCCTTCGGGCTGGGTCCGCTGGAAGTGGCCTTCGAGACGGTGAACCAGTTTTTGAGCGCGCACCGCTTTGCGGGCAAGCTGGCGGCCAACTCGGTGGCGCAGTATGCACTGTGGCTGAACGAGGCGACGCCGGCGCAGCACGACCGGCTGATCCGCTGGTGGCAGGACGAGATTGAGGGTACCGGGCGGGTGCCGCTGATCTCGACCGAGCAGAAGCCGGAGGTGCTGCGCTTTGCGCAGGGCACGGACGCGGATATGCGGCTGGAGTGGCAGGAGTTTCTGATCCGCATGGTGGCCAATGCCTTTGGGTTGCCGCCGCTGATGCTGGGGCTGGAGGCGGATGTGAACCAGTCGACGGCTTCGGAGATGGCCGACGAGGCCTTCCGCGGGGCGATCTCGCCGCTGGCGATTCTGCTGGCCGGGCACATTACCCGGGACCTCTTCGGCAAGTGCATCGGGTGGCGGGAGTATGAGTTTGTCTTCAACGAACTGAGCGCGCGGGACGAGACGACAGAGCTGGCGGTGCAGGTGCAACTGCTGCAGGCCGGGGTATTAACGGTGGACGAGGTGCGGGCGATGCGGGGACTGGGACCGCTGAAGAAAGATGGCACGGCGGCGCAGTTGACGGGTGAAGGGGAAGAGGAACAGGGACCAGGAACAAGTAAACAGAAAACAGAGAACAGGACTAGGGATTGAGACCCTCAGACTTTGCAGACGGAGAGCGCATGAGACTGGAAGCGATGGCGGTAAAGATTCCCCATGTGGACGGACACCCCAACCGGGTGCCGTTCGAAGGGGTGCTGACGATGGTGAATACGGCCAGTGACAAGGCGCCGGCGGGAGCGCGCGGGCACCGGGTGATGTTGACGCACACGGCGGCGGAGAAGGCTCTGCCGTCGCTGCTGGGCATGGCGGTGGACTACCGGCCGGGGTGGGACGGGCACGACGCGCGGCGCAAGATCGGGCTGCTGACCGAGGCGGACCTGGTGGGAGCGCGTCTGGTGGTGCGCGGCTACCTGTACGCGCGGGACTTTCCGGAGGTGGCGGGAGCGATTGAGGCGCAGAAGCCGGAGTCGCTGGGCATGAGTTATGAGCTGGCCGACGCGCGGGTGGAAGATATGCGGGCCGAGGTGTGGAAGCTGACCCGCGTGACCTTTACCGGAGCGGCAATTCTGCTGCGGGACAAGGCGGCTTACAAGGCGACGAGCTTCCGCATGGCAAGTTAAACAACAGCAGCTAACAGCACACAGCTAACAGCGGACAGTTAAGAACAGCCCGCCGTCAATTGCAACCGACAACAAAGCTGATAACTGACAGCGGGTAACTGTCTGCTGTCAGCTGTCTGCTGTCAACTGAAGAAAGGAATGGCATGGAAAACAAAGAGCAAGAGATTGTGGATCGGCTGGAAGCCGCGACGGCGCAACTGGAACGGACGCTGAACTTGCTGGAAGAGCGTCAAGGCGCGCTGAGCGGAGAGGTGGAGAAGATCTCGGCGACCATCGAGCAAAGCCGGAGGGAAGCGGAGCTGGCGGAGAAGCTGGCCGCGGCCGAGCAGGAACTGGCCGAGCTGAAGGCAGGGACGGCGCAGACGGTGCTGAACCCACTGCGCAGGACACTGCCCTCGGCGACCAGCGAGATGCTGGCCAAGCGCGGCATCGGGGAGGGCCCCATCGACGTGAAGGCCCTGGATGCGGCGCTGGCCGGATTGAGTCTGGAACAGCGCATCGCGGTGAAGACCCAACTGTTGAGGGCGGGGGCGATCGCGTAAAAGCAGTTTTCAGTTGTCAGTGATCAGTGGTCAGTTGCTTGTGACCATTGCCCTGACTGCTGATCGACGTTAACTGATCACTGACCACTGATCACTGATCACTCAAGCAATGGCCCCATGGAGGGGGCGGAAAGAGCCTATGAACGCAACCTTTGCAGACATTCACGCAGCAGCAGACTATATCGGGCCGGGCGCAATCGAAGTTCCGTTGTATCAGACCGAGATTTTCGACATCTGCCGGCGTTCGAGCCCCTTCGGGCAGCGCATCAAGCAGGTTCCGGCGACCGGACATCCGTCGCGGTTCTTCGAGGAGACGGCGATTCCGAATCCGGGAACGGCCGGCTTTATGAACCCACGCGCAATCGTGCCCGCGACGGTAACTCCGTCACGCACGGAGTTGAGCGTGCCGTTGAAGGCGATCGTATCGCAGATCAACTACAACCTGTTCGACATCGAGTTGGGCGACCAGCAGAAGCAGTTTGCCTATCTCCAGGCCAAAGACCTGGTGGATACGGTGAGCGGCGTGATGGTGACGCACGACGTGGCTTTGTGGAATGGCAACGACACCAGCCTGAGCTCGCCGACGACCACGCAGTACATGGGCGTAGTCGCGCAGATTCAAGCGGCCATCACGGCGGGCAGCACCAACACGCTATCCATCGCCGCAGGGAGTTCGATTGTCAACGGACTGAGGACGGCTGTGGCTACGATGTGCGCCAACACCGGCTATTATGTGCGGCCTTCGGCGATCTACGCCAATCCGATGCTGCTGGACCTGATCGACCAGGAGATGAAGACGGAGTTCAACGTGGTGCTGAATACCGGTCCGATCACCGGCGGCATTACGGTGAAGATGCTTTCCACGCAGGCGGGCGATCTGCCGCTGATTCCGGACTGGAGCCTTGGCTATACAGGCACGATCGGCTCCGGGTCGGCATCGTTGCCGGCGTACATCGTGACCGAGGACCTGATCGAGTACCACTGGCTCGGCGATCCGACGCCACGGGTCTTCCAACTGGGGCTTCCGAACTCTCTGACCTACCAGTACGTGGCGGTCAAGTTCGGCGCGCCGGTGGTGAAGGGCGCGAATTTTGCGCACTACCAGGTTACGGTGAACGGCAGGTAACGAGCGAGAAGGCCAGCCAATCAGCGAGTTCGCGGGCTGATGGACTGCGATGGCGGACGGGCGGGAGCAGGTTGGATTGCACCCGCCCGACGGCAGGCCGGGGGATCTGTGAATATGCCGTTGTTTCAGGGCAGACATTCCCTCAGGGGCTTCGAGCCCCATTTGATCTTGCGGGGACAATGCGCGGACTAAAGGCCGCACCCATCAAGACACCGGCGTATTCACAGATTCCCCGGCAATTTAGCTGACGGGGCAAGAAGAGGAAGGGTGGAGTATGGCATATCTGCAGCCAGTGGATTATCAGAATTACGGCTTGCCGGCAGGGACGACGGCGGATTGGATTACGGCCGCGACGGCATTGATCAACAGCTTCTGCAGGCGGCCGGACCTGAATGTAATCCAGTACACGGAGCGGTTGCGGGTGGTGAAAGGCTCGCAGACGGTGCTGTTGAGCTACCTGCCGCTGGCGCCACTGGGCGCAGCCACAACGCCGCTGGTGAGCCTTGAAGGCCGTTACACGCGGCCGCGGCGGGGAGAGCTTCCGAACGAGCCGCTGATCGAGATTGCTCTGGCGTTTTCGCTGCCGGGGCAGTGGACGGCGATCGATCCGAGCACGGTGGACTACGACCTGAACACCGGGGAGCTGACGCTGCCGTGGAATCTGCTGGGGCTGCCCTTCAACGAGGTGGCGGTGACTTACACGGCGGGATTGGCGACGATCGGCGACGACGTGAAGTCGGCGTGCGCGCAGATCGTCAGAAATGCGCAGTCGACGCCGGCGCTGAACGCGAGCAAGACCAAGATTGACACGATGCAGATGCAGTATTTCTCGAGTTCGCTAGTGGACGAAACAGTGCAAGCGTGGCTGCGTCCCTACGTAGCGAACAGGCTGGGGTGAGGGATGAGCGATACGGCGGCGCGTAATCCCGCGGGAGCTCCGCAGATGCTGGCCGATGCCCTGCTGCGAAGCGTGGCAGGAACGACGGCCCTTCTGAGAGTGACGGGGATAAATGCGGATAACAACCAATCCGAAGTGGGACTGGTGGCAACGACGTTTTCCAACGTGGTGATAAGCCCGGTGGTGATGCGCAAGCTGCGCCCCACCTTCAAGGAAGGCGGCGAATCCAAGTGGGAGCTGCTGGTTTCAGCGACCGGAGTGCAGCAGCAGGTGAACTCGCTGGACCTGGCATCGGCGCAGGCGCTCTTTGCGATGACCCTGACGATTACGGTATCGGGACAGGATTACCAGATTGAGTCCATCGGCGCCAACGAAGCCTTTGGCCAGGTGTACATGTACCGGTTGCTGTTGCGGGAAGCGCATCAGCAGGCAGTGTAAAAACAGCTAACAGCCGTCAGCTATTAGCTAACAGCTCTAAGTTGTCTCCTTACATCGACAAGGTATTCAGGAAATACTGTCAGCTGTCAGCTTAGTGCTGTTGGCTGGAGGGAGTAATACTCCATGCAGAATGCGAAAGATTCGTTTTATATGGCACTACGCACGCGACTAGCGCCGCTCAATCCGGAGCGGACGCTCCTGCTGCGCGGCGCGGTGCGGCCGGGGATTCTGGCGGAGGAAGCCGAGGCTCCCTTCAGCCAGCTCCCCAACGACGTGTTTGTTTTGCGCTGGCTGAGCCTGGGGGTGGATTTTGATCTGGGGACCACGATGGCGGCGGCGCAGTGCGAGGTGATCTACCAGACGTGCGGATCGCAAAGCTTCGGCGGACTGGACCGGGGCCGGGCGTTAAGCGCGATGGACAAGGAGTTGACGGCGATGATGCAGCCCTTCTGGACGCCCAAGCTCAACTACATTGCAACTCCGCCGGCACAGATGCTGACGAATTTGTTTTGGGATGAGCCGGAGTTTGGGCCGATTGTGACGCAGCGGGATCTGCTGAGCCGTTCCGTAAAGGTGATGGTTTACAGCTACCAGGAGCAGGGGGAGTAAATGGCGACAAATTATTATTCAGCTCCCGCCCCGGTGGCGCGGCGGGTACGAGGATACTTTGCGCCGGTGAACCGCGCGGCGCAAACGCCGGTGATTTTCGATCCAGCGGAGCTGGGCAGCTTCAGCCTGGATGCGCCGCCGGCGCCGTGGATCAGCCTGGGATGGATACAGGGGTTCACTCGCAAAACGGAAAGCAAGACTACCTCGGTGTTGACGGGGATTCCGGCCAGCTCGCTGGAGCAGGTGAGAGAGACGCTGGGAGCGCAGGTGAGCGTGGAGTTCCTGAGCTGGACCAAGCTGACCATGGCCCTGGCGACGGGCTCGCAGCACATGAACGTGCTGGCCGCCGCAAGCGGAGCAACGGCGGCCGCGGTTGGCGCAACCGCAACGGCGGCGGTGACGGTGCAGAGCGGATCGACGGCGACATTTGTGGCGCTGGCTTCGGCGGATGCGGCAAAGTTTTCAGCCGGATCGATCATCGCGCTGGACGCGGATTACACGGGGCAGACAGGGTATGTGGGCTCGCCGGTATCGGGCGCGTATGTGCGCAATGCGCTGACGGATGTGGATTACATCCGCAGAGTGACCTTCAATGTGGCGCTGGTGTCGGCGGTGGCGACGACAGGAACGACGGGGCTGACGCTGGCCGCGGCGTTGCCGAATGGCGCTCCGGCGGCAGGTGCCAAGCTGCAGGCGGTCACGGGATTTGTGGATCGCGAGGGCGGCAGCTTCTATCAGGAGTGGTCGGCGCTGTTTGTGATGGAAGGCAGCCAGGGAGAACGGATCTTCTTCCACTATCCACGGTTGCAGACGGTGGCCAGCGCACAGGAGGCCGCATTGCCCCTGGACAGCAAGCAGAAGACCGGGCTGGCACGGGTATTGCTGAAGGGAAGTTTTCTGGCGCTGCCGGTGACCGATCCGTTGGATGGGGAACGCGTGGTTTGCTACCGGAGTTTCCTGCCAGCGGCCAAGGCGCTGGTGTGAGAAAGACAGTGAATGAGTGAGTCAGTGAGTCAGTGAGTCAGTGATTTCCACCTTGGCCGTAAAAACGTGGCGAAGGTGGGGAATCGGTAAGTCAGCGAGACAGCAAGGCAGAGAGACCCAATGAAGATTACGATCAACGGGCAAGATTACACGGCGGCGCTGGATGCAGCGCGGGCGCTGACGATTGAGCGCAAACTGAACGAGCCCTCCGTCTGCCAACTGTGGCTGAGCCTGCCGAGGAACGGCAGTTTATCGACGCCCGCGCGCAACCAATCGATCGCGGTGACGGGCGACAATGGTACGTATTACTTTACGGGCTACATCGCGGTGACGCCGCTGCCGGAGTATGCGGGGCTGGCGATGGAGGGACCGCGGTACCGGATTGCGATACAGGCTATCAGCGACGAACTGCTGCTGGACCAGAACCCGATGCCTCCCAGCACCGGCACAACGGGCGAAAGCGCCGGGGCGCTGATGACGGCATTGGTGACGCGCACCGGAGTTACGCGGCTGTCGACGGCGGGGCTTTCGCTGGGCGCGACGGTGAGCAACTTTGTTCCGGATCCAGGAGCGCCGTGGAGCAAGAGCGCGGGGCAGGTGGCCAGCATGTCGCGGGCCGCGTATCGCGCGCTCAACGGAGCGCTGACGATCACTCCCGTGCAGACGAACGTGCATCCGCTGATCGAGACGGACGGCAGCCTGAACCTGGCGGCGTTATCGTTTACGGCCAGCGTGACGCGCGAACTGGCGAACGACGTGACGGTTTGCGGCGAACACGAGCCGGTGGCTTACGTGACGGAATATTTTCAGGGCGACGGGACAACGACGCAATTTTATTTGGCCCAGGATCCATTTTTTCCCGCGGCCTCGAAGGCCACGATCATCAACGAGCTCTTCAACGAGGCGCAGATCAACGAGCAAGTGTGGGGCGTGACAGGCGGAGAGGGCTATTTGACGCTGGGCGCGGGCGGGGCGGCGATCAACGGCGGCAACGGAATTGACGGGGAGACGCTGCTGGCCTGGCTGGATCAGGTGGAGATGGGCGGAACGCTGCTGCTGGAGGCCGTGGGCGTGACCCTTGCGGCGGGCAGCAATGGGGCGCTGGCTGGGTTCTTTGTCGGCAGAGATACGCAGGCTGCCTGCATTGCAGGCTTTCAAGTGACGCCGCAATCAGGGACCGGGAATGTTATCTTGCAGCCGCTGGTTGAGGGAAGCGCGTTGGGGACGGCGTACACGATCAATACAGCCTACCAGTACACGCTGCGCGTGCGCGTGCATTGCCCGGAAATCGAGCGGGAGCTGGCGGTTTATTACTCCTATGGAGACAGCGGAGACATTACGGCCGGCGGACAGACGAATACTGCCCCGGGCTACATCCAGATAGAGATTCAGCAGTTTGTTGATGGAGTGGGCGGGATGCCGGTGACGCTGTATGACGGAGCGATCGCCAGCCTTCCCGCGGCCTGCACGGTGGTGGCGGCGAGCAGCATCAATTTGAATGGAACGATACGCGCGCTGCATTTAACCAATCTGGGATCAGGCTGGGTGGTGAGCACGCCGCCGAGCGGCGGCCCGTATACGCGGAGCGTTGGCACGACGGCCGAAGCGGCCCAGTGCCACCTGGAACGGACGGGCAAGCTGGTGTTTTACACCGGTTATGCGCCGGTTGCGGGCGAGCAGGTTGCGGTGAGTTACCGGACCATCGGCCGGGCGGTGGGGCGGGCGGTGAACACAACGAGCCAGGCGGCGCTGGCCGCGGCGGGAATGCCGGTCGAGTCTGCGTGGATCGGCTCGGTGACGAATCCCGCTGCACGCAGCTCCGCCGATTGCCGCAATGCGTCGCTGGTGATGGAGCAGGCGTCGGCGGGCGTGATCGCGCTGTGGAGCGGAACGTACAAGGGCACCAGTCTGAGCTTCTCAAGCGACGTGTGGCCGGGCGACGCGCTGTTGCTGAATGCGCCTTCGACGAGTTTAGACACGCAGGTGGTGGTGCGGACGGTCAAGGTGAGTTACAGCGCGAGCTATCCGGACCTGGTGGAGTACGCGATTACCTTTGCCAATGACTGGGCCGACGACCTGGCGATCAAAAGCAGCGCGACGGTGCCCGTGGATGCGTGGCTTCCTGCGCCGATCGCGCCGACGGTACTCGCAAATCTGAATTCGCTCACGGTAACCGCGGTGACGGGAACGACAGTGACGGTGAATGCCGGCGCGACGCCGCCCACGGGCGGAGGATTCGAGATCAGGCTGCGGGATTTTGACTTTATGGCGGGCGAAGATCCGGAGCTGGTGATGCGGTCGACGCAAGCGACGATGACGTTTTCCCGCATCAGCGCCAATGACCGGTTCTATATCCGGATGTATGACGGAGCGACGCCGCCGAATTACTCGGAGTTTTCAACGGCATTGTTCATCAACCTGCCGCTATGACGGCGAGCGAAAATTGTTGGGACGAGAGCGGACGGAGCCTGGTCAATGCGAATGATGAATGAATTTGAAGCGCAGGTGCTGAGCGACCTGAGCGTGCTGAAGGCGCAGATGACCGGCCTGATGGGCGATGGGAACGGCGGACGGGTGGCCGACCTGGAACGGCGCATGGAGCGGCACGAGCAGAGCTGGCAGCGGGCCAAGGGCTTTCTGGCGGCGGTCAGCGTGATCTTCGCGGTGATTGAAGTGGCGGTGACGGCGATCTTCCGGCGGTGATACTGGGAAAACTTCCGGAACAAAAATTGCTTTTATGACAGATAAGCTCAGGATTCTGAAAGTTCTTAAGAAGCAACGGCCGTTTTTCCTAAGCTCCGACGATAAAGATCCATATAGGCATCGACCATAATTCGCAGAGTGAATCGCGAGAAGAACGCTGCTTCGGCGTTCAACGAAAATTGCCGGCGTTCTGCATCGTTGGCCGCCAGCCGTAAAATTGCCGCGGCCATCCCGGCTGGGTCATCCAACGACACAGTTAAGCCCGCCTTCGCCAGCCTTACAACTTCCGCCATCCCACCCACATCGGTTACGATAGCCGGCAGTCCCACGGAAAAAGCTTGCAGGAGCGATACGGGCAATCCCTCCGATCTGGATGACATGATGAAGGCATCGGCCGCGGAAAAGAACGGCGCCACATCGAGCTGCTGACCCCAGAATGTCACTTGTGAAGTTATGTTCAATTCCGCAGCCAGCCTCTCCAGAGTCTTGCGTTCACTGCCGTCGCCCACCATCCATAACCGCAAATCCGGCATGGACGAGAGCGCTAAACGAAATGCGTTCAGCAGTAGAGCGTGATTCTTCACAGGCTCAAGCCGGCCAACGTAAACCAGGGTAAAGCCGCTCTTTGCCGGCCACTGTTCTTTGGCCACACGCGACACCGGGCCTGTTCCGTTGTAAACGCGTACAATCTTTCGCGCCGGAACGCTGTGCATGCTTTTCAGGTTGTTAGTGGTAATGTCGCAGACGCCGACAATCCAGTTGCAACAGGTGGCCGCGAGGGCATACTTCAACTCTGTAATGAACCTGCGTGGCGGCCCCACGAGGCTATGCCGCGTCGAAACAATGCTTCGCACGCCCGCCATCCGGGCGGCCATGGCCGCATAGACTGTTGGTGTCGGGTTATGAAGATGAACTACGCCGGGCATTGACTCTTTGAAGAGGCGGAAGAAATTGCGCGCGCAGTCTGAAAGGTGACGCCCTACGTTTGCCTGTACGGCGAAGCCTTCTGATCGCATCTGCTCGCCGAGCGGGCCAAGAGTCAGTACAGCATAAACGCATGGGTCATGACCCTGTTCCCGTTGCAGGCGGCACATCTGCGATACAAGCGTTTCGGCTCCGCCGATCTCCATGCTGTCGACTACATGTGCAATCTTCATCCAGGTTACCGAATCTCCAACAACGCAGTAATTGTCTGACCGCTGTTCATATATGGATCGCGGCAAGCTGCCCGATTGCCGGCATCAGTGCATCATATTCACAGTCCGAAGCAGGATGTACATCAGCAAAATCAGCAATACTGCAAATCCGCCAGTATAAGGAAGCAGGCGCGCCATCCGCAGGCGGGGAGCGATCATTCCTCGCCGCAAAGCCATCTCGTAAACCACCTCTACCATACCTCCCAAAAGGAAAAAAGTCATGACATAGGCGCGCGAAAGAAACCACCCTGCAACCAAGAAGCCAGTAAACGACAAAACCAGCAAACGTCCGAAGCGGTTGATCTCCGCTTTGTCAATTGCTATGGTCTTCGCTTTTCCCCGCGAAGGGAGTTCCTCCACCGTTATGTTCGGATCAACATCTTGTACCCTTGCCGGAGAAGCTGTCATCAGGGCATCCCATGCAGTGGAAAACAAGAACATGGCCCAGAAAAATAATCCTACTATGCCAAGCTCAGCCGCGCAGACTACCAGCGAATTGTGCGCAGTATGGCCGCAACCATCACAATTATCGGCAAAACTTCCTATACCAACGCCGAAAAACGGATTCGCCTTCAGCATCTGCAAGCCGCTGCTCCAAAGCGCCGTTCGGTCCGATCCCGCATTGACTGAAATGTCCCGGCCACCCGTGTAGTTCAAAGCCATGGCTGCCGCGAACACTCCGCCAGCAATCAGAAGAGCGGGTAGAGTCCCAATGCGCCGCCGCGCCGCCATGACTGCCACTGCCGATAAGGCTAGCAAGGCACCGCGCGAGTGCGTCAGAAACATCCCATACAAAAGTACGCACACGGGCAATAGCACAAATCCGAAATTCCAGAGAATCTTCTTCGTGCGCCAAAAGATAAAAAGCAGCGGAATCAAGCAAACAAGTAATTGGCCAAAGTCATTCGGGTCGTTGATGAGTCCCTGTCCTTTCAGCCGATAAATTGTCTCTCCTGTTTCATTCTGCATTGCGAGGAGGTAAGGGTGCTCCATATTCCAGTAAACCGAACTGTTGCTCTCCGCAGATCCGGCTTTATCGGGGCTGCTCTGTGAAACACCATGGAGCAGATCGAAGTACCCATGCGCGATCACAAACAGGCAGACGAACAGCAGCATCAAGATAATAACTTGCAGTTTCTTCTTCGAGTCGCAGTGCAGGCAGACAAGAAAGAAAGCAAAAGCATTCGGAATGAAGCTCAGAAACGCTTGCACGGCACCGCCGGCCCAGTGAGCCGCACTAAGCACAGAAACTGAGGTTGCAGTCGCCAACCCCATCAAAGCCAGAGATTGCGGCGTTTTCAGAATGAATGATCGAGTCAGCCGGGGAAGCGATACCAGAAAAAGAATAATTGCAAGAATCAATTCGATACGAGCTTCCGCAAGCGAACCGAACAGGACAGAAGGCGTGAGGTAATACGTAACAAAATAGAGAATGCTAAAAATAAATCCCATAGTGACCGTCTGATTAAAGGTGACCGACATGATCAGAATAACCCAAAATAACCCAAACGGAAGCGCGGTCTGCAGAGATTGCACAAATCAAGCCATTATTGAATATTGCATAACCGGAGCAATACTGAGCAGTACTTAAACTGAATAGGTTAAGCCAGACGCACTACAGCAGGGGAAACGCAGCGGCCGGCGGCAATTAACATACAGGTTTTCGGCCGATAAAATCTATGGTTGTCGCCGCGAGTTCCTCCTTCGAGAAATGAACAAATTGAGGAGCGATACGCAGGTGCGCCAGCGCTTCCATTGTTCCGGGGCGGACGTGGGTCCGCTTGCTGATTATTTCAAAACCCTCCTGTATTGCCAGGTCGACGAACTCCGGCGCGCGCAAGCGGTTCTGGTATTGGATAGGGTTGTTCCAAAGCCTCCATTCACGCTCCCCGAATTGCAGAAAATTGACGAAAGAGATCGACTTGTCAAAAAACGCATAGTGGTCATTGCAGCCAACATTATGCAAGACCAACCCCCCGGGCTTGAGCACCCGAAAACTTTCTATCATCAAACCGCGGATTATTTCCCGGGGCACGTGTTCCAGCACGCTATTAGAGTAAACAAGATCGACAGAGTCGGGCGGCAATCCGGTGGTTCTTCCATCAGCCGGCGCGTAGTACTCGATGCCGCTATTGTCGAGTAGCTGATTCAGATTCTTTGACCGGCGCAATTCCATGAGCCGCGCATGAACAGCAGCCGCGTTCTCTCCCGCCACTTCCGCAATCCTGGGGACATGATTACAAAGGCTGCCAAGAAGCCGAAAAATCTCTGCCTCGCCCAGCAAACGGACAATATCGAAAGTTGCAACCGAGCGTGCTCCCGCCAGAATAAAGCAAAGGGGAAGCGCCGGGTGCCAGCCTGTCCCGATTTCCATGAGCCGCGCATCGCGTACGCGAAAGCCCGCATCGGACAAGTAGCCCATAGTAGTAGCCCAATCGGAAATTTTGCCAGCCACGTGCCCGTCATAATCTTTCAATTTTCCAAGGACGTGTTGAAGCCACGTGTTCAGCCTCACCCCGCCAGGCGCCAGGCTCAAACCTTTTTGAAGTAATCCCTTTGCTCTCCAGTCCACTCTTTGCTCCGTACTTGGCGTCAACCGAGAAAATGAATGCGCTTGCCGCTAAAGTCTGCTGAATTAAGCTGGCTCTTCTCTCCAAGTCTGACCTCGGATATCAGGAAAAATTTCATATAGTGTCAATAATAATCAGCGTTATCTCCTTTCCGTCCGCCTCCCGGTATTCGAAGTAACCGGAAGAACGCGCCATCAGCCGCATGAAACACGTTTCATGCAGACTTAATCATAATCGACAAAATCGATATGCGCCCGCGCTTTCGCGCCAGGTGCTTCAATTACAAATCATGGCGCAGATTTCGTGTTGAAGACCGGAAGATCTCCACGGGCTTTGACACTGGAAGGAACCGTAAAGGATACTCAAATCTGGTTGTTTGGCTCATAGCGCGTACGCCGCGGATGGCCAAAAACCGAAAGGTAAACTTTATCTGATGACGCTCCCTCGACACGCGGAAATCTGGCTTGCGCCGTATTTAAAAGACCGGCTGCGAAGGCGTATGAGGCCAAGGAATCCGAAGCGCGCCTGGGTCGCCATCACCGATCATTACGAGCCGATCAGCGCAGGCGCATCCATAGCAACAGCGCATGAGTGCGTAGCGCAGTGGCGCGAAAAGTGGCCGCGCATCGCGGATGATGCTCCCCGGGACGGCACTGGCCAGCGCCCGCAGTACAGCTTTTTTTACCCGCAGGAAGCGTACCGGCGCGAGCTGCTCGACGGAATTGCAGAGATGGTCCGACTGGGCGTTGGCGACGTAGAAGTGCATCTGCATCACGAAAACGAACAGCGAGAATCATTCATTCAGAAAGTCAATGATTACTGCCGCCGGCTGACTTGCGATCACGGCCTGCTGCGTCAGCAGGACGGCCGCACAGCCTTTGGCTTCATCCATGGCAATTGGGCGCTGGACAACTCAAGCCCTGATGGCATGTATTGCGGCCTTAACGGAGAGATCGCCTTGTTGCGGGATCTCGGCTGCTATGCAGATTTCACCATGCCGTCTCTTCCCTCGCCGACCCAGGCGCGCATCGTGAATCAAATCTATTGGTGTACCAATAACCCAGGCAATCTTCCTAAGTCTTTCGACCATGGAATCGAAGCCACCGTCGGCGGCGGCAAACGCGGAGACCTGCTGATGATAACGGGACCGCTCGGCCTGCGCTTCGAAGGACGATGGATGCCCCGCATGGAAACCGGGGAAATTGCCGTTTACGACCCGCCGACGACTCCTCGGATACGCCGGTGGTTCGATCTGGCTCCCGCTATCGGCAACGATATTTTTATCAAGCTGTACACTCATGGGGCGGCGGAGTGGAATCTCAAGCCGCTGTTGAATGGCGAGCTTACCAGCCTCTTTGTCCGGCTGGCAGAAGAGGCAGAGCGAAGAGGCATTGAAATTCACTGGGCAACGGCATGGCAAATGTATCAGGCCGCCGGCGCCCTGATTCACGGACGTGAACCTATTTGATTGCCCGCCAACAGCCAAATGTATAATTAGGTGTTGATGCGACGCTGTCTAAAGCCCTCTTGCAATCTTCTTGTGCTTGATTTGCAGGTGGCGTAGTATGAAAGAGCAATTTCCGGTACCAACACAGTAGATCAACCGGAAAATAGCAGGAAAACGGCGCTGAGATCGCGTTCGATTGCACAAATCGGGCAGCAGCATGATCTTTGAAACTTATGAGGTTCAATGAATAAAGTGACAGCTTCTTTATCCAGCAGCCGGCTGGCCGGCCTCACAGCAAAAATCGATTCCCGGGAAGCGCGCATCGGCATCATCGGCATGGGATATGTGGGCCTGCCGCTGGCGCTGCTATTCAGCAGCCAGCGCTTCCGCGTGACAGGCTTCGATATTGTGCAGAGCAAGACGGACACGCTCAACGCCGGCAAATCTTACATCCTTAGTATTCTCCCCAGTGAGGTTCAGCAGGCGCAACAGGCAGGATTCCGCGCCACGACGGATTATTCTGAGATCGCGCAGATGGACGCGATCATCATCTGCGTTCCCACCCCTCTCAACAGGAACCACGAGCCCGACCTGAGCTTCGTGACCGGAACAGTTAAATCCATCGCGCCATGGCTGCGCGAAGGCCAGCTCGTTGTACTGGAAAGCACCACCTATCCCGGCACCACTGAGGAGATTGTGGTTCCGTTGCTGGAAGCCGGCAACCCCGGCGGCCTCAAAGCCTCGCGTTCGCTCGACCAGCCCGGCCTGCATGTCGCTTTTTCGCCCGAGCGCGAAGACCCCGGCAACACAGACGTGGCGCGCCTCGACATCCCCAAGGTCGTCGGCGGCTGCGGTCCGGCGGCCACACAACTCGCCTCGGCATTATACGGCGCCATCTTCAACCGCGTAGTGCCCGTCAGCAATCCCTCCACGGCCGAGATGACCAAGCTGCTGGAAAACATCTATCGCTGCGTCAACATCGCGCTGGTCAACGAACTCAAGCAGCTTTCCATGAGGATGGGCATCGACATCCACGAGGTGATCGATGCGGCCCGCACCAAGCCCTTCGGCTTTCAGGCCTTCTATCCCGGCCCCGGCCTCGGTGGCCATTGTATTCCCATCGACCCCTTCTATCTCTCCTGGAAGGCCCGGCAATTCGACTTCCACACCCGTTTCATCGAGTTGGCCGGCGAGATTAACACCGCCATGCCCTACTTTGTCATCGAGCAGATCGCCGCCGCCCTTAACAAGCAAAGCAAATCCATCAAGGGATCGAAGATTCTGGTGCTGGGCGTGGCCTACAAGCGCGACGTCGACGACCTGCGCGAGTCGCCTTCGCTGACGATTATCGAATTGCTGCGCGAGAAGGGCGCCGCGGTCGCCTACAACGACCCCTACTTTGCCACCGTGGGCCAGGGCCGCCACTACGCCCTCAACATGACCTGCACCCCGCTCGACAACCTCGGTCAATTCGACGCCGTCATCATCGTCACCGACCACTCCAGCTACGATTACCGAGCTATCGTCGAGCAGTCGCAGTTGGTTGTGGACACCCGTAACGCCACCAAGGGCATTGACTCGCCCAAGATTGTACGCTGCTGACCGGATTGATTCAGCGGTTAATTACAACTACATCATCCAGCGGCGGATCATCTATTATCAATAGTATTGGAATCAGAATGAATTATGATCTGAAAAAGGAATGCAATGAAGTTTCTTCACGTGGTGGGAGCGCGTCCGAATTTCATAAAGGCAGACCCGGTTTATCGCGCGCTGGCGGTAAGAGGACACGAGCAGGTGTTGGTGCATACGGGCCAGCACTATGACGCGCTGATGTCGGATGTGTTCTTTAAAGCTTTAGAGATTCCGAATCCAGATGAAAGTTTAGACGTCGGCTCTGGGTCGCACGCACAGCAAACGGCTGCGATCATGAGCCGATTTGAGCCGGTTGTAATAGGGCATAAACCGGAAATTGTTCTTGTATATGGGGACGTTAATTCTACCGTTGCGGCCGCACTGGTGTGTTCCAAACTTGGAATTCGAGTAGCCCATGTGGAGTCGGGCCTGCGCTCGTTTGACCGAGCAATGCCGGAAGAAATTAATCGCCTGGTTACAGATCAGCTTGCGGACATTCTCTTTACCCCATCATCCGACGGCAATGAAAACCTTGCGCGCGAGGGCATTGCAGCTGAAAAAGTGTTCCTTGTTGGCAATGTCATGATCGATACTCTGATTCGACTCTTGCCCAGAGCGGACGAGGAATATCATCATCTCAAGAAGAATCTGATCCCTGAAGAATTTGGATTGGTGACGCTTCATCGTCCATCGAATGTTGATGAAGAATCAATTTTTCTTCCGATGCTGCAAGTGCTTGATAGTTTGAGCAAGGAACTTCCCTTGATCTTTCCCGTTCATCCCCGAACACGGCAGAAGTGGGCGGCGCGGCTGGAGCAGTGCAGCCGGAATCTTCACATTATCGCCCCGCTGGGATATCTTGAGTTTCTAGCGCTTCAGAAGAATGCGAGAGTTGTGATTACGGATTCGGGAGGCATACAAGAGGAAACAACCTATCTTGGAACGCCCTGTCTCACGCTTCGCGAAAACACTGAGCGGCCCATCACTGTGACCCTTGGCACGAATGTCCTGATTGGCCGCAACTGGGAGTTGCTGCGTAAACATTTTCATGAAGCAATCAAAGGCGACCGCAAGAAGGCGGGTTGCATACCGCTATGGGACGGTAAAGCATCGGAAAGAATTGCCAATATTTTTTCCAGGTAATCCCTTTCTGCCGTTTAGCAGGCGCCCGCTATTGTAAAGGATGGAACTTATATTGGAGGCCAGCCGATGAGCCGATTAAATGTATTGCTGGTCACTTATTCTTTTCCGCCTGCGGGCGGTACAGGTGTTATTCGGGCATCAAGCCTGGCACGCTATTTTCCCGCGGAGGGAATCCGGCTTGACGTTCTGACTACGCGCAACGCATCGGCAGTGGGCACAGACCGCTCTCTTCTCAAGGAGATTCCGAGTGAAGTTACCGTTCACCGGACATTTACGCTCGATCTTCCCTTTGGTTTCAAGAAGTGGCTGAGAAGGCGGGTAAGCGGAGCTAGAGCATCTTCAGCGCCGGCCGATAGTGCCGCCAAGCCCGCAAAACATAATTTACTCAGGATAATTCTTCAGAACCTGCTGCAGCCCGACCCGCAGGTGATGTGGCTCCCGGTGCTCACGCGCGCCGCGCGCCGCATTGTTAAACAAAGAAATATTGATCTTGTCCTAATTACGGTGCCGCCTTTTTCCAGCGTTCTGCTGGTGGAAAGATTGCGGATAGTATTTCCCCAGCTGGCCATCGTCGTTGACTTCCGTGATGAATGGCTAACAACGACCTTCGATCTCGTCAGCTTTCTGTTTCACGCCAGCGAGCATACACGCAAGATAGCCCAGCGCGCGGAAGCGAGCGCCGTGGCTTGTGCAACCGCCGTCGTTGCAGTCACGGAGGCCGCGCGCCGCGAGATTCGTGCCCGGTACCTGGATGAACCTGAAAGCAAGTTTCACCTCATTTCGAACGGGTTTGATTCCACAAGGCTGTTCCATTCAGCGCCTTCACCCAGTCCCGAGCCCGGCAGAAAGATCGTTGTCACCTACATCGGCACTATCTACGCATCAACCGAGCCAACCACAGTAGTCCAGGCCATACAATCGCTGCCCGCCGAGCTGAAGTCCAGGTTCCGGCTCCTCTTCATAGGTCACATTGAGGAACAAAAGTTTCGCGAAGATCTCCTACGGCTTGGTAATATGGTTGAACTCAAAGGCTACCTGCCACAACGCGAAGCTTTGGCCGCGATTAGTGAAACTGACTACGTGCTGCTCATCAACCACGATCCACTGAACGTTGGAGGAAAATTCTACGACTACATAGGCGGAGGCAAGCCCATTCTCGGCGCGGTACACCCCGAGGGCGAAACGCGCCGTCTGATGGAAGAATTGCGGGCCGGCTGGTGGGCCGGCAATCAAGATGTTGCGGGCATTCGCCAGCTCTTTATCGATGCCGCCGCGCGCGGCAATTCGCTTGGCGCTGAGTTTCATCCCGATACAGAAAAGATCGCGCAGTACGAACGCAAGGTACTCGCGCAGCGCTACGCCGCGCTTCTCCACTCCATCGCAGGCAAAACGCGCCAATGCGGCTCACAAACTGTGGCAGGCATGCCGGCCAATTCAGGAGAGTAACTTTGCTCAGGATCGCGGTCGTAACCCGGTATTTTCCCAGCTCCGCGGAGCCCTGGCAGGGACGATCAGCCTATCAGACGCTTCGAGTGCTTGCCCGCGAGGCCGAACTGCGCGTCTTTTATCCCAACGCCGCTTATCCTTCTTTGCTCAAGCCGCGCAGCCGGAGTTATGGCAAGCTGGATGCCGCTTACAGTCCACCCGGCGTGGAAACGAATTACTTTGACTATCCCGCGCTGCCCCTGCTCTCCCGGCCATTCAACGGATGGATGGCCGCCCGCGCTCTGCTGCCGCACGTGCGCCGGTTTGCGCCCGATCTAATCTTCAGTTTTTTTCTTTATCCAGACGGCTATGCGGCGCTCCGGATCGGCAAGGCTCTCGCGGTTCCTGTGGTTGTCCAAAGCATTGGCTCCGACATCAACAGAATTGGCGATCCGATTACGGCCATGCACACGCGCACCGTCCTGCGCGAAGCCGATTCGGTGGTTACAGTCAGCGGCGATCTGCGCTTGAAGGCTGTGGACATGGGCGCTCCGGCGGAGAAGACACGCGCCGTAGTAAACGGTTGCGACCTCTCCGTCTTCCATGTCAGAGATCGCCTTGAGGCGAGAAAAAAGCTTGGCATCGACCCGGCATCGCAGGTTGTTGTTTACATCGGGCGCATGGATGTGAAGAAAGGTCTTCATGAACTGGTCAAGGCGGCGGCAACCCTGCGCCCACAGCGCCCGAAGCTGCACGTATATCTGGTCGGCGAGGGACCGGACAGGCCTGTCATCGAGAGAGCCATTCAGGCCAATAACGCCGCCGGCTACATCCACGCGCTGCCCGGGTGCGCCTTTGACGAGGTAGCTGAATGGATGGCGGCGGCCGACCTGGTCACCCTGCCGAGTTACATGGAAGGCTGCCCCAACGTGGTGCTTGAGGCGCTGGCCAGCGGCAGGCCCGTGGTTGCCACGAATGTCGGCGGCATACCGGAGATCATGAACGAGGAGTGCGGCAGGCTGGTGCCTCCTCGCGATGCCGGCGCGCTGGCTCAGGCTCTCGCATCAGTTTTGGATAGAACATGGGACGCCCAGGCCATCTCTGCATGTGGAAGCCGGAGCTGGGATGCGGTCGCGGCCGAGTTGCTGGAGATCTTCGAATCGCTTGTGCGTGATCGTGAGAAAGGCAGCGAAGGATGACTCTGCGCAAAATCGGCCGATGGATCTACCGCTTGCTCGCGTTCATCGGACTCACTACCGTGCTGGTGCTCTCCACTCCCATCGTCTCGTGGTGGGCACAGGCGTACTCCGGCCCTATTGAGCAGCCCAAAGGCGACATAATCATCCTGCTCAGCGCCGCGGCCGACGATCTGTATGGCGGCATCTCGTATTCGTCCTACTGGCGTGCGCGACAGGCGCTTTTTGCGTGGCAAACCGGAGGCTTCAGCAAGATTGTGATTTGCGGCAGCGGCGACCCCGGCATCCTCGACTTCCTGATCGCCGATGGCATTCCACGCGAAGCCTTTGTCATCGAGCCGAGATCCATCAACACGCGCGAAAATGCCCTCGAGACGGCACGACTGATCCAAAACCTGCCCGGAAAAAAGGTTTTGCTCACCAGCGATTTTCATATGTATCGCGCGCTTCGCGCCTTCCGCAAGGTGGGCATCGAAGTCGCGCCCATGGCTGTTCCAGATGTGCTTCATTCCACCGAGCATTTGAACGGGCGCTTCTCTGCCTTTGAGACCATGCTGGCTGAATCCGCCAAAATCGCCTATTATGCCGCCCGGGGATGGATATAGTTATTCCGGTTTCGCGTCAATGTGGGCGTCTTGCAACTTGTAAAGCAGCGATCGGTAGCTGATATTCAGCCATTTGGCGGTCTTGCGGCGACTCCAACCATTCGCCTCCAGCACCTTCAGAATGATTTGCCGCTCCAGATCCTGCGTGGACGCCCGGGTGATCTCTTTCAGGGAGATGGGGCTGGATAGATCGATCTCCGTGTCCAGCCGGGTAGAAGTGACCGGGGCAGGCGCAACAAGCTCCGCGGTCAGAACCTCTTCGTTGCCGATCAAAACGTATCCGCGAATCATGTTTTCCAGTTGCCGGATGTTTCCTGGCCAGTTGTATCGCTGCATCCGGCGCATCACCTCTCGCGAGAGCGGCTTGGGATTGCAGCGAAACGTCTTCGCGTACTGCTCTAGAAAGTAGTCCGTCAGCATCGGCAGGTCCATCGCGCGTTGACGCAGCGGCGGCAACTCAATCGTCACGGCGTTGATGCGGTACAGGAAGTCCAGCCGGAAACCGCCATCTTCAACTTTTTGCCGTAGGCTTTGGCTGGCGGCGCTGACCAGCCGGGTGTTGACGATTCTCGACTCTTGCCCTCCAACCCGCATGAAGCTGCCATCCTGAAGCAACTGCAGCAGCTTGGCCTGAACGGATAAATCCAGATCGCCAATCTCATCCAGAAACAGGGTGCCCATATGCGCCTGTTCCACACGGCCGCGCTTGGTCGCATACGCACCGGTGAACGCGCCCTTTTCATAACCGAAAAGCTCAGACTCGATCAGAGCATGCGGTATCGCGGGGCAGGCAACCTTGATCCAGGCGCCCTTGGAGCGATTCGAGTTCGCATGCAACAGCTTGGCAAAGATCTCCTTGCCCGTTCCGCTTTCGCCTTGCAACAGCACGGGGATGGTTGTGGCGGCAACGCGCTCCAGTTTCTCGCGAGCCGCGGCCATCAAGGAGGATTGCCCGAAGATCACCTCAAGCGGTGGCAGGTCGCGGATATCTACTGTTTCACTGGCGCGCGCCAAATGCATCTCCTGTCCGATCGGATAAAGCGGTTCATATATGTTGATGCAACTCAACAACCAAACGAGAATACGGTAACTATTAAAACGCACAACGGTAACCATTATTCATAGGTGACTGTGTTTAAATGGGTGATTTTTACTGATTTGAGTACCAATTGTTAAACTTGAGTATGTAAATATTTGCACATAAGTGCGAATCAATTACCACTTTTCGGTGTACTATGGGGAACTAGTGACAATTAATTTCCATCTTTGAGGGAGTGAATCCTCCCCTCCCTCTTCACGAAGAGCGGTCTCCATACCGGGCGGAAGCTGTATGGATTACACAGTTGTTTGATTGACTATCTTCGGAATGGCCATAAACCGGGGAGTTTGTCTCAGAAAAGGATTCGACAAAAGGAGAAACCGGGACGGTGAGCGATCCATCAGAAGCGGCCGGGAAAATGAAGAGCAAGCGCAAGCCTCGTATTGCGGCCCTTGACCCGGATTCCGCAGTCCTGAATTACCTTCAGCGCATTCTCTCTGACCGGTACAGCGTGAGTCTCTTTACCGAGGCCGCGGAACTGCTCCGCAGCTTGCATGATGCTCCCCCGCCCGAGTTGCTCTTGATGGACTGGCACATTGACGCAGACGGAACCGGGCAGAACGCGCTCGGCCTGCTTACAAAACTTCGCTCCTCCAGGCCAGCGTTTCCGATTATTCTGCTCACCTGCTCAACCGGATTGAATGAAGTGATGGCGGCCACGCGCATGGGCGCAGCGGACTTGATTCTCAAGCCTTTCAGGAAATCTGACATCGATCAGGCAGTGCATCTGTGCCTATCGGAGGCTGGCGAAGGGCAGGGCGGCGACGGCGACGAGATCGAGGAAATTCGCCTCGATGAGGAAACTTCGTTTGTCAGAGCGTGCAAGCGCATGCGCGAGATCGAATCCCAATGCCGGCTGGTGGCGCGCGCCGACATTCCGATACTGATTCTGGGAGAGAGCGGCACCGGCAAGGAAGTCGCGACCCTGTTCATTCACAAAATGTCGGCCCGCAGCCAGAGCAGCTTCATGAAGGTCAATTGCGCGGCCATGCCCGCCGATCTGCTGGAAAGTGAACTCTTCGGCTATGAGCCGGGAGCGTTTACCGGAGCGATCAAGTCCAAGCCCGGCAAATTCGAAATATGCAACGGCGGCACCATCTTCCTGGACGAGATTGGCGAGATGCCTTCGGTCCTGCAGGCCAAACTTTTGCAGGTTCTTCAGGACGGGAGCTTCTCCCGCCTGGGCAGCCGCTCCAATGTCAAGGTCGATGTGCGCGTGATTGCCGCCACCAACATTGACATCAAGGCGGCTATTGCGCAAAAGACCTTTCGAGAAGACCTTTACTACCGTTTGAACGGCTTCACGCTGAAGATGCCCCCGCTGCGCGAGCGCGTCGAGGAGATTCCCATCCTGGCGCGCCACTTCATGCGCAAGGTGGCAGCCAAGTACGATTGCGCGCCCTTGCCGATTTCCTCTGCGTTCATGCAGGCTCTCAAAAGCTACTCATGGCCGGGCAATCTCCGCGAGTTGGAAAATACCATCAAGCGCTACCTCATACTGGACGATGAGCATGCCATCATCAATGAGTTGATCTTCAGGCCAGGCGCGGATTCGCCGGCATCAGGCGGGGAAGACGCCGGCGGAAATGGAAGTCTCAAGCATCTCGTGCGAAGTTTGAAGGGCGGCGCGGAATCCGCCGCTATCGCAAGAACATTGGAGAGTACCGGATGGAATCGAAAGGCAGCCGCAAGCGACCTGCAAATAAGCTACAAGGCTCTGTTGTACAAGATCAAGCAGTACAATCTCGCTCCGCCGCACAAGCAGCTCGCCCGAAACCCGGATCACAATGCATAGCCACGCAAGCGAGCGGGCCTGGTTCACCGCCCGGGGAAAAGGTGGTGATCCGGCTCGGATCGAAGTCGATTAAGGGGTACATCGATTCCCCGGCCTGGTGCGCTGTAGATGAGTTGTTGCGCAGCGAGTCACGCAGGCCGGAGGAGAACTTCAAGATTCGCCTGCTCCACTCGAATACTGTAAAGACTGTATCAGCCAAAGATATTAAGGCAATGTTCTATGTAAACAGTTTTGAGGGAGACTCGGATCACCAGCATCTCAACTTTCATGACCGCGCGCCCATCGTCGAAGGGATATGGATGCGCTTGCAGTTTCTCGATGGCGAAGTCATGGAGGGGATCGTCTGCAACTCGCTTCGCTATCTTGTCGATCCAGGCTTCTTTCTGCTTCCCACCGACCCCGAAAGCAATAACCGGCTGGTGTATGTGCGCAAGAGCAAGCTCGCCGGACATCACGTCCTCGGCATGCGCAAGCTTTAATCGACCCGTTCGACCAGCAGAACCTGCTCGTCGTTGTCGACCTCCTGGAACTTAACCTCGATGATTTCGCGGCGGCTGGTAGGCACATGCTTGCCGACGTAGGTGGCCTCGATGGGCAGCTCGCGATGACCGCGGTCGATGAGCACGGCCAGTTGCACGCGGCGCGGCCGTCCGTGATCGAACAACGCATCGAGAGCAGCCCTGGCCGTCCGTCCGGTGTAGAGCACATCGTCGCACAGCACCACATCGCGGCCCTCCACGTCGAAGCCAATGGCGCCCGGGGTAACCACCGGGCGAACATCCGCGGTCGTCAGGTCGTCGCGGTAGAACTGGATGTCAAGAACGCCGGTATCGACCCGGTGCTTCTCGATGCCGGAGATCAGCTTTCCCAGCCTTTCGGCCAGCGGAACGCCACGGCGCTTGATGCCGACCAGGGCCAGGTCCTTGCTGCCATTGCTCTTTTCCACGATCTCGTGGGCCAGGCGCACCAGGGTGCGTTCGACCTCGGAGGCAGACATCAGCCTGCCCTTGATGCGCATGGAGGATTTACTTTTGGCTTCGTTCATGGGTTTTCTCGCTGCCTGGCCGTCGTAGCAGCCTCTCGCAGTCAGCTTCTCGTTGGATGATACGAGGGTTTCGTGCCTGTGAGCAAGTTGTCAAGAAAAAAAGAAAGTCAGAATGGCTTAACAAGCTGGATTTCAAGCTGTGCGAAGCCAGAAGAAAGTCTGCGGGCACTCAACAATGCTAGGGCTCCGGCTGACGTGTTCGGCCCGCCAGCCGCGCACCCAAGGCGCCGCCCGCGGCCGCAAATAACAGTAAAAAGGCCGCATTGAAGATGATGCTGAAGGTTGCAAAGCCGGCGTGGCCTTCGGGCGTGAGCATCAAGGCCTTTTGTGCCTGCATCGCTGCTACGTCAGAAAAGCCCATCTGAGCTGCAAGCTGCTGACTGGTCTCAACGGAGGTCTTCCAATCCGCGTCGATTTGGCTGGATTGATGAAGCAGAAACCGCTGAATAAACAGAGCGCTGCCGCTGACTCCAAAAGCCACCCAACCGGCCAGCAAGCCAGTGACCAGGCCGATGCGGGCGCCTGCCCCGATGGTTATCCAGGCCGGCCGCTGGCTGCGCATGTAAAGCATCACAGCGCAAACGCCCGCAGCCGTCATCCACAAGAGTCCCAGAGTGACGAAAGGCGATACACCGCTCGATAGGAGCCCGGTGGGAACCGCCAGCAGCATAGCCGCGCGCAATGCTGGCTTCCAATCGACGCTGCTTGCATCTCCCTCCATTCCGTCCCAGCGCTGCTGCTGGGCTTGTCCGGTGGCGACTTCAACCGGGTACACCAGTTGCGGAAGGCCGCAGACGGGACAGTAGCAATTCTCGGCTACGATGGTCTGGTGGCAACGGGTGCAAGTGATTTCCATACATCTATGAGCCTATCGTATTCCGCCGCAACACGCGCAACGCAAAATATTGAACCGCTGGAAAAAAGATTCCAGCGAACAACTTGTCCTGTTTTTGAAGGGGAACAAAACGAATATGTCTGTGTTGGAAATCATCCGCGCCTGCCTGCCAGTTCAACCGTTATTTCGTGACGGGAGGCACCCTGTGGTGTTCCCTGTGCGCGCGATACAAAGCGAGATAATGCCTGAGGGAGACAAAGGTCCGCTCGTCGCAATTACGGCAGCGCGCCGGTAGGCGCAAGAACATCAAATGCATCAGATCCGGCATCCGAAAACGTGAAATGCGAAAATTAGAAAAACCGCAAACACGGCAAGATGGTGCCATTCCAGCCTCCACCAAAGAATATAAGTGCTGCAAATTTCGGCGAAAAAGCGGATAGCTGTCTATTACGCCGTGGGTATTGCGGATAAACAGAACAACTCCGGGGAAATAGATGTTCTTGAAGGCTATTTTCGCATAGAAAAAACAAAAAATTGTATAAATAAGCTGAATTTCATTGCTTGCCAGTGACTGCGGGGGCGAGCTTTGCGATCACGATGGCCTCGGCGGCGGCCAGAACTTCTTCCAGTGTCATATGGGTCGAATCCAGCAGAACAGCGTCCGGCGCTGGTTTGAGAGGGGAGTTGGCGCGGTTGCGGTCCCGCAGATCGCGTTCCCTCAGATCGCGAATCACCTCTTCAGGTTGCTGAGCAGGCAGGGAGCCTAACTGATCGTAGCGGCGCATGCCCCTCACCTCAGGGGCAGCGTCGAGAAAGATTTTGACCTCGGCCTGGGGAAAGACCACGGTGCCAATGTCGCGGCCTTCCATGACCACCCCGCCCTGAGCGCCCATCTGCTGCTGCAGGGAGACCATCCAGGCGCGAATGGCGGGCCATACGCTGACCCTGGAAGCGGCTTCGGTAACAGCCTGATTGCGAATCAGGCCGGTCACGTCCTCGCCATCGAGCAGGACACGATTATCCTCCTCGCCTGGCTCAAGGTGGATCACGGTTCTGGAAGCAAGGTCTTCCAGGCTCTTGCTCTCTTCCAGAGAGATGCCCGCACGGAGAGCCTTGAGAGCGAATGCGCGATACATGGCCCCGGTCTCAAGGTTCAGCAGGCCGAAGCGCCGGGCGAGAAAGCGGGCAATGGTGCTCTTTCCCGCGCCCGCAGGACCGTCAATGGCGACGATGATCTTGTGAGCCGGCTGGTGTGAGCCGGCGGGTGGGGCGCTCATGCGCGTTTCTTTGTCCCGTGCCTGGGCCGGGCCGTCACTCCAAACCTCTTATTACTGCCAGCCTTTGAATTGGCGGCCAGGACGGGCTTCCGGCTGCTGGCGAAGCGGACTGGCCTCGAGGCCTTCCGGGAGATTGACCCAGGCTTGCCAGTGGTCTTGGCGCCGTTGGAATGGACCTTGCGCTGGTTGCCATTTCTCTTGCTCCAGGCGGGAGCTGCAGCCTTGTTGGAATGAGCGCCGGAAGCGGATGGGCGGGATGCCGGCCTGATTTTTCCGTTGGAGCCGTTCCCGCTGGCATGACCGCCGCCAGTGTGCCGTGCCAGACGGCTGCCATTAGGCGATTGCGCCAGTTTGCGATCCCGGGAGTGCGTGGCGGGACGGCTGAAATGAGGCCGCGCTGGTGCGGATTTTCCGCTCGCAGCAGATTGGCGCGCGGCCGGGGATTGAGGCGCATAAGGTTCGGCAGGCTTGAGCGGCGCGGCTTGGGCAGGCGCAGCTGACGATCCCTGTTTTGCGGCGGGAGAATCCGGCAACTCCTCATCACGAGTGCGCAGAAAATAGGCCGAAGCCGGAATGGATGCGCTGGCGTAGATCGTAGGAGGGGGTGCGAACTCCGGCAGCGTGCCGGCAACATAGTAGTGCGGAGCTTGCCCCAGCGAGAGAGTGTGCACCTGGCGCGTGGCCACCAGGCCGCGCAGCACCTCTCTTACCTTGCTGCGCGCTGTAAGCGGGGCCAAAAACAGCTCAACATCTTCCATGCTGGCGGCGATTACGGCTTGCAAGTATATGGAGGCCAGCACGGAAATAGCCGTCACCTGAGAGGTGGAGGCGCCTTCGGCAATGGCTTTCTGAAAACGCAGCCGGAGCAGCTGCCACAGTGGAGCATGGCCGGGGGCGGAAACAACGGGGATGATGCGCAACTGTTGCCAGAGTTCGGTAATGGCGCGCAGAACAGCAGCTTCCGTCACTTCCCTGCCTAACGCGCGCGTAAGTTTGTTCAGGGTCGTGTCGCCGCCCGTTTCCAGCAGCTTGTAAGCCTGGATCGCCAGTTGCGAAACCTGGCGCGAACCCGTCAGTTGCGGGGTGCGGCGCCAGTCGCGGTCGCCGCGCAGGGCATAAACGTAAGGCAGAACCCAGCTTGCCACCACGAAGTCCGGCGCTTCGCCGGGCAATCCCAGCAGGTTCAGGCGCACGACTACACCGTCTGTTTCCAGGCGTACCAGCAACTCTTCAGCTAAGGCAATGTATTCACGGCTAGGGGCGGGATCGCGCCTGCCGGCTACAGCTTCAACAAACGATGGCGCAATGGACGATGAAAACTGCCGTTTGGGCAAAAAGAGACACAACCCTGTCTCCTCAATCCATGTCCGGGCATCCTCCAGGCAGAGGGTCCCGTGACCATTCAGGCGCATCCGTTCGGAGCGCGATGCTTCCAATTGTTCCGATGTCAAAGAAAACCTCGCTTCCAGGCTGGCATTTAAGCTGGGCTGCCCCTTCCCCTAAGAGGGGGGCTGGCCACCTTCCACCACGTTTTAAATTCGATGGAAGGCCCGCTGGATCTCCTTCCAAGAATACAGTAAAGCTATTGGACGTCCATGCGGGCAACTGGTTGGGTGGCTCGTATTCGCTAACTCTAAGAGTAACCATTCTATACGTGCCGGGTCAAGGGGCGTATTGACCTTGATGGCTGAATGGCAGGCAATGGAGGCGGCAATCCGTGTGCGGAGATCCGTAAGATCATGATTCTGCGCAGGTTCGTCAGAATCTGCGCTGCATTGCTCGATCACCTCGGTCAACATTCTCTCCAAAGCCGCTCCCTCCAACCCAACCGGAGCAGCTTTTACCGCAAGTGTTTGAGGGCCAAAGGGTTCAGCTTCAAAACCGTTTCGTTCCAGCTCCTCTGCGATCCGCGCAAAGACCACCATTTGCGATGCTTTCAGTTCCACCAGAAGAGGCATGAGCAACCGCTGGCGCATAACGCGTTCAACCTGGCGGTCCTTTAAAATTTTTTCAAAAAGAATTCGCTCATGTGCCACATGCTGGTCAATAATCCACAATCCGGCATCACTGGTGGCCAGTATGAACGATTCGCGCAACTGCCCCAGCGGTCTGAGCGAACCTAGCTGGTTGAGGTTGGCCGCAGCCTGCTCGGACTCGACCAATGCCGTTTCTGACGCGGGATTGGCGCCGGGCGTGCCACCGGGGCTTGAGGAGCAGTCACCTGCGGGCGGCAGGCTTGCTGGCTGGAAGAGCGCCGCCGCTGCCTCGCCCCACGCCTGCTGGTTTTCCCAACCGCCAGGCTGGAAGTTCTGTGGAGCAAAGGGCAACTTGCCGGGGACGGGCGCAGGAAGGCGCGGCGTCAGCGCAAAGGCTTCGGCGTCAGCCCTGGCGGCCAGGAAGGCGTCGGGATCGGAGTCGGGCGGCAGAGGCTCACTATCAGGTACACCGGGCAAATGCGAAGCAGCCGGCGGCATCAGTGAAGGGCTTGCGGCGGGCGCCGAGTCCAGCGAGGCCAGAAAACCGGCGGCGGGCCGCGCTTTGACGAGCGCAGTGCGCAGGCTGTCGCGAACAAAGTCGTGGATCAGGTTCTGTTGACGAAAACGAACCTCAGTTTTCGCTGGATGAACATTCACGTCCACCTCTTCTGGCGGCATATCCAGAAAAAGCAGCACCACCGGGAAGCTGGTGGGCGGAATCACATTACGGTAGGCCTCGGTGATGGCGTGCATGAGCAGCCGGTCGCGTATAAGCCTTTTGTTGACAAATATATAGATCGAGTTGCGGTTCAGCTTTTGCAGCTCTGGCTTGGAATAAAAGCCAGTCAGCCTAAGAATGCCGGGAACGCGGGCTGGCTGCTCTGGATCCTTCTTCCACGGGGGCGGCTCAGGCAGGCCAACGCGTTCCAGTGGGAGTTCGGCGGCCACGGGTAGCAGTTGGGCCAGCGTGTCCTTGCCGAAGATCTGGTAAATGCGCTCGGCTGTCCGCGCAACGGGCGGCGCGGAGACGACAGTGTGGGTGGCCGAGAGCAGCTCGAAATGCTTTTCCGGATGGGCCAGCGCGTAATGGGTCACGAGCGCCGTCACGTGGGCCAGCTCGGTCGATTCGGCACGAAGAAATTTGCGCCGGGCCGGTGTGTTGAAGAAAAGATCGGCGACTGCAAGCGTTGTGCCGCGCGGCAGGGCCGCGTCCTCCACACGGAGGATTTTTCCCCCGGCGATCTCCAGCAGAGTTCCGGCGGTTTCGCCGTCCGCGGAGGACCCGGTGGCCGTTTCCAGCGTGACGCGAGCAACGGAGGCAATAGAGGGCAGCGCCTCGCCGCGAAATCCCAGGGTCGAAATGGAGAGCAGATCGTCGGCGGTGCGGAGCTTCGAGGTAGCGTGGCGCTCGAAGGCCAGCAGGGCGTCGTCACGGCTCATGCCGCAGCCGTCGTCGCTGATGCGGATCAGCCGCCGGCCGCCGGCTTCCACCTCGATGCGGATGCGGGTTGCCCCTGCGTCCAGGGCATTCTCTAAAAGTTCTTTTACGACCGAGGCAGGCCGGTCCACCACCTCGCCGGCGGCGATCTGGTTGGCTACCTGGTCAGCAAGTACGCGGATACGGCCCATAGCTCCTTAGGGTATCGTAGTTCGGGGGGCAGAGATGAGAGATAAGAAAACTAGGAGACATGTATAGCTGGAGACGCGCGGCTCTTGGTCGTAAGAGTTGTTCCAGGCTCCAGCCTAATCTATACGCGCGGGAAGGCCTCCCAGGGTTTATTCTTGAGCCGTTAGGTGAAGAAATTGGAATTCCGGATGACGTTGATGCAAGTCTTCTGAAAACCATGTGATGCAACCATGATCAAGCTTCCCGATCTTAGCGCTCTCAAGGCTCTTGTGAACCGGACCCTGCGACCCAGGACGAAGTGGGGCCGCGTTACGCTGTGGTCCGGCGGATTGAGCATACTGCTCTACAATCTCGGCTGGCTGAGGAACTCCGGATCAAGCATGAAACCGGGCGGCTGGACGATATTCTTTGCGCTGGTTTTTGCCTTATGCGCCCTGCGGCTTATCTTCCGTTGGGCCAAGCGGCATTTCATGTGGCGGCTGCGTCATCGATTGATTGTCACCTATGTGTTCATCGGGGTGTTTCCCGTGGTGCTGTTGATGCTGATGGCAGGCGTGAGCGGCTATCTGTTTGCCGGGCAGTTTGCCACCTACGCTGCAATCTCGAATTTGCAGGCGGCGCTGCAGTTTCTGGAAACGCCGAATGACGCGCTGGCGGCGCAATTGACAGCCATGAACCGCACCGGGAAACCAGATAAAAAAATAGCCGGAGAATTTTTTTACATTTCGGGCGTGAATTTTCCGCAGCGCACCGTGACGGTGTGGAAGGGAGACGAGGGTTTTCTGGTATCGCCCGGCGGCGCGATGATGAAGGCAAACCCCGCCAGGGTACCCGATGTGATCACAGGAGACTTCAGAGGTTTCGTTCTTGATGGGGGTATCCTGCATCTACGCGCGGTCCGGCGCTTTGTCAGAGAAGGCCAACGCTTCACTGTAATTACCGACGCTCCCATCACGCCGGGACTGCTTCAGTCTGTCAATTCGCGCCTGGGCTCGGTGAGTTTGACTCCGCCGGAGATTGACAACGATCATGGACCAACGCCGCCGCGTCAATCTCGAAACTCGCCCGGACACGTGGAAACCGGGAGCATTGCGCCGTCTACTAACCGGTTTGATCCGGCATTTCGTTCTTTCACGCTCTTTGACGCGCTGGATTGGAAGACGGGGAAGCCGCAAACCTGCATGATTGGCGTCGTTACCCGGCCATCGCTGCTCTATGGCGTCTTGTTCGCCACCACGAGCGACGGGGCGAACTTTATGCGCTACGCACTGATGGGCATCGCAATTCTGCTGGGACTGGTGGAGCTGGCGGCACTCTATATCGGCATTCGGCTGACGCGCAGCATGACACGATCCGTGGCGGAACTCTATAACGCCACGGAGCACGTCAACCGCGGCGACCTGACCCATCGCATCCAGGTACGCGGCAGCGACCAACTGGCGGTGCTGCAACAATCCTTCAACTCCATGAGCGAATCGCTGGTCCATCTGCTGGCCGAGCAAAGGCGGATGCAGCAAATGGAGAGCGAACTGGCGATTGCCTATGAAGTGCAGAACGTGCTGTTTCCCCGCGAGTTGCCGGTACTTGCCTCCCTGGAGGTTTACGGCGTCTGCCGGCCGGCACGCTCAGTCAGCGGAGACTACTACGACTTCATCCCCATCAGCAGCGACAAGCTGGTAGTGTCGATGGGCGACATCAGCGGAAAGGGAATTTCCGCTGCTTTGCTGATGGCCACCGCGCATGCTTTCGTCCGCGCATACTCGCCGGTGTTGGGCATGGACTCGATACCGTCGATGGGAACGGGCCGTCAATCCAAAGGCGATAGCGGCACGCGTATTCAGGGAGACGGCGCCGTCCCACCGCGGCCTTCGGTCGGCCTGTTGATGAGCAGCTTGAACAATCAACTGTTCCGCTGCACCTCGCCGGAGAAGTACGCGACCATGTTTTTGGGCTGCTATGATGAGACCGCGCATGAATTGACTTATTGCAATGCAGGCCACCTGCCGCCCCTCATATTGGGCGCGAATGGCAGCTTCGCCCGCCTCGACACTTCGGGAACGGTCGTTGGACTTTTTGAAGACGCGGTCTATGGTGTATCCACGCTCAGAATGCAGCCGGACGATCTGCTGGTCGCATTCAGCGACGGCGTAACCGAACCGGAAAACGATTCTGGTGAGTTCGGAGAGGAACGGCTGATCACGCTGATCCAGGAGCATCGCCACCAGCCGCTCGCCCGCATCGGCGACGTAATTACCGGCGCCGTGGCGGATTGGATCGGCGATGCGGAGCAGCCCGATGATGTAACCGTAGTTCTGGCCCGCGCCCGTTAAGCCGATGCGCGCCGGCGAGTCGATCAACTTGTCGCAGCAATCTGGCAAAGCGCCAAAATGCAAAATGCCGCCCGGAGGCGGCATATGTCGATCTGAAAGAAAGTAGTAGCTTAGATGCCCACGCCGAATTCGCTGCTCTGCTTTTCTCCGGCGTGGTCGTAAAAGTCATAGGGAGTGCGGTGCTTGAACTTGTAGCGGCTGCGAATTTCGCGGCCCACAAAGATGCCCACGGCGGCCACAGTAATCCCCACCGAAAGCCACCCAATCCACTTCAGCGTGCTGGATTCCTTTGCTTCTTCCGCAGTCTTTTCCCCAACCCCTTCCGCGGCGATAAGGGCTACTGTCTCAGTGGACATGGCAGCTTTCTCCTGCAAATAGGATACCGCAATTCCTCTCATTCCGGCGCAATAATCTGAACCAGGCTTCTGCAGCTTGCCTTGCTCGACGCTCAGGGCGTAGCGTGCACATCGGATACGGCCGGCCTTCTGGCGGCTCCGAGGTATGCATAGGCCGCGACCGAGGCGTATCCCGCAAGAGGCACCAGATATGCAAGAGCGATGCTGTGGGTGCGGTCGTTGATCAACCCCATCAGCGGCGTAAGCGCCGCGCCGCCCACAATGGCCATAACGATGAGCGACCCGCCAATCTTGGTGTTGGGACCAAGCCCCTTTAGCCCCAATGCAAAGATGGTGGGAAACATGAGCGACATGAAGAAGCTGGTCAGCACCATCGCCCAGACGCCAATCCAGCCCGGATGCAGTACGCCCACCGCCACCAGCAGCACATTGATGACCGCATACGCGCCCATCAGCCGGTCAGGCCGCACCACGCGCATCAGCGCGGTGGAAGCAAAGCGCCCGATGCCAAAAGCTACCAGGGAAGCAATCAGGTAATTTGCGGCGGGCTTCTCCGGCAGGTGGGTGGAGTCCTGGACATATTGGATTAAATAGCTCCAGGTGCCCACCTGCGCGCCCACGTACATGAACTGCGCCAGTATCGCCAGCAGAAAATGGCGATGCTGGAGCAAATCGCGAAAGTGCCCGTGATCGCCGCCGTCCTCATGCTCGCTGTGAATCGCCGGAAACTTTTTAATCGCTATCAGCAATGCCCATACGAGCACTACCGCGCCGAGAAAAAGGTACGGCATTTTAACGCGCAGGATCTCTTCGTGGAGATAGTCCGCATAGGTTCCGGCTTTTTTCATCGCGTCAATCTGCGCAGGCTGCAATTCGATGCCCGAGAAGATGAAAATCTTGCCGATGAGGACGCCCACGATCGAGCCCAACGGGTTGAAAGACTGCGAGAAGTTCAGCCTCTGCTCGGAGGTCTCAGGCGATCCCATCTGCGCAATAAATGGATTGGAGGCCGTCTCCAGAAACGACAAGCCGCTGGCAATGACGAACAGCGCCATCAGGAAAAACCAGTATTGCCCCACCAGCGCCGCCGGCCAGAAGAGAAAGGTGCCGATTCCGTAGAGCAGCAGCCCGATAATAAAGCCGGCCTTATAGCCCAGCCTTCGCATCAGCAGGGCCGCGGGCATGGCCAGCAGAAAATACCCGATGTAAAACGCCGACTGCACCAACCCCGCCTGAAATCGTGAAATCTCGAAAGACTTCATGAACTGCTTGATCAGCACATCGTTGAGGTTGTTGGGGATGGCCCAGAGAAAAAAGAGCGCCGTAATCAGAATGAAGAGAATCATCTGCCCAGCAGGAAAGATTCCGCTTTTAGCCGGCATATTGACTTTTCTGCTTACATTCGCAACAGGCATAGAGGCGCTCCCTCGCTATTCAATGAGAAGAAAATTGTTCCGTGATTCTTTGGCTCGATTCTATCGCTTGTAGCTTCAGTTACATTCTTGCCCGTAGCCGGGCCTCCGCATCAGCATCCCAGTAGCCGCAGCCCAGCTCGATGAAGACCGAGGTATATGGAATCGTCATCGACGTCTTGACGATGAGCACGGAAAACATATGCGCGGCGTGGTCCAGTTTGGTGATGATCTCCTCGTGTGGAGTCATGGTGACACTGAGCCCTTTTAGCGCGCCCTTGAGCCAGTTGCGATAGCTGTCGATCCCGGCTGCATCTTTCTCGTCAACAAGCGCCAACTCCCGGTCCACATGGACGATGGGACGAACATGCTTGCAGGCGCGAAGGCGTGCAAGAACTGTTTTGAGAGCTGCCTGCTGGCTCACCCCGGAGACGATGGTTTCAATTCCCGGGCTGGCTTGCACGGGATAAGCCGCGTCTGCGACAACAATCCAGTTGCGATGGCCAAACAACGGCAACCGCTCATCTAGGGTCTTATCCCATTTAGCTATTGGCTTCATGGCGTCCTTTCAGGTCCGAAAACCGGACTGATCTGTTTGCAACAGAAATCACCACTCCACGGTATCAGCGTTCAGGAGCATTCAACTCCTCATCCGCGCAAACCGCAACTTTGCCGCACTTGCCGGAGGCCATCAAAGCATAGGCCTCCGCAGCCCGGCCGAGCGGGAAGCGATGGGTGATAATGCCGGCCGGATGCAGATTCCAGCGCACCAGCCGCTCCACCAGCTCCTCCATCAGCCAGGTGGATGTAACCCAGGAGCCGTAGACCGTCTTCTGGTCGTGAATCATATCCGGCGAAGGATTGATCTCGACCGTTCCCCCCTCGCCGATGAAAACAATCTTGCCCCACTTGCGGGTGGCGCGAACGGCAACGGCCCGCGCCGCCGCGTTGGCGGAGCACTCGATGGCGCGCTCCACGCCGTAGCCGCCGGTCAACAGCTTGATCTGGGCGACGTTCTCGGGCCCGGAGACCAGTGTTTCGTCGCACAGGCCCATCTCGCGAGCCAGCTTCAAACGCACATCGACGACATCAACGCCGATGATCTTTTGCGCGCCAAGCTTGCGGGCGATCGCCGCCGCCGCCAGCCCCACCGGTCCCAAGCCCGTGATCAGCACCGCATGATTGCCGTCGATTCCGATCTTCTCAATGCCTTCGTAGACGGTTCCGAATCCGCAGGCTACCTGCGCACCGTCGGCGTAAGAGAGCTCATCGGGCAGCGCGATCAGGTCTTTCTCTTCGGCGATCATGTAATCCGCCATGCCGCCATCCCGCTGCCAGCCGTAGGCGCGCCGGTACTTCTCGCTGGTGCAGGAGATCATGTAGCCGCGCCGGCAGTCGTTGCACACGCCGCAGCCGGAGATGTGATAAACGATCACGCGATCTCCCGCCTTGAAGCGCCGGCAACCCGGACCGGCCTGCACAATCTGGCCGCAGGGCTCATGGCCGGCGATCACGCCCTGATAGCCTTCCGGCCCCTTGCCCAGATGCTCGTGGTAAATGCATCGAATGTCCGAACCGCAGATGGTGGACGCCTTTACGCGGATCAGAACCTCTCCATGACCCGGGCTCGGCACGGGAACCTTCCGCATTTCGACTGTGCTGTTCCCCGGCAGATAGGCTGCCTGCATCGTCTTTTCCATCTTTTCAATCTCCCCTGTTTCAAGAGTGCAATCAAATCAGGCTAACGAGTGAACGGACTAAGCCGGAGTGATCTCGCCATCCACGTCCCACAGGTCCTCCCAGCTTTGCCCCTCTTTCCAGAGAAAGACCTGGCCCTTGATGAGGCGGCAATTTCTGTCCAGCGCGGCGATCTGCCGCATCTCTTCTTCCGTCAGCGGATCGCCGGTCACTCCAAGCAGGTTGTTGAAGATGTTACGCGGATTCGCGGAAAACGGAATGGGCGTTTGTCCGCGCTGCTCCGCCCACTTGATGCAGACTACGGCGGGATGCACGCCATGACGTTCGGCAATGCGCAGGATCACCGGATCCTCGGTGGGCGAGGTGTCCTCCGGCGTGCGATCCCGCTCCGGGCGATGCGGCGAACCAAGCGGCGAATACCCGATGGGCTGCATGCCGTTCGCGCGCACATACTCGAACAGCTCCGGCTGCTGAAAATGCGGATGGAGTTCCATCTCATTGACCGCCGGCTTGATTCTCGCATCGCGGAGCACCAGCCTGAGCTTGGGAATGGTCATATTCGACGTGCCGATGTGGCGAACCAATCCCCGCTTATGCAGTTCTTCCATGGCGGCCCAGGTCTTCATGTAGTTGGCGTGGATGTACGGCCTGGCGTCCTTGCTGCGCGCGGTCACATCGCAGCCCGGCGGATGAAAGTTAGGAAAGGGCCAGTGGACAAGGTACAGGTCGAGATAATTGAGCCGCAAGTCGGCCAGCGACTTCTCGCAGGAGGCGATTACATCCCGCGGGTCGTGCTTGTCGTTCCACAGCTTCGAGGTGATCCACAACTCCTCCCGCTTGACGCCCGTGGCCATCACCTCCGACAGCGCTCCGCCGATCTCGGCCTCATTGCCGTACACGGAGGCGCAGTCGAAGTGCCGGTAGCCGCAGCGCGCCGCGGCTTTGACCGCTTCGGCAATGCGGTCCGCAGAAACATGATCGGAGCCGAAGGTGCCCAGCCCGATCGCCGGCATTCGCGCGCCGGTCAAAAGCGTTCGTTGCGGGACCGAAGCCGGATCGACTTGACCGGCAGCCATTCCATCCTTTGTCTGCATTCCTCACTCCTGGCCACGATAAAGCTGCACGCCGCGAGACGCCCACGTTTTACGTCGCGAAACTGGGTCAATAAATAGACAACCCCATACGGTAAACGGTTTCTCTTCTGTAAAGCAAGCCGGAGGATCGGGTGCGTCAGGCAGCCAATTATTCGGTCGAATCCACGCGCTTGAGCCACGAGGATTTCGCCTCTTCGGGCAGAAAGCTCGCGCGGATGGAGTTGGCCGCCAGCTGTCGCAATTCGTCGCATGTAAAGCCCTGCTCACTGTGGGCCAGCAGGTATTCGCCTGCCAGGTCGGAGCCAAAGAAGGCTGGGTCGTCGGAGTTGAGCGTGACCATCAGGCCCAGATCGAAGAGCGGGCGCAGCGGGTGGGCGGATAAGGAGCGGCAGACGCCCGTGCGAAGATTCGATGTGGGGCACAACTCCAGCGGCACTGCTCGATCTTTCAACTCCTGGATGAGAGCGGCGTCCTCAAGCGCGGTAAAGGCGTGGCCGATGCGCTCCGAGCCGATGGCCAGGGCCTCCCAAATCGCCTCGGGGCCGGTGGTTTCTCCGGCGTGGTTGGTCAGTCGGAGGCCGGCCTGCGCGGCCTGGGCATAGAGGGCGCGAAATGGCTCGGAGCCGGTGCGGCGCTCGTCGCCGCCTAATCCGATTCCGATGATCGATGGATGTGCGGGCTTCAATTCTGCGGCTTTCAGGAAGACGCGCTCGGCTTCATCGACGGGAAAGTGGCGCACGGCGTCGAAGATCCAGTAAATCGAGAGGCCCAGCTCGCGTTCCGCGCGCTCCCGGGCGCGCTCCAGAGCGGCGAAGATGGGCTCGAAGGCGGCGGAATCGTGATCGCGCCAGTGGTAGATGACGCCGACCGAGATGTAAACCTCGGCATGAACCACTCCCTGGCGGGCGAGATGCTCCATCATGCGCCAGGCGGCCAGCTCGTAATCTTCCGGGCTGATCAATTGCGCGGTGACGGCTTTGAAGGCATTCAGAAAACCGGAGAAGTCGGTGAACTGATAGAGCGCCTCAGCCTCGGCCAGCGTAAGTGGCCGCGCGTCGTGACGGGCGCTCAGTTCGGCCAGCGTCGCGGGCAGAATTGCGCCTTCGAGGTGCAGATGCAACTCGGCTTTGGGCAAGCGGAGGATGAAGGCGGCAATATCGAACACTGCTTCAAGTTTACAGCGTGGAAGTAGGCTCAAAATGAAGTGCTTACCTAGGTTCCATGATCGGGAGTTGGGTCATATGATGGCAGATGGATGCACGGCAGGCGCCAAGTGCCCGGCAACAACCCACACGGGAAGATTTTATTGACATCCGAGTTGCCGAAAAGGCCCAAATCGTTCAGCTTTAGGCTTCTTCCAGTGCTAACTTGCCCGCACTTGGACCCCAAATTAGCTGATTTCGACATCGCTAATTTGGCCTATGACGTCGAAATCAACTTAACGATCTGCGAACCGTGCCTGGGAAATCCAAATGCGAATTACTTGCATTCGGGTGAATATTTTGCTGCCGCCGGAAAAGCAAAATAGAATTTCTGACTTCCTCCACAGGTTTGGGCAGCAGAGATGAGGACACGGGCCTAAATCATGATAGTCAAGCTATCGATTGTTGAGTGACAAATAACCATCGGACTCCACTCGCGGAAGCCTTGGCCAACGTTACGTCATTTCTCCTTCAAACACAGCCCATTAAATTGGCCATTCAAGATTGCGATTACTTGAGGAAATCGGAACCTTAAGAGTCGAAGTTTCGGGATATATCTGAAGTAAAGTTGAATGCTTCAGCACCCGCCATGTTTCAGAAGAAGCAGGCTGACTAATCCAAAGAAAAGAGCCTTCAGGAGTGACATAGACACCTCTGATAGAAAGATTTTTCACATGCTACATCAGGAAATACAGTTTGGCAATATCTGAGGGCTGATGGCTTTAATCGCCGGCATTATCTGAATTTACTTTAGCCCCGCGAACTCCGACCTGTGACGGCTGTAGAAAAAGTAAATGAGCAAGCCGGTAAAGAGCCAGGCGAAAAACGCCATCCAGGTCATTACTTCCAAACCCATCATCAGCAGGATGCAGAAGAAAATGCTCAGCAAAGGAAAGAGCGGGCCCAGCGGTACGCGGAAGCTGCGATGCCGCACCGGCTCGCGGAAGCGCAGGATCAAGACCGCAATCGAGACCAGCACGAAGGCAAACAGCGTGCCGATATTCGATAGATTCGAGACGGTGCCGATGTCCAGCAACCCGCCGGGGATGCCGACCACGAAGCCGGCTACCCAGGTGGACACGTCGGGGGTGCGGAAGCGCGGGTGGATGTGGCTGAAGACGGTGGGCAGCAGGCCGTCGCGGGACATGGCAAACCAGACGCGCGCCTGGCCTAGCTGGAAGACAAGAATCGACGAGATCATGCCCAGCATAGCGCCGATGAGGACAAAAAGCCGCACCCATTGCAAGTGTCCGGCGCCGGGCAGCAGCGCAAGCTTTTTAATGGCGTTCACCACCGGAGCGGCATCGCCCATCACCGATTGCCAGGGCACGATGCCGCTGAGCACGATGGCCACAGCCCCGTAGAGCACGGTGCAGGCCACCAGCGTGGCCAGAATGCCGAAGGGCAGGTCGCGCTGCGGGTTCTTGCACTCCTCGGCGGCCGTGGAGACCGAATCAAAGCCGATGTAAGTGAAAAAGATGATGGAGCCGCCGGTGAGAACGCCGGTCCAGCCGTTGGGCATGAAGGGGTGCCAGTAATGCGGCTTGATGAAGCTGGCCGCGGCCGTCACAAAGACCAGGATGGCCGCCATTTTGATGAGCACCAAAATATTGTTGGTGCGGGCAGACTCGCGGATGCCGCGCACCAGGATCACCGTCAGCAACATCACCACCAGGAAGGCGGGAATGTTGAAGCCGAAATGCCAGCCGGATTTGTAGATGTCGTTGCCCGCAAAATCCTGCAATCCAGTGGGCAGATAGGCGGGCGAGATCCACTGAGCGGGAAAATGAATGCCGAACCAGTCGAAGAGGTCGACCAAATGAGCGGAGAGGCCCACGCTGACGCTCATGTTGCTGAAGGCGTATTCCAGAATCAGATCCCAGCCGATAATCCAGGCCACCAGTTCGCCCAGCGTGGCGTAGGTGTAGGTGTAGGCCGAGCCGGCGATGGGAATCATGGAGGCCAGTTCGGCGTAGCAAAGGCCGGTGAAGACGCAGACGATGGCCACCAGTACCAGCGAAAGCGCCAGCGCCGGTCCCGCGCCAGGGCGGCCAGCCAGGGCTGTGTGATGGATGAGGTAGTGGAGCAGAGGCGTGTCGCGGATATTCGGCACATCGAACTTCTGTCCCGCCATGGCGGTGCCGATGACCGTAAAAATGCCTGATCCGATTACCGCCCCGATGCCTAAAGCCGTCAGCGACCACGGACCGAGAGACTTCTTCAGCGCGTGCGCGGGCTCCAGCGACTCACGGATCAATTTATCGATGGACTTGCGGGCAACAAGCTGTTTGAACAGGATGGTTCTCCTCATTCCACATGTGGCGGAAATCTGAGAATAGCAGGCTCCTGCCGGTCAGGGGGAGTTCCCGGTTGAGGATGCCTTGGACGCAGTTTACAAGGTGAGGGTTTACTCAAGGAACTGCTAACTCTTCCGGAAGGTCCAGAAAGGTAAGACAGGAGAAAGCGAGGGTGAATAGGTAAAGCGAGGCTCCGAACCAGGCGCGCTGTTGCGTGCCGGCCCGGAACCCCGCTGCAGTTGCGCAGCTGCGCTTAACGCTTGGTCTGGCCGCGCGCCATCTTCTTCACTTTCTTCTTCTTTGAGCCGCGCGGTTCAGTCCGTTTGGCCTTGGGAGCTGCCTTTTTGCGAGCGGCGCGCTTCAACTTCTTCCGTTCCAGCTTGTCTTCAATCTTGGTGGTATCTGCCACTTGTTAACCTCTTTCGTTCGAATCTCTTCCGGGTTTGCCCCAAAATGGGCGTTGTAGCCCTAAGAATAACAGGGTTTGTGCCGTGGCGAAAGCGGTGCAGGCGCGTATAAGTTCCGCGCGGGTCCGGTTTCCGGCGTATAATGAATATAGATTTGGATGATCAAGCCCGCCTTTTGAACGAGAAAAGCCTGCTCGGCTCTTACTCTCCTATCGTTTCTGACGAGCTCCGTACCGCACGCAACAATCACCCGTTGACCGGAGTCAATTCATGCGTTCCGAAAAGATACATCGTGCCCTGGCGCAGGGCATGAACCGCTTTGAAGTCTGCCAGTTAGTCTCCAAAGGCGTCAAAGCAACCCACAAGACCGGCGGGCGCTTTGAAGATTCCATCAATGACGTGTTGCAATATTTAGGCACCCACGTTACGATTCTGGAAAATCTTCACCCCGCGATTCCCCAGGTGAGCCTCAAGAGTCTCAAGCCGGCCGCGTAGCACGGCAAGGGGCAGTAATCAGTTTGAGTTTAGAACCCGGTCGGCCCGATGGCCGCCAAATGCATGAATCGTTCGCGTGCCGGCAAGAACTTCTCCGCTATGCTCAACGCCGCGCGGAATAAAATACTCCTCACCGGCCTTCACCGCAATTCGCTCCTCATTGATGATCAAGGTATAGCAACCCTGCACAACGAGCATGTATTCGTCGTAATCGTGTACATGCGCAGCCGATGCCGCAGATTGACGGCAGGTCCAAAACGCCATCTGGCTTTCATCGGCGCCGTCGAAGACATACCCCTCAACGCCTGGAGTCGCTTGACTTGACCCCACGATCCTGTTTGCCGGCTGTTTCATGAATTCCGGAAAATCGTTCATAGCTGCAAAGTATAATCGCATTCTGTCAAATGCAAGAAAGGGACGGCAGTTTCGCCGTCCCTTTCCTTTGATTCAGAACTGATTGCCAGTTAGACAACCTGAACGTTCTCAGCCTGCCAGCCCTTGGGACCCTTGGTTACGTTGAACTGGACCTTCTGACCCTCTTGCAGCGAACGGAAGCCGTTCGACTGAATGGCGGTGTGATGGACGAAGACGTCCTCGCCGTTTTCACGGCTCAAAAATCCAAATCCCTTGGCGTCATTAAACCACTTGACTGTGCCTGTTTCCATTGTGTGATGCTCCTTGATACTGATTTACCGCGAACGCAATGTGGAAGTTTGCGAGTAGGCGGTAACCGGAACAGGCAAGAACTTCAGATCGAATTCTACGATTACATAGAGTATAACACGGATCGGTCAAACGGACAGGATATTTGTGGCAGCCATGGTGTTACAGAACGGATTCCGATTTGGAGCCAAAGGCCATCTTACAGCCTCGTAACGTGTGTTCGAAGTCCGGGGAACAGAGTACACTCGTTCTGGTGTTCGAGAGGTGCTCTTGACCAACGATAATATCCACGTACTGGTTTTGAACCCCGGATCGACTTCCACGAAGTTTGGCGTGTACGCCCGCGATGGCGCCGAGCTGGTGCGCACCATCCGGCACGGGCAGGAAGAACTGGATCGCTTCCGCGGACAGCCGATTCAGGCGCAGTTGGACTATCGCGCTGAATTGATCGAGCAGGCATTCGCCGCGGCCGGGTATGCGGCGGAGAGATTTGCCGCCGTGGCCGGCCGGGGCGGGATGCTGCCGCCGCTGCCCTGCGGCACGTATCTGGTGGACGAGGCGATGGTGGAAGAGCTGCGGCAAGCGCGCCGCGGCGAGCACGCATCCAACCTGGGAGCACCGCTGGCCCTCCGCTTCGCCAGGGCGGCCGGGGTAAACGCCTACATTGTGGATCCGGTAACCGTAGACGAGTGGCAGGAGTGCGCGCGTCTCACCGGCTCGCCGCTGGTCGAGCGCACCTCGGTTGGCCATGCGCTGAACACCAAGGCCGTGGCGCGGCGGTATGCGCGCGAACAGGGGCGCGCCTACATGGATCTGCGGCTGATTGTGGCGCACCTGGGCAGCGGTATCACCGTCTCCGCCCATCAGGACGGCCAGATGATCGACAGTAATTCCATCGAGGAAGGCCCTTTCGGCGTCGACCGCTCGGGCGGGCTGCCGGTGCGTGCGCTCGTCAAGCTCTGCTTCAGCGGCAGATTCAACAAGGAACAGATGGATCGCCATGTCTTTGGAGACGGCGGCCTGTCAGCTTATCTGGGCACGCACGATCTCGTCGAGGTGGAGCGGCGTATCGATGCGGGAGACCGCGAAGCCGCGCGGGTGTTCGAAGCGATGGTCTATCAGATCGGCAAAGAAGCAGGAGCGATGGCCGTGGCGCTCAAGGGCAAGGTAGATGCCATCCTGCTGACCGGGGGAATGGCGTATTCGGATAAAGTAGTTACGCTGCTGCGCAACGCGCTGGATTGGATTGCGCCCATCCGCGTCTATCCCGGCGAGGATGAATTACAGGCCTTGGCCGAAGGGGTATTTCGCGTTCTAAGTGGAGAGGAGCAGGCTATGCGGTTTGGAGTGTACGCGAAAGAAGAACTGGAAACGATTTGAGCCTCGTGAATTGCCCGTCGATAGAGCGGCAGAACTCTCCTCTCCATCCGAGGCATTAAGAGCTACAAACATTCCGTTTACAGGAAATTTGCGGCCTTGCTCTACGATGACGCGCTACGCAGAGCCGCTTTGCATAAGGAAGGAGATGCGGATAGAGGCGGATCTGCCGGGCATGTCCGGAGTTTGCCGTGTGACAAACCAAAAGAACTACAATGAAATATAACCGTTGTATTCTGTTACATATCGAAATACTATTGGGACATACCCGTCTGTTTACTGCATCACCAGATGATAGGAGTACACATTCAAAATGAATTTCGCTTCAATTCTGTTCAACGAACCGTTCCTTGTCCGGGGAGTCTGCCGAGTCGCTGCTCGTCGTTTAAAGATCGGAAGTTACTCGTTCCGCCTTGGCATCGGCGCCGTTGTTCGCCCGCACTACGGCTTCCTGGTTTACCAGGCAGCACGGCTTGCAGCCCGGTTGGGACAGCCTCGGGTAAGTATCCTGGAATTTGGCGTTGCGGGCGGTGCGGGGATTCTTGCCCTCGAGTATCATGCCGAACAGGTAGAGAAGCTTTTTCCGGTCAAAATCGAAATATATGGATTCGACACTGGAAAAGGGCTTCCTGATGCCCACGATTATAGAGATATGCCCTACATATATAAACCAGGTTTTTATGAGATGAACGTCCCGGCTTTGAAGGCTCGCCTCAAGAGAGCAAAACTCGTTCTTGGCAATGTAAGTGATACGGTTAACGGTTTTTTCAAGGAATACAATCCTGCGCCCGTTGGAGCTGTCGCGCACGATATGGACTTCTATTCCTCGACTATGGCGGCATTCAAACTCCTCGACGCCGGCTGCGCTCATTTCCTCCCGCGCATATTCTGCTACTTCGATGACACCATTGGCAGGGAGACGGAGTTATTTGGCGACTTTACCGGACAGCGGCTGGCAATCCACGACTTCAACGAGAGCCATGCCAAAGTGAAACTAACTCCCATCTATTATTTGCGCGTCAATCCCGCGGCGCGGCAGTGGTACCATCAGATGTGGTCGCTGCATTTTTTCGACCACACCGACTACAGTACATTTATTGGCGACGAAAATTCACAGCTGCCGATTTAGATGAGACGGAAAGCCTCAGCTTTAAATCAACATCGTTCCTTTCCAACGATCCGGCCTATCCCGGCGAGGATGAATTATAGGCCTTGGAAAACAATTGAAGAAAAAGTGTATCGTGAGTCTATTAGCTGGCGGAGTGAAATTTAAAGCTTGCAAAGGCTATCCCTCCTAATCAAAATATCTCCCCTCGGTTGATCAAGCGAGTGACAATGAGCGCCGAACCGGAATCGGTGAAGTGATCCGCATCCCTCATGAGGGGAACCTCATGCCTCGCGTCAGCATATTCGATGCAACCTTCGCGATTACATGTTGCCTTGTACAGCGAGATGTAAGGTACATGCCATGTGCTGACTGCGAGGCTCTGCATTAGCGCATCCATATTCGGGGAATAGGGAAGTAGATGTTTGCTTGCCATGTCCGGCGTATTCCAGGCTATGGAGTAGGCCAGAAGCCTGGGCAGTGGCGCATCATACTCTGCAACTGGGCCAATGACGGTTACTGGCACATGATGCTGTTTGGCCCATTCAATTGTTTCGGTCAGGCCTGCCATATCATCTGGCTTCCATCGCGCCTCTAAAAGAAGCCCCTGAATGGGATGCGTCGGCAGGTAAGTCTTAAAAATGTAGCTCATTTCGTTCGTGCAGTCGGACGAGTTTCCTGCATGTATAAGTGGTTTGCAATTCGACACGCTGGCCAGCATAAAGTTATCGTTCGACAGCGTAGATGATAAACCGCTCCAAAGCACCGCGGCGTGACTATCGCCGATCAGAAGGTAGTTTCGTTTTCCCTCGACGAGTTCCAGGCACTGGTCATTGTCAAGCACTGCGGCACGGGTGGTGTCGGTGATAAAACAGCTTCCCACTCGCCCGTGATTCAAAGCGCCTTGCGTTGTGAGAAAGGATGCTATTTTCACGGCTTGAAAAGAGAAACGTCCTGTAAAGCCGCCGGCAAAGATTACAGTTGCGGAATACGCGATGAGAATAGCCATAACTGCCGCTGACAGCGCAAAAAGCGGCCGGCGGCTGATTCGAAGCGGACGGCTGCGAAACGGACGCTCCACAAATCTCCAAAAGATAACTGCAATTATAAAAGAGCTGACCAGCTCCATCCACATATCGAATCGGAACGCCGGGATTTTAGTGGCATATCGATGCGGCAACAGGTCATTCAAATTAACTGAAAAACCCAACGAGTGTAATACGATTATTGGCCAATGCCAAAGATAGAGTGAATAGGAGATAAGTCCTACAAAAACGACCGGGCGCCACGACAATACTCGACTTATCAATGATGTTCCATACTCGCCTGCGCCAATAATGAGTGCTGATCCAACGCAGGGGGCTAGCGCGGCGATGCCCGGGAAAGGCGTCCGTTGGGTATAATAAATGATCGGATAAACAATCAATCCCATTCCCGTTAAAGTGGCAAAATTGCGTAATATGCTGGAATGCAAGCGGGGAAAGAATCCTTGCGAAATAAGCGTTCCCAAAAGCAGTTCCCAGGCCCGTGTATGAGGCAAATAAAACGTTGACACCGGGTCATAGTAAACCATCACGATGCTCGTCGCCAGCGATGCAAAAAACAGAATCAACACAGCTAACCGAAGCCTTTGCGGGAATAACCAACGAATCATCACCAGGCAAATCGGAAATAATATATAAAACTGTTCTTCGACCGCAAGTGACCAGGTATGCAAAAGAGGATTCGATTCCGGTGAGTCAAAATACCCTGAATGCTGCCAAAAATAGAAATTCGATGACGACGTAACCGCAGTCAGTAACGACATTGCGTATTTAACGAGTTCGGTTGGTAGAAGGTAAAAGCTGGCAATTATGCTGAACAGGATCAGCATTCCAAAAAGAGCGGGAATGATTCGCCGGATACGGCGCTCGTAAAATCTAAGAACCGAAAAGTTGGAGCCGGCAATCTCGGAAAATATGATCGCGCTGATAAGATAACCCGAAATAACAAAAAATACATCAACGCCTACAAACCCTCCCTGGAGATGGCCAGTGCTTAAGTGAAATATCATCACACTGACAACCGCGACAGCCCGGAGACCGTCGATGTCTGGGCGATACTTCAAACCTCCTTTTTGATTGAGCAATTCACTCATGAAATAATTGATCCTTTCGATCTGTTAAGAAAATATCTCAAAGCAGGTGTAGAATATTCTGGGCTAGATTGGCGAGGATTACTTCTAATGGAGCAGCTTTAACGTCGCCAAATTCCTCCTAGTGTCCTGAGCCATTCAACCGTCTTATCAACCCCGTCCTCAAGGGAGTACTTCGATTCACCCAAAGCTGCAATGGTTGGTGCCATATCGACAAGATAGCTTTGCGTCATGCTCCGGTATCGGCTGGTGAACAAGGGAAACGGCCTTCCAGTAGCCCTGACTATATCTCCTATAAGCGCAATTCCCCGTAGAACAGGCCTGGGGGCAATGCGAAGCTGCCGGCCGGTAAGGGCCTGTGTAAATGCTGAAACCCATAGCTTGATGTCCGCTGGAGGATCCCCAACATAAAATGTTTTCCTGGAGACTAAGTCAGTTGGCGTGGCAAGAATCCGCAAAGTATAATCCGCAACATTTCCGACATACCCGTAGGCGCGAACAACCGCTGCTCCTCCTGGATGAATATATCTCCCTTTCTTTACGACAAGCCAAAACTCCTGCGCATAGCGAGGATGCCATGGGCCCCAGATATTTGTTGGACGCACAATCGTCCATATGCCTGGATGGTTTTTCTCTTCTCGTATCATCTCCTCCATCCGGCATTTGCTTTCACCGTATAAATTAACCGGCCGGTATTCTCGATCACTCTTCGCCAGCGGACCCGCCCTGACTACATACTGAGTCGAAAAATATATTGTTCTCTCTATGCTTCCGGCAGCTTTAATTGCCTCGATAACATTGGCGCTGCCCTCGATGTTGACCCGGTAATCGTCCAATGTGTGCCCGCTGTCATCTGTTCTTGCTGCCATGTGGATCGCATGAGTAGGACGAAACTTCGAGACAGCGTCCGCGAATGTTGCCCGGTTCAGAAGATCGCCTTGATGCCAATAAGGAAAATGTTTAGATAGCTTTGGCTCATTTCGGTCGATATTAAGCACCTTGGAATCTGGATAGCGGCTTAACAGCTCCTCAATTATGTGTGTTCCTATAAAGCCGCTTCCACCAGTGATAAATACGCGCATAACTCAACCTATCCTTTCAACTGTGACAACGCGCATTCCATCGCTTTGCGATGCTTTTCAATTGTAAAATGACTCATATATCGCTCTCTTGCTTTCAGTCCCATTCTTGTCCGAAGATGTGGATCGCAAACTAATTGCGCCAAAGCAGCACGGCAGCTTTCGACATCATGCGGCTCGCACAAGATTGCACAACTTCCTTCCTCAACTACTTCCGGAATTCCACTCCAGCGTGTTGCAACAATAGGCAAACTAAAGCACATAGCCTCAACTAAGACCAGGCCAAACGTTTCCGCGTGAAAATAGCTGGGAAATAAAAATATATGCGCCTTGCGATAGAATTCCCATTTGTCCTTTCCTGTCTGAACGCCAGGAAAATTAAAGCGAGCGCGGTATCTCGGCTCAATCATGGATTCTGTATGCCTCTTTACTTCTGGCGAACCCCACTCTCCCAGGCAGCTAAGCTCAATATCCATGCCGGCAGCCAGCAATTGCTGGACTGCCTGAACCGCCACATAAACTCCTTTATCTTCCACTAATAATGCTACAAATAAAATCTTAACTCGCGATCCTTGCTCTACTACTCTATTAATTGTATTTCCTGCGCAGTCAGGAATGCCATTCGGTATTATAAGTTCGCGTTTACAATGCAAGGCTCTTCCCTCGGGAGATTCGTTCTTGGCGGTTCGAATAACCAACTCAGGTCTTGTATATGCGCACTGGAATAGCTTCCTTAAAATAAAATTCATACTCTTGGAGTATGCGCAAAGCCCGCCAGCGTGAAAATGAAATGCTGTCGAACGAAAGAGCCATCTGGTTGTAAATAAAATAAATATATCTCTTATGACCGGCAATAAATCAGGACTAGCCACGGGATAGTAGAGGACCTCAGGGCGATGTCTGAGCTTGTGCCAGTAAATCATAGTTACAACGCGTATCAGCTCAAATACTTTAGCAAAATAAAACTTGCCGCTAAACTTCAGTTCTTTCGAAAAATTCATGCGGACATGAATTAGCTCTATATCTTTATATGCCCCATCGAGGAGAAATTGAATCATTACAGTTTGCCCACCATAGGGCGGTGGTGTCTGGCCTGCTACAAGTATTCGAAGCATATTCACTTACCAACATTCTTTCTGCTGTATTCGCAAAGTCACAAATATGCATAATACTGTATAGTAGAAGATATAATTATGATGTAATAATAATATGTTAAACACCAAAAATTGCTATTAGGATTAATTGCTATAATAAAGCTGTATGACATTGTAAAATGTGCTAAATAATCCTCATCATTATAAAATAATATGCCGAGCACGAGCATCGGTGAGTACTCTAGCAGAAGCACTAAGAATGACAGCGATGATGATAAATTGCCAGTAAAAATATATTCTCAAAGGTATATCATAATCTGCGGAACTAATACCCATCGTCAAGCAAAACAAAAGCATAACGAGTGAACACTCGATTGTCATGCGATAAATACTGTAATGATTAAGCTTTATATAAGTATGTGTATTTGCAAAACGCATAGCAAGCCTGACGATATTCACCAACATAACCAGGTAAATAGCAAGTGCGAGCCAGCCGGCATCCGATAGTACCTGAATATATGTGCTGTGGGCGTTGCCAATATGACTAAGATTCTGACCCGATTCAAATGAGAAATAACTCCTGAATATAAGTCGAAAGCCGGCAATGTAACCCATTCCCCACGGTCGTGACATGCAGTACTGAATTACATAATTCCAAGCTTCGGCTCTTCCGCTGGCGTTTTCAAAGCTCCTGGTGTCCCCACCTCGGTTAAATATGCTCCATAGGTGTTCTACTCCGGCAGATACGGTCAGAATGCCAAAAATCAATATAAATAAGCTGAATCCTGAAACGAACATGTATGCTGTATATCGTCCAGTCCTTGCCCAGGTAAATCCAAGAAAAGCGAGTGATACAACCAGGGCAATTTCACATCCTCTTGACTGTGTGCTAAACGTGCCAATGAAGCCAACGAAAAAAAGCATAGCAGATCGGACTCGTGACTCCAAAGAATGAAGAAATGTGTATGCTGAAACTATCGCAATAATGGAACAAATTAGCCCCACAGGGCCCACAGCACCGCCGGTAAAGCGAATTCCCTCCTCTGGAATCCTAGTCATAATATAATTTGGCAGGAAAGGAAGAACAATGAAATCAAGAATAAATAGTAAAATAGCAGTTTTCCGCAAATGAAATATGAAACGTAATAATATCGGAGGATTACTATAAACGTCGAGAATGAACTCATAAACACATATTAATGTTAGAAAATACAAGATTGCATATGCGGCAGAAACTGGGCGGCTAGGTGAATACGTCGAAGACATCAAAAATAGAATGTTGAGAATAAAGACCAAATAGAAAATTGTACGAATCTGCTTCGGTATAAATATGGACCGAGCTCTGGCCATGCGCCATAATGCCCGGGAGGTAATCATCACAAGCAAACCAACCTGAATAAAACTCCAGATATCCAGAATTCCCTTTGTGGCATCAACGATATCGGAAGGTGTTCTGAATATCGGCGGACCAAACGCTAAAAGAAGGATAGGATACCTCAGCAAAAACCTAAGAAATGATATATGCTTGAATGTCTTCGCCTCTTGTCTCTCATGTTTGTATCCGTCTATCGTTCGTGCTGAATGAATCATGAAGTTCGTTTATCCTCCTCTGGATGAAGCAATAATTTAACTCAACTCACAAGGGTAACGATATGTGATACAAGACTATTCCATGATAACTCGTTAGCCCGGGCGATCGCTCCCATAGAAAGACGTTCATACTCTACAGGAGACATCGTCCCAAGAGAGATCATGGAATTGGCAATGCCCATCACCAGTTGAGTCTCATTAGCGTTTTTTGTTGGCAATACAAACCCGCAGGAATGGTTGACGACAACGCCTGGACCACCAATGTCAAGGCAAACTACAGGTATACCAACAGCCAGTGCTTCCAAAACAGCCATTCCTCCCGAGTCATGAAGGCTTGGAAAGACAAGAGCTGTGTAGCGGTGAAGCGAGTCGATTAACTGCGGTCTTGGAATGCGACCCAAAAAATTCACTGCATGAGACACGCCGCATCGCTTTGCTATGGCACGTAACCAATCTTCGTCCGAGCCATTACCAAAAAGTGTGAGTGTTGCTAAGGGTATTGTCTTGCGAGCTTCAGCCAATGCGCGGATAGCCAAATGCACGCCCTTTAAGCAGATCAAGCTTCCGGCGTATACAAAACACGGATTAGCTGACGAATACCGCGTGTTATCGTGGATAGCGCGGTTTTGCGTCCCGATAGCCAAATGCACCGTGGTCTTGTAGCGCCACTTGAATGGGACCAGTCGTAAGCTGGCTGCTGTCGTCACGTAAATGTGTTCTGAAGCTGCAAACGCCGAGCGCGTGACTGGACTGTAGGTTTGGAAGATAATTCCCAGGTCACGCAGCAACTCGCCGACTTTGCTACGGAGTGTTATGCCACGACGCAGACGTAAGGGCGCTCTTTCGCCGCCGGCGATAGGCCCGATGACAAACGGAATGCCAAGACGGCCCATAAAGGTGCCGAATCGTATACTAGTAAAAGTTACATGGTAAACAAGATCAAATCGCTTCTCTCTGTGATGTTGCAAAGCCAGACGGTATGCCCCCCACTGCCAGAGACTGAAGTAAAGAAAGAGAAACCAAGATCGCTGCTTGAACCATAATGCCCACCTGGGGAGGTCATAATATATAAAATGTAATCCTGGCGTATGACTCAGAGGGTTCGATTCTATTACGTGTTTGTTGTTGGCTCGCGTTAGAACCCATACTTCATCGGCAAATGGCACCATATGCAGAGCTCTCTGCCAACCGACTTCCTGCTCCGATCCTCTATCCGGCTCACACGCATAGGCGGAAATTAAAACTTTGTTATATGCTTTGCTGCCGGTAGTGCAATCTTTGTCTGTTGCTGCTCTCTTGATCTCATCGGGAGTATGCTTATGCAAACTATTAATTCTCGCGTGCAGCGTGGCCGTCAAGGTGGACAGGGATAACTCATTTGCCCTGTCCATTGCCCCATTCAAAGTCGCCCCATCCCGTTTATTCAACCCTCCATATTGCTCTTCGCCGCTCATGGACAAGCGGTAAACCTCCATCAAAAGATCGCCCTTTGTGTCCCAGCCAAACACTCTCTCAACGTGGCGCTGGCCGCCCGCACCAAGTCGATATCTAAGTTCAGGATCTGCGCTGAGTTGCTTAAGGGCCTTAGCAAGGTCACCAATAACTTGTGGTAAAGTGACAGCATGCAATATGATACCGCACTCGGGTGTGACAACTTCTGACGCTCCACACAAGTCAAGGCAAACTATCGGCCGGCCAACGGCCATTGCCTCTAAAAACACCACGGGAGGACCGTCATGAAAGGTAGGCATAACAAAGACATCGCAGAGGGCTAGACGGTTAAAAACAGATTCACGATCTGGCAAACGACCCAGAAACTTTACCATTTTCTGTATGCCAAGCTTAGCTGCCAGATATTTTAGGTGAGCTTCCTCAGGACCATCTCCACCGATCCACAATGTGAGCCTACCGCCATTGCGATGATACTCCTCGCAGGCTTTCAGTAAAACAGAATATCCCTTCCAGTGGACAAGACGCCCCGTAGTAAAGACTATGAATTCTCCTTCAGCGACCGGGCGTTTTATGGACGAGTTGCATCCACGGATATTCTGCGGAAGCTCATCCGGTGAAATGCCCACATTTCCCAGAGCGAATACCTTTTTCAACATTGAACGAGGAAACCCAGCCACCGCTCCTTCAGACATAGTAATAATCGAACGAGCCCGTATTCTTGTAAGCAAAACGAACGGATCGACGTACCGTCCGGCATAAATTGCAAGTGTTCGGATTGCCTCGTAAATAATTCCCCGGAACCCAAACTCTTTCCAAAAAACTACGGGTGCCCGATGTTTACTACCCCCAACAGGCCCCCAGACAAAAGGAAAAGGCATGAAACAAAGAAAACTTGGGGACCAGTCATTAACAAATGTTATGTGATGTCCTAACTCAAAGCCTATCTTCTGATGCACCCTGCGCGCAGCGAAATAAGCCCATAATTGCCAGATGTAATAATAAAAATGTATACCTCGATCGCCCTTCTTCCAAAACATAAGCCAATGCGGAAGGTCAACATACACAAAATGAACATTAGGCCGAGGCTCCACCGCCATTTTACGTTCGATCGCTGCACGATTATTTGCCCGTGTGACTACCCAGACTTCGTGAAAGCGCGCGATCTGTCTCATCCAATTCCAGCCAACACTGGCCTCTGACCCCTTGTCCGGCTCGCAAGCGTACGCAGACAATAAAACTCTCATACCTTTTCGACTTTCTCGATAAATCTGTGATAACCCATATAATAGCAGCCGGTAATAAGTCTCCAGACTACTCGAATGCAGATGGCCACTTTGCGGCGCAAGTAGTATGTTTTCGGAATCTTGTGGCCTTTCCAATAACGTTCGCGAATTATCATATCTTCGCGGTCGCTCTGCTCGCGTAGTCGCCTGTTTTTTTGCTCAGGATAAAAACGCATTCGCGACCACTGTCGCCTTACATGCTTAATTTTACCTTGATCGCTAAAACGTATCCAAAGATCTGCGTCAAATGCTAGTTGAAACGCTGGATTTAACCCGCCGACCCTATCATAAATTGTTCTTGTCCAGAACGTAGACATGCCAGGTAAGTAGTTATAAGTGTATATCCAGAGAAACCGGCAGAAAGGTATCTCCTTTTGGATGCGCAAACATTTCCCATTTGCATCTATCCACATTGCATCACCGTAAACTACATCGACTTCTGGGTGATAAGAAAAATACTCGCCGACTTCGCGCAGAACGCCTGGTTCAAATAGATCGTCGCTGTTGAGAAAGCATAATATATCTCCTGTAGCGCGTGAAAACCCCTTGATTATTCCCTGTGTTTGTCCTCCATCTGGCTCGCTACACCAGAATTTCATATGTTGCTGATATTTGCGGATAATCTCCGGACTTTCATCACTAGAACCTCCATCTATTACGATCAGCTCTAAGTTAGGATAATGTTGCTCGAAAATAGAGCATAGGGTCAGCTCCAAATACGTCGCCTGATTAAAGGATGGCACAACAACGCTGATCCGGGGAGGCGTTTGCATATTGTAATAATCCCTTTCAGTATAATGATACTCAAGTAAGATTTCCGGCAGCCAAATAGATTCTATTATGGGCAGAAATGATCGATGATTTTAGCATATTTATCGCATATCGGGTCTGAGTTAGATTTTCCATGTTCAGTCCACAGATAAAGAGTGCAAAGATTCACAAAATATGCCAGGGCTTGAGCCTCAGCAGCAAAGCACTTCTCTTTTCCTAGCCAATACTCACAAATTTGCAGAGTCTTGTGTAATTCTCGCAATATATTTGCTAGCGTATCGCGTTTCAATGCCATAGGCATCAGGAAAAAATGAAGCGGGTCAAACAAGGGAAATTGTTCATAGTCCGCATGCTCCCAATCGATGATTTTGGCAACACCCTGTTCCAGGATGATATTCCATGGGGTAAAATCATTGTGTGCAGCCACAAATAAGATCGGTGAGCCGGAAAGTGAATGCTCTATTCGCCGCATTGCCTTATCAAGACGGGCAGACCATGATTCAGACAGCAGGCCACGAAGATTCTTCAAACGCAGATGAATATTCTGATAAAGGCGGGATTCTTCAAAGTGAATATTCTGACGCGAGCAATCTTGTAACTTCTGTAAGAATGCGATGTGAGATTCTCCAAACCTGTAGGATCGCTTGCCCCGTAATGGGGTAATTGCCAAAAAGGAAAGATAATTACCAGGATGATGGGTAACAAGTTCTGGAATGTGGTCAACTAGTGTCGGCTGATCTCGCAGGAAGCGTAACCAATTAGCTTCATTCTGGAGGAGATTGTTAACATCTTCTCCGGCGCCGGCCTTGACTATATACAAGGGCTCAAAATGATTTTTGTCCAGAAAAAGGATGGTATCTTTTGACCAAGGTCCAGGTGCACCTGCGCGGCAACAGGATAGACCAACCTCCTTTCCAATCTCATTTCTAATCGAGGTGAGACCTTCGGCTTCTACGCAGCTGATAGCGCCAGAGAGGCGCGGCAGTCGAGCCATTGCTCGAAGTGGATAATTATGCCGCTCAGGCATGAAAATATTCCAGCACGCATCGTGTGCATCAGCATTTCGCGAAACGACAATCTGTACACGCCCCTTCCAGCGAAGCGCATAATGCGTTCCAGTAGTCTGGTTCTGTGTTTTGTAAAAACGGCCTACTTCATCCACGGTTGCATTTGTACTTGTATACAGTCCTGCTGACGGCATGTACAACATCCGCAATCACATTATCCAATGGTTGCGAAGCGTCTATAATCACGTGGTTTCTTTTGCTCCGGACGAAGTCCAGGTATGCCTGGCGTTGCCGCGCAGTCTCCTCTGTAGAAACCTCCTGCTTGCGTTTTTGCAGAATTTCAGTTGTGGCATCCAATAACACCCATAGCGTAGGTTGGGGAATAAGTGCGCCAACCAACTTGGCGGTCCATATCGGTCCTCCATAGCGGTATCGCCTGGAATCAATCAGTATGTCATGATAATAGCGGTCGCAAATAAGCAATTCGTTTCGTTTGTCGCGCACAAGATATGCGTACCATTCCTCTATAAGCCAGACAAGGATCTTTACCAACGAAGTAAACGATGAACGTGGTTGTTTGCCATGAGGCGCTATATTAATATCCCCATCAACATGTCTCTTGGCAAAAAGAAACGGTTTCAGGTGGCGTACAGTCGCAATCTGCCCCATCCGGTTCACGTTTATCATTAACCCCTGTATAACGGAGCTCTTCCCAGCGCCATCAGGACCAAGTATAACGACTTTCAATTTATCGCTCCTTATTGGTCATAGTTCTCAAGCGCAGCTATAGAATAATTGCGCTGGTCAATCCGAAGCGGTTCTCAAGTCGTTTATCAGTACGCAGTGCAATTGTCTCAATTATTGAGGCATACGCATCTTCAGTCACGTCTGCAACAGGTTTACTTGAGTCTAGAATAACGTGCTTCTTTCCTGTCCGTGTAATAAAGCTAACGAACTCTCGAGTCATGTATGCTGCCTTAAATGATACTTCACCGTTTCGTGATTGCAACTTCTCGGCTGTCATGTCCAGCAATATCCAAAGATCACACGTGGGAAGTAGATGCATAATAAGCCTTGCCAACCACCCTGGCGCCATAACACCATACATCCATTCTCGTATGAGTGTGTCATAATAGCTATTTTCAATAATTCGCAAGGTAAGGTTATCCTTTTTCTTGAATAGACTTATCCACTCATTCAGTAGCCAACGAACAGCCTTCACGATAATATCAGCAATGACAACGCGAGCGTTATCATTAAAATCGGTTTTCGTAGTTCTGCTTAGTAGGGTGTTATCTGCGCTATAATGATGCTCATAATTGCGTATTTCCACAAGTTTTGCCGTATATTTAAGCAATGGGATTAAGTCGTTAACGATAGTTGTCTTGTAATCGCTGTCCAGACTCAATATGCGGATGGACTCAATAGTCTCGGGCGTACAGCGCACAGCATACTCACGCTTGTAATATTTGGCAACACAAATAAAACAGCGGACAGGACCGCGCAGCAAGTGGCGCAGTGCTAGCGAAACACGCAGTGAGCTTACGATATATCGTATCTCATCGCGGTCGCCTCCAATCACAAAATCCACTAGTCGCGTGGCCTTCTTCAACCCAAAACCAGGTAAAAGAACAGAAATCACGTCGGATTTGCAGCAAGTAAAAATATTTTGTACTGACGGAAAATACTTTTCTTTGACAGTTCTACCAATAAGCAAACTCGATAGCAGTGAAATTATTGCTTCATGAACCGGAAGTGGCACAAGAAAACATAAATCGCCAGCATGGCGCTGAATCGCAGCCTGCATCACAGTATTTGTCGTAAGGTATGGAAGTCCCTTCCAATTCAAATCCCATATAAAGTCAACAGCCAGCGCGCGGATGCCAGTAGCAGGTGAAACGCCTGCTACAAATGTGTGCGCCACATAATAACGCTCTGCATAGCCTACGATGCGAATGCCTTGAATTGACCGGAGAGCGCATACAGCCGCAGGCAGATCGAACTGAAATATCAGAATATCCAGGTCGCTGCCAACATTCTTACTAGGAAAGCCCTCATAATTCCGTAAAACACAAAATCGTACACCGGCTTTGTCAAGCGCCTGAAAAAGCGCAGAAAGAAACTCGCTAAATGATATCAGATGCGGCTGAACTTGCAGAGCCTGATTGTCCCGCATGCTTCTCCTGACGGAATTATGCAAAAATATATAGCACTTGCACGCCGGCTAGAGTATAAAAGTAAAGCTGTCGCCTATTTATGAAAAACATACCTTAATATGCGCCGTTCAAGGTCTGCGGGGTTGAGTATAAAGCCAATGCATAAGTGAAATGCGGCCGTCAAATAATGACCGTCTAAAAGTCTATTTCCTGCTGTCCGCATATGCAATTTGGAGGAGTCTTTACGTATGCGATTCATGCGCGACCACAAATCCTGCGGTTGAGATTTGCGGAACTGTTCAAGTGTAAGCTCAGGAAGAGATTTCATGCGTCTCCAATAAGAGTCTCTTGTCCATCTTGTCTTTTCGCGCATTTCAGCATACGTGCGGTATGTATTTGCATTTGACTGAAAACGGTAATAAATGAGAGGTTCAAGCATAATCAGCACTTTGCCAGATTGCGCAAGGCGACATTCCATATCCCAATCATCTACCGGATAATAAGCCTGCCTGAAGCCGCCGATGGATCTTAGTGCTTCCGTTCGAATAAACATGGTTGAACAAAGCAAACAGCCATCCTCAATCGGCTGATACTCCTTCAAATGGCCTAGGTCCATTACCACCCTGTCTTTATTCGACCAACGATGTTTGTTTCCCAGCTTTTCGACGTACGAGAAGAGACCAATAGCCTCGGTGTGATCCTTCATTACTTGCAGTTGACGTTCCAGTCGGTCAGGAAAACTTACATCGTCCTGATCACAACGCGCGATATAGGCTCCTTTAGCCTCTGCGATTCCCAGATTCAGAGCATGGCAAAGACCTGCATGATCCGTCTGGATCAACCTGAACCGCTCATCATTAAATGATCGGACAATATCGGCTGAGTTATCGGTGCTTCCATCATCAATTGCCAGCAGTTCATAATTCCTAAATGTCTGGAATAGTAGCGAACTGAGCGTTTCGGCAAGATAAGCCGAGCCATTATAGATGGGCACAATGACGGAGACTTGGGGTAACTTCATATATGTTTTCTTACTCTCACGTGTAATAGCTTGGCTGCCTGCGGGCAATTCCAGAACATCACTATTGCGCGATTGCCTTTGCGCGACGCGCTCCCGCAGACGCAAGAATGCACACAATAGGCATGATCGGCTGCCGATAACGCGAATCAGCCCCCTGCCCCCCAGCCAATCCTGAGATGGAGAGAAAGTAAAGCAATATTCCCAGCAGCAGCCATAGACATGCGTTGTGCATGCCACAACGGAAGACTCCGCGCGCCGCAAGCAGGTATAGTCCCAATAACACGACCGCAAAAGCGGCCTTTTCGGCCAAGATCCACGGATATGTTTTTGCGAGCTTGATTGTTCCCCGCACCACGCCCTCGTTTATGAGTAAGCCGGCGATATGCCGAGGGTCTCCAGGATTCATAAGGGCATCAAATGACCCAGCGCCAGGGTCAAATACCGTCTTGAAAAAGTGTGCGCTACATGCATGCAGAAAAACACCAGCATGAGCTCGGATGATTCCTGAAGCCTGAGCGTGCATAAAGGCCAAGCGCTTACCCTGGCTCCATCCGGCCTGCTCAGGATACCGTGCGAGATAAGGCAGAAAGAGATAGTCTTGCCCGCTGTGACCTGTAAAAAAAGTATAGCCGAACTCGTTGCGCACTTCCATATAGGGCCGGTGCTCCACGCGGGCTGTCACGTCGGCGGCAACAAAGAAGTAGAGATTCATTTCGCTGATACTCGAGAACCCGCCATAACCGGTCTCAATCCAATTGCGAATCTGCCAAGCCGCAAACCATGGCAACACACTGATTAGAAGCAAGGCGGGCGCCTTCCATCGCAGTCCGGGCACACGCACCATCACAAGAAACAATCCAAGGGCCAGCGCAACTGGCAGGTAATAGGTGACCGGACGAACAAATGTAGCCGCGGCAAGCCAGAGTCCTGCAGCCACCAGCACCGGCAAACGGCGTCCGTGAAGGAACACAACCAGACGCTCTAGGCTGAGTAGAAAAAGAGCGAGGAAGAGAGACTCCGACAATAGAACGGAGGAATAAGTGATCGAAACCGGCTCAAGAGCGAAGATCCAGGCAGCGCCGAGAGCAATGCGGTCATTGCCGAAGGCCTCCAGCCCCAGCTTCCAAACGAGAATCACGGTGAAGACCGAGAGAATCACGTTTGCCAAAGCTGCCGCGGGCAGGCCGGCAAGGCTGGTGATGGCAAGAAAGAGCGGATACCCCGGCGTGCGCACCAGATCCGGCACGCCGTCCGCCATAAAACGGCCATGCAGAAGCAGGTTGCGTCCTGGCTCGAGATAACTGGCGGTGTCTGCTTGGGAAAGGGCGTTGACCCCGTTTCGTGCAATTAACAATGCCATCAACGCCAAGCGAACAACTGCGGCGGCGATGACTGGTCCTGCCAGCCGCGGCGTATACCATACTCGAATTAAGCTCGGATTAGCAGTCGAGCCAATCGATTCGCTGCTTAGACGCATGCAGTTTGTACTCGCATATAGAAGTAACTTTTACGGTAAAAGCTCTCGCCGCCCAACTAATTGCGCGATCTTCTTTGTGCGCTGGAATCCCGCAGAGGCAAAAATGCACACGATTGGCATGATCGGCAGCCGGTAACGCGGGTATCCACCCCCACCGCCAGTCAATCCAGTGATAACGAGGAAGTATAGCGAGATTCCGAATAGCATCCATAGACATGTGTTGTGCATGTCGCCGTGGATGGCTCCCCGCGCTGCAAACAGGTACAGCCCCAATAGCGTAACCGAAAAAACGGCTCTCTCTGCTAACACCCAGGGATCTGATATGGAGCGCAGAATCCCTCCATGCGCGGATACCGAAGATAAGCTGAGATTTTCCCTGATGGATTCAGGTATCAGTCGGTGATGGAGTTCACCTACGCCTAATTCAAATACTACCCTGGACAAGGATTCAATGCATGATCGCAGATAAATCCCATAATGGGATCCGATACTATGGAGAGCATCGGAACGCATGAAGGCTAGACGCTGGGCCTGATTCCATCTGGTCTGTTCAGGATGAAGCGCGAGGTAAGGCTCGTAAAGATAGGCTTGCTCGCCGTAATCTAGCCCGCCAGGAAAGCCTAACTCAATGCGCACATCGCGGAGGGGCCGGTGCTCCATCCTGGCTTTCACGTCTGCGGCCACAAAAAAGTAAAGATTAACTTCCGTTACGCTTGAAAACCCGCTATAGCCGGTCTCAATCCAATTGCGAATCTGCCAAGCCGCAAACCATGGCAACACACTGACTAGAAGCAAGGCGGGCGCCTTCCATCGCAGTCCGGGCACACGCACCATCACAAGAAACAATCCAAGGGCCAGCGCAACTGGCAGGTAATAGGTGACCGGACGAACAAATGTAGCCGCGGCAAGCCAGAGTCCAGCCACGGCAAGCACTGGCAACTTATGCCCGCGCAGGAACATAGCCAGCCGCTCCATGCTGATCAGAAAAAGTGTAAGGAACAGGGCTTCAGACATGAGAAGAATGGAATAGATAACCCCAATCGGCTCAAAAGCAAAGATCCAGGCCGCTCCGAGTGCAATGCGGTTATCGTCAAAGACCGCGCGTCCCAGTTTCCAAATAAGGATTACAGAGAATACCGATAAGATCACATTTGCTACTGCCGCCGCCGGGAGGCCGGCAAGGCACGTAATGGCTAAAAAAATCGGATATCCCGGTGTGCGAAACAGGTCGGGTACACCGTCCGCGACAAAACGGCCATGCAGCAGCAGGTTGCGTCCCGGTTCAAGAAAACTGTATGTATCCAGATCTTTAACAGCGCTAATCCCATTTCTGACAATCAAAACAGCGAGCAGTGTAAATCGAACCGCGGCGGCTGCGATAACCGGCCAGGCGAGTCGCGGCGTCCACCACTCAGTGTTATTGCTCAAATTGACGTTCGAGGCGTCTGGTTTGATGCTCATCTCGTTTGTGGAATGCGCTGACATATAAATGATTCTTTCATGGCGATTGTCTTCATGTTGTGATCTTGCAATGGATAACCTCGCTCTGCTACAGTGGCAAAGCGCAACACGGATGGGTGCTCCGCGCGACATATGCTGCTTTCCGAAGCAGAGAGACGCCCACAATTCCTTGAAACAGAATCTGTGATCCAATTAGTCCGATAAGTGAGCCGCTCAATCCCAACCATTTTGCCATCGGAACGGCAAAAGCGAACGCGAAGGCAGTCATTGCCAGGTAAGACCAGAAGATTGGCAAGGTATACTCCAGGGCCTGCAAGCCGGCGCGCAATGGTCCGCCCATGAAGATAATGATATAAAGCAAAGCATAGAGTTGCAGAATATAACTGTACTGAACCATCTCAGATCCGTAAATCAAGCGCAGCCAAAAGCCAGGCGCCGCTGCCATGACGAGAGTGAATACAGAAGTAAGCCCACCCCACTTGATCAGGATAGATCGAGTATAAGCAAGCATTTTATTTGCGCCTCCTTCTCTAAGGCGGTGAGCCGTCTCTACTGGAACCACGTTGTCCAGGCCTTGGAACCAGACGTGGGTCACTCCCATCAGGTTCTGCGAGGCCTTTAGTACGCCGGCAGCCGCGGCGCCATAATAGACGGGAGCGGCGATTATAAACAGGTTGCCGGAAGTCCACTGCAGCAGGGCCGATGCGCTCAGCCAGCGTGTGATACTCCAGTGCCGCCGCGAGATGGACCTGATCCACTCCGGATGGAACTCAATCGGCTCCATCCAGAACCACCCCAATAGCAATCCGAGGATCGAGGTTCCCGCCATAATCCAGAGCGCGGTCGCGCTGTTCAAATGTCCAGCCCGATGAAACAAGAAAAGAATTGGTAGCTGTGTTAAGTAACTAAGGGCATCATCGGCGAGCGCGCGTCTGCTTTGGCGGGTCGAGAAAAAGTAGCGCCGGACGAAGTCTTGTGCCTGATATGCAAATGCGGATACAGCCAGTGGCAGCGCGAGCTGTTGTAGGTTCGAATGGCGAAAATAGTAGCTGGAAGCCTTCAGAGCGGCGAAGACGAAAACAAAGCAAAAGGAAATGAGAACCAGTTCCTGGAAGACGACAGCTCCGAAATAGGATGGCCTGTCCTTCTCCTCCTGCTTGGGACCGATGCTCATCATCGGCGCTACAATCAGCGCGGACTGGAGACTGTTCACAAACAGCACAGACATCCAGGCGAGCGTGAAAATGCCAAACTCGCGCAGCCCCATGAAGCGGAGAAGCATCACGCTGGTCAGGAAGTTCGTTGCGCTGACAACAGACTGATCGGACAGCGCCCAGATTTCGCGTCCCGTAATCTGCCGAAATAAGCCACGCCGTACGCGGTCCAGGAGTGTGATCGTGGCGCTCATTCTGCCTCCCCAGCGCCCATGGGAATATGTGCGCAGCGTCCCGCTGATGGCGGCAACTCCTCAACTCGCAAGATCGCTCCAGCACTCGTTGCGCGGCGGAGTTTGTTCATGGTTTTGCCACCCCGCCGCACATAATTTTACTGGTGATACGCAATGCCTGAATCACGGCAAGAGAGTGAACGCCATGCTGGATTGCATGAATTCCAGCAAAAATGCGCTTGAATTATCGAAGAATGGCCGCCACGGCAGCCTGGCCGATAATAGACTGCGTAGTTGTCAGGGTTGCTTTTACTTTGCTCATAGGCACATATACAATGTCTAGAGCCTGCAGTTGGAGCGGCGTCTGAGTTCCCTTTACGATGGAATTATAGGAAACGGGAAAATCCAGTACGGTCCCGTCAGGATTGCGGCGTATCACCCGCAGGCCTTTGGTGTTGGCCTGCAAAAGCGTTCCTCCGCTAAGCGCCAGGGCCTCGGCAACATTCAATTTTCCATCTTCCTGCATCACGTAGCCGCCCGGCCTGCCCACCGCTCCCAGAATGTAAATCACGCCCGCGCGCGGAACAATGACCGTGTCGCCGGGGCGCACCAGAATAGCGTCGGTCTCTCGATTGCCCTGATTGCGGGAATAAGGAACCTCCGCATCCAGCGCGGCGTCATCGGCTCCGTGTCGTATCTTGATATGCGCGCCGGCCAGTTGGGTCACGCCGCCTGCCTGGGCAAGTACATCACCGAGCCTTGTGGGGGTGATCAGCGCCACCCGGCCCGGAGACGCGACTTCTCCCATCACGGTCACAAATTGGCCGGTATACTGCACGACATCAACATTCACCTGCGGCTGGTTCAGAATTTGACCATCCCTAAATGCGGCCTCAATACGTTTTGCCGCCTCCGTCATCGTCAGCCCGCGAAGGTTCACTTTGCCACATAACGGTATGGTCAAATCTCCTTCAGAGTCCACGCGGTACGGACCGGTAAGCTCAGGATTGTCGTAGACATTGACGCTCAACATATCTCCGGGCATAATGCGCAACTCGGAGAAGTCTCTGGGAAGAAGGGTTGGTCCTGCTAATTGAGCCGCGGACGCAGCCCTGCCGCTGGAGGAAGATGGATGTAACGCGGGAGACGAAGAGGCCAATCCCTCCGGAGATCCCTGGGCGCCGGCCGGCATTGTCAACAGCGCTGGTTGCATGGCGACACCGAGAAAAAGAAGAAGGCCGCGATTGAAAGCGAGTCTACTTTTTCTCTTCGCCATAATAGCTCTGCACATTGTAGCCATACACACTCCGATATTCAGTTGCGGACATATCCACTGCTTCTATTACAAGGCCGAGAATATGTATGCGGTTCCGTGCAAGTAACTGGATAAAGCGCTGCAATGCTTTTCGAGTTGTTCGACTCGCGCGCAGCACACCGATGGTCCCATCGCAGTGCGCCCCCACTATTATCGAATCGGCGACCGGCAAGGTAGGCGGATTATCCACCAGCACAAGATCATATTTCTCCCGCGCGGTTTCAATTACCTTTCCGATCTCGCCTGATCCCAGAAGCTCCGAGGCCAGCGGGGATTGACGGCCTGCGGGCATCAGGATCAGATTCGGTTCCACGGGATGGACGATCAGAGAATGTTCAAACGATTTCAGGCCGACAAGTACATCTGCTAATCCATCTTCCCGTGTCGCGCGAAAAAGAGCGTGCTGACGGGGACGCCGAAGATCGGCGTCCAGGATAAGCGTCTTCATGCCAGTTGCGGCAAACGCCAGACCCAGATTATAGACAGTATATGACTTGCCCTCTCCGGGCAACGCGCTGGTAATGGAGATAACCCGCAGCTTACGCCCCACGCCGGACAGTGTCAGACCCGACCGTAAGCTGCGAAACGCTTCCGCCGTGGAACATTCCGGCGACACCAGAAAGGGACTCGATTCCGCCGCTAGCGCGCCTTCACGCGGCTTGGCTTCCATGCGATGGAATGGAACCATGCCCAGCACAGGCATCTCCGTCAGCGTCTCCACCTGGAAGCTGTCCGTCAGCGTATCGTCCTGACTTTCAAGAAGGAAAGCCAGGCCGGTGCCCAGTACCAGGCCGGCCCAAAAACCGATGCTAATGAACAGATGTGTCTGCGGCATGTAGGATGAGCCCGGTGGCCGCGCGGGATCTGCGACGGTCACATTCGTCGCGCTGTTGCCCGCGTCAATGTTAGCTTCCTGCAGCCGGGCATAGAGGGCGTCGTACAGGGCGCGGCTGGAGCGGGCCTGCGCCATCAGGACTCCCAGCTGCACAACGTCGTCATTCATCTTGCTGGTTACCTGCTCTTGCGATTCGAAGGCGGCTCGCAGCGCCTTTTCATTCTCCTCGGCAAGAATAAGATCGTTCTTGGCCCGTTGCTTGATCTTCACGATCTCGCTTTGTATCTGTTCGTGTACTGACTTCAATTGGTTGTGGAGTTCAGCCAGACGAGGATTCTTAGCGCCATACTTAATTTCCGCGTCCGCATAGGCTATCCGTAACGACGCCTCCTGCGTCTGCAGAGCATTGAATGTCTCCAGGCCGCCGCCCTGGGAGAGGACGGTCGAACCGGCAAGACCTGGAAGAGAACTGGTGCCGAGCGAGGAGATAAGCTCCGGATTTTCCGTTGCCGTAAGTCGATAGATCGCCTCGTGTGCCATGCGCGCGGCTTCTGCCTGCGTTACCTCTGTGTTCAATGCCGACAGACGTTCCAGTTCCGGTATGTTTCCCGCGCTTGCACCTCCGCTTCCCCCGCCGCCTCCTTCGGATAATGATCCAGACCCGCCCCCAAGTGTGCTCAGGCTCAGCATTCCCGCGGACAGATTGTGAGTGCGCTCGAACTCGGCAACGGCCTGCTGGGTCTTGGCAACCTGGTCGGAAAGATCACTTAACTGAGAGGATAGCCACTGCGAGACTTCCTTCGATGAGCTGAAGTTTGAACTCAGCAGATAAGACTTGTACTCGGCTACGACCTGGTTGGCAATCCTCGCGGCCTGGACGGGATCCCTGTCTGAGTAAGTAATGGCAATAAGACGCGAGTTCCCGATTTCTTTAACCAGTAAATGTCCCTTGAAGTTGCCAACCAAGGCCTCCCGCTGCAAGGCTGGAAGGGCTTCCGCGCTCACAATGGGTCCTTCCGCCGAGCTGAACCGGTCGGGATTCTCAGCGCGCAGCATTCCCAATTTGCCCATCACGGCCAGTGCAATCGAGTCGCTTTGTATGACTGCGGATTCGGTCTCGATCTGCGTTTTCAGATCGTCAGGGCCGCCGCCGGCCAGCGAGACAAGGCTGGACATTAGACTGGCATTGCTGCTTTTATCCTCGTTTAGCTCAATGATGGCGGTGGCTCTGTATTTCGGGTGCATTAAAACGCAAACCAGAATCGCCATCGACACGCAAAAAATGATGCAGCCCGCTACTACATATTTCCGCTTCCATGGAACAAGCGCCAACTCCCGGAGAGAGACCTGGCTCTCGGAATCGAAGAAGTGTCCGCTCTCCTGGAACGGGCCTGCGGGGCGGCCAATCTGACCTTCATTCTCTTCAATCAACTGGATTCCTCTTCTCTGGTCTGCGGCTTGCTTGGCTTGGGGTCGGGCTCAATTCCCTTTGCGCGGTAATCAGGCGCATCACGTTCGCGCGCAACCCTGCATCAGATGTCCTTACTTGCCGCTTTTTGAGCAAAGCTTCGCTATCCTCACTTGGGAGGGGCAGTTTTCCACAGACTATCCCGCCAGAAAGATGACAGTCGCTTCGTAGCTCGATTGCTCACAGGGTATAAGTTCCGGCATTTGTGCTGCATATCCTGATGTGCCTTTTCGGCAGATTCCGGCAGCTAAGTTGTAGACTAACAACGGTCAATGCATCCGTCAACTTACGAAAAGGGGGCGATCGCATTACCATGTTTGCCTGAATGATGAACCACTTCTGTTCACTCAGAGTTTTACGCGAATATTATCGATATTGTTTTGTTCAAGTTACGAGTGACCTTCGTCCCTCGATGCGCCGCGCAGCTTCGCGCTGAGCCAATTTCAAAAGGGGAAGCAGGTAAAACCCAAGTCCCCGGATCGCTCCACCGTGAGAAACTGTCACCAGGAGTTTCCACTGCGCATCTCAAACACCATGAGCACAGAAAAAGCAACCTTCGGAGCAGGATGTTTTTGGGGAGTTGAGGCGGCTTTTGCGGCCATTCCCGGCGTAACGGCGACGGCCGTCGGCTATGAGGGCGGCTCGTTGGAGCGGCCCTGCTACCAGGATGTCTGCACCGACAAGACCGGCCACGCCGAGGTCGTCGAGCTGGACTTCGACCCCGCCCAGATCAGCTACGAGCAGTTGCTGGACGCCTTCTTTTCCCTCCACGACCCCACCACTCTCAATCGTCAGGGCCCGGACTGGGGCACGCAGTACCGTTCGGCCATCTTCTTCCACGCGCCCCAGCAGGAAGCGCAGGCACGCGCCAAAATCGAGCAGCTGACCGCCGATGGACGCTTCAAGCCAAAACATATCGTTACGAAAGTCGAGCACGCCCAGACCTTCTGGCGCGCCGAGGAGTACCACCAGAAGTACCTCGAAAAACGCGGCCAGGCAAGCTGCCACATTTAGGGATCACGGAACAGGGATCAGGCCTCCATGCCTCACTTCAACGTCTCTGTAAAGTCCCCGCCGGGTTTGCGATTCTCCAGGAATGCCTGATTCAACTCGACGCTCTCTCGCAATACAAGATTTCCATTCATCAGGTGTACGCGCATCTGGTCGAATCTCTCTGCCAGGGCGCCAGCCTGCTCCGCGGTGAGCCTGCTGGAAGAACTGGAATGAAAGTTGAATCGCGCGGTCAGGCCGATGATGCCGGCGGCATCTTCCGCAGGCTTGCTCTGTAGAGCCAGCAGCGTCGCTTGTGCTTGGTAGATGCTGGAATATTGTTCAGCTTCCTCATAGGGCATATAAGCCAGTGCGCCGGTCAATTGCGCCGTTCTCCATGCCGTGTCGCTCAAGGTGATGGAACTGTAGTTGACCGACATGGCGGAGCGCTGGGCTTTAGGATCATTCGGATTCTCCTGTATCCTCCGCACCACATCGAAGTTAGCGTCAACCTGCTCCCGCCATGCCTTCAGCCCCGGCTGTGCAGCCTTCAATTCACCTAGGTTATGTTGAATCTCCACGCGCAGCTCTTCCCGCGCCTTTTCTGCCAGATGAAGGTGGTGGCGCCACTCGACAAAGCTCTCAATCTGCACCGCGATCAACAGGCCTACGGTAATCGTGAACAGATGAAGCAGGAACTCCCCGAATCCATGCAGCTTATGAGGCAAATGCACTTCGAGCATGGCAAGCGAACCTCTATGCAAAGTTCCGCGCGTACGGCTCAACCCAGGATCGCGCGGTCAAGCACTTTATATCACGAACCAAGCCAGGTTTACCCGGCAGCCTGATGAGTCTCTTCTGGGAGCGCCGCGCCCAGCTCATCCCGCCACAGCCACGCAATACACCACACCAGCGCTGCCACATAGATCAACTCGTGGGCGAAGGCGAAATAGAACCGCAGCCGCATCACGCTCGCTTGCTCGGCCTGGGTGAAATGAAGCGTCCGCAGGACCACCACCTCGAAGGCCAGCAAGGAGACAGCCAGGGCAAAGAGTCCGATCACAATGCTTTGCGTGTGGCTCCGCCAGCCGGCCTTGTAACGGCGGCCAAACAGAAACACCAGCACGCCCAGACCCACGGTGAGCAAGGCAACCAGCAGATCGCCCTTCTTCGCGGCAAGTTGCATCAGGTAGAGCTTCACCATCGTCGTGTCCAGGGTTGCCAATTGCTTCCATACCGGCCAAGGTCCCATAACTGTAAGCAAACCTCCGGCCACTATCAGCAGTCCCACGGAGTTCACCAGGAAGATGGAGCGCTGTACCCCTGCAAAGGCGGTACGCGCCATCTCCATCAGCACAAGCAGACCTGCAATCACTCCCAGGTCGCGCAGCGTGAAGAGAATCTCCTGCAAGGGAAGGTTCGCCATCCGGCCCGTCAGCAGAACCTCGGCCATCAATAGCAGAGCAGACAACGCGATGCTGGCGGTGAACCACGGATAGCGCCGCGCCCGGTCGCGTCCCAGCAGCACCACCAGCAACACCAGTTGCGCGGCAAAGGTCAGCGTCCAGAGAATCCGTTCGACAGAAGCTATCTGGCGAAGAAAAAAATCGAAACTGAGTTGCATTTGTACCTGATCCGGGTCGTGGATAAAGCGATACTCCGGCCCCTCTTCAAGTTTAACTGTCCGCGGGCTACTTCTGGGCGCGGAGAGTCCAGTTCTTCAGGTAGATCGCCTTGGCGGGGTTGGCGGCAACGATTGCCTGGTAGTAAGCCACCCGCTTGTCCTGGAATGCTGTAACCAACGCAGCGGGATCGGCCGCATTGGCCGCGCCCAGCGTCATCGGTCCCCAGCCGCCGTCCTCCTTCAGCGGCGTCGCGCCGGCAGCCAGCAGGCTGTTCACCGCCTGTTGCAGGCAGCGCACCGCGTTGCCGCTGCCGCCGTTCACCGCAAAATCGAAGACCCGCTTGCACAGATCGTCGGAGTTCAGTTGCGCATACCACGTGTTCCAGAAGTGGTTCTCATAGAACTGCTGCACCAGCGGTGAACGATCCGCCTGGTCTGTAGCCGCGATAGCCGCAAACTCCGCCGGCCACGCGCCTGAGTTGATGCCGCTGATGGCATAGCAGGGACCGGCAACTCCCCCTGGGCATGCATCCGGAACCTGCGCGCAGGCGCGCGCTGCATCCTCATTGTCCATCATCCAGTTGTAAGCGGTATTCCAGTCTGCCATTACTCCCTCCTTGTACAAATAATGGATGAAAGCGGGTCGGGCCTATGCCGAGCGGGTCTGGTTCACCTGGAGTGGGAAAGTATGGTGCGCCCGGAGAGATTCGAACTCCCGACCTAACGCTCCGGAGGCGTTCGCTCTATCCAGCTGAGCTACGGGCGCGCTCTACCAGAATACCGCACTTGGGATTCCCGCGAACAGTTTCCGCCCGTCATAAGCCTTCAGGCAAGGCCTAAAATCCTCGCGCTCTGGACCGCCCTATGACAGGAATGTCGGAAATCGACCTGTGACTAGACCTGAAATTGTTATTTTGGTCTTGCAATTATCCTCGGCAGCGTTACAATCCAGTCTATTACCGCCGAAATACAATTCTATTTCCTATGCTGATCATGACCGCATCGCTGGAATATATCGACTGAGGGAGAGGCGCATTGTTTGTCCATCGTGTTCGCAAATCCGTATCCACTTGGTTGCAGCTTGAGCATTCTCTTGCCTGCGTCAACCATCTCAAAAGCATTTCCATCCTGATCGCGCTCCTTCTGCTGGTCACGCCGTCAGCGCGCTCCCAGCAGAGCGGGACGCCGGCTGAGAATGAAGCGCAGCTCAAGCAGCCCGTGGAGAGAGAAATTGTCTGGGTCGGTTTGGCTTCCTACGGCAATTACAGCCTCTTTGCCACCGAGGACATGACCAAGCTTTACACCAGCGGGGTGGAATACGACCGTCATTCCTGGGGCTACTTCCTGCATTCGCGCATGGACTACGTGGCGGAGTTTCTGCCCTTCGTTCTCCTCAACGAACCCGCGGACGTGAATTATTTTGGCGATCCGGGCATACCCCTGTCCCCCAATCGGAAACTCGTGCCCGGCGTGGGGTTTTCGCCCATTGGCCTGCGCATGCTCTGGCGCGACGGCAAAGCCATCAAGCCTTACATACTGCTCAAGGGCGGAATGCTGGTCTTCGACCAGAAGGCGATTTCCAGCCATGCGGCCTATGCCAACTTCAGCTTGCAATCCGGATTTGGCGTGCAGACCCCGCTCACCAAACGAGTCGATCTGCGCTTGGGCCTGTGGGGCGATTTTCACTTTTCCGACGGCTTCGTCGTCCCGATCAACCCCGGCACCGACGTCATGAACGCGAACTGGGGCATCAGCTACCATCTGGGACCGCAGCAGTCCAAAACCGGTCGGCGTCACCGCTTCCCCCGGTTATAGGCGCGCGGTTGATGGATGAGATCCGTTCCTAGAACTTCCACACCAATCCGCTGGTGATGCGGCCGAAATTGATGGGTTGGCCGGGAAGCCGGTATGGAATGCTGATGTGAGGCCCGCCGAGGGTGAAATACGCGTACTGATAGCCGCCACTCACCCGGAAGCTGATGTGCCGCGTCAGCGGGGTGTCCAGCCCGCCGCCGGCCAGGGTCGCAATCGAGGCCGTTTGGCCGATGGTTTGGTTGGCTCCCCAATTCTTGTTCATGCCGCAATCGCCCAGCAGCCCCTCCACAAATACCGATTCCTTTCGGATGCGCCACGTGTATTGACCGCCGCCAAGAATGAATAACGGTTGTTGCGGAGCGCCCAGGTTGGTCCCGCGGTAGGCCGAGACATCGATCTTGAATCGCAAGCCATGCCAGTCTGGAAAGGCAATGTTGGCGTCCCATCCGTTCAGCGGCTGATGCGCTCCGGGCACTCCATTGATGGTGTTCGATAGGTACGAATAGCCGCCGTAGATCTGGTAGCGCGCCGGGGCCTTCACCTGAGCGTGAAATGCCGGCGGCAAACTCAGTAGCGCGAGCAGCAAGAGGCGTCGTGTCAGCATACAGAACCTCAATGTTTGGACATCCCAACCATCATACATATTCGCCTTGTCGCGCCGCTACACTTCTTTCATTCTCGGCCCAACAGTTTCGACCTCGACCCAGAAGCCTTTGTGTCCTTCTGACGTAAAACGCACTCCTCGGCAAGCTGTTCTCATGGCGGGTGCTCCAGGTCACGTATAGTTGGGGACCGGGGATAGATGACTCACATTTCACTGGCAGGTGGCCCAGATCTGATCATCCACAAATGAATGGGTGGCCCACATCTCGATTTTGAGATGTGGGAACGATGAACTCCAACTGTTCGTTTCCGGTTTCCGGAGAGTTTTCTTTCCGGGAGTCGAAAGTCTGTAAGTTTCAGATCTGATCATCCACAAATGAATGGGTGGCCCACATCTCGATTTTGAGATGTGGGAACGATGAATCTAGATGATCTGCCTTTCGGTTTTTTAAGTCTGGAAAAACTCAAAACTTTGCGTGATCCAATATCCCAGGTCTCAAAAGCGAGACCTGGGGCACCCCATCTCAGGAACCAGTGATCGATATTTCAAAACACAAAGATGTAGGATGTTGTCATGCCAAAGGGTCTTGTTCGTTATCAGCAAGCTGGCTGTTTCCACTTCCTCACCTTTAGTTGTTATCGACGGCTTCCGCACCTCGGCACGGTAGCGCCGCGTGAGTTGTTCGAGCGATCTCTGGAAGTCATGCGCATCCGTTATGACTTTGTTGTTTGTGGCTATGTTGTCATGCCAGAACATGTTCATCTACTGGTCAGCGAACCGAAGAAGGCACTTTTGTCCAAGGTGATTCAGGCTTTGAAATTATCTGTCTCTGTTCAAAGCAAGGAACGGCCTTTCTGGCAACCGCGCTACTATGATTTCAACGTGCATAACGAAAAGAAGCGCGTCGAGAAACTGAAATATATGCATCGTAACCCCGTGGTCCGCGGTCTGGTCGAGAAGCCCGAGCAATGGACGTGGTCGAGCTTCCGCCATTATGCGACAGGCATCGAAGGCATAGTAGAGATTGAATCTTTTTGGACCGGCTGGCGGCGTGGATCCCAGCGCTGCTGATCTAGGAGAGTATGACCCTGGGCAGTTGATTCAAGTGCTAAAGACGATTTGAGGATTTTACTACTGAGATCATAGGTTGCTCAGCAAATTCAGTTAATACCATTTATTGATGGTATCCAAACTATTTATTACCGAGGTGAGAGATGAAAAAGCTAGCTAGTCGAACATGGATCGGTATTGTGTTCATGGCTGTAGGTGCATTTGTTTTCGGGGCTTGGGGTGTATGGTGTACTATCATGGTTGGCAATCCAGTATCAATGCCGGTGTCGCTTGCCGTAGGCGAAGTGAAAACCCCTGAGTTCAGAATATATGTGAACCAATATTACAATATTTCCATCGAGGCAAAAAAGCGTCTTCCACTTGGTGTCTTGGATTGTATGTTAGGTATTTCGACAGGTCCACTAGACCCTTATAATTGTGGCAAAGGCGAAGAGCCTCTTATCCAGGCAAACTGGATATTATGGCAGAATAACCTGATTATAGATCAAGGATCGAGTGAAGATCATAAGGGGCATGGAGGTTGGGGAAACGAATCTGTTGAATGCTTCATCGGGTCGTTTAGAACAAAAACGGGTGGAGGATATTTCCTAACTATGAACTTCACTAGGGATGGTACTCCGCTTGCCGTGACCGATCCGCATTTGAAGGTAAATATTGCCGACGCGTACTATGGGATCGCCGGAACCCTATATATATTTCCACTATTCGTTCTCATCGAAGCAATAGGGATGGTTCTGCTGATTTCTTCTGCCGTGAGATGTTGGCGCAATCGCGGCGGTTTACAATGCAAACAACCAGCTTACCCAGTGGGGATCGACCACGATGACCTATGACGCCAACGGCAACACGCTCTCGGACGGAGCCAACACCTATGTCTGGGATGCGCACAACCGGCTGGTTTCCGCGGATAACAACGGCGCCAGCTTCAGATACGATCCGCTGGGACAGCCAGCCCTGAGCCTGTCGAAAGGGCTAGTTTATGGAGATAATTATGATTATTGGTGCACGATCAATGTATGAACGAGGAACACACGAGCGGGTTTTTGTTGATAGCTGATCACTGAACATTGATAACTGCCATCCCACCCGCAACTACGCATTTCTCTTGCCGGGCTTGCGCGCAATGACGCATAAATTTCGCGGTAACTACGCGCAAAATCAGCCAAATTTACGCGCACTTACGCATATTTCCGCCAAAAACTGTACGCGCATGTACGCATTTCCACTCAAAAGTGAATTGGACTCATTGTGTCCATTATTTTCTTGGACACAAAAAAGCAGCAGCGGCGTCGGCGACGTTAAAAGGCAACTAAATCCCCGCCTCCGCGCCTCATCCCAACTCAGGGTCTTTGCCGGAGACGCTATTGAAGTACTGCTCCTCGTTCTCGACCTGGCTGTGGCGCGAGTCCATCCATTGGCCGATCATCAGCGTCTCCTCCGGGCTTGCGGCGCCCTCCACTTGCGATGCGCTCCGGATCAGCCTCTTGCGGACGTTGGCGGCTCGCTGCGCGGCCGCCGCTCTCTCCTCCTGTGTGGCGGAGTATAAATTGGCCGCGTTCACGGCCATGGAGTTCCCGTGAATATGCATCGTTCCCTCCTGTGAGGCGGGAGGGCAATCAACGGGCCGGTATTACTACATAAGCATAAGAAAATACTAATTTTGCGGCTGTTCGCATCCTCTCCTCCTTTCGCCCTGATGAGTGGACTAGACTTTGAGAAGGGGCCTCTGGCCGCTCAACCTCTCGGAGACATATTTGTCGAAATATCACAAGCCGGTCATGCCCAATAAATCGCGTGCGGGCGCTCTGCCGCTGGTGGCCATTGTGGGCCGGCCCAACGTGGGCAAATCCACGCTCTTCAACCGGCTCACAGGCAGCCGCCGCTCGATTGTCGGCGACAAGCCGGGAATCACCCGCGACCGTATCTATGGAGAGTTCGAATGGGCTGGCCGGCAGTTTCGCCTGGTCGATACCGGCGGCATGGTGCCTGGCGATGCGGAGCTGATTCCCGCCGAGATTTTTGCTCAGGCGCAGGTGGCCCTTGAGGAAGCTGACGCGTTGGTAATGGTTGTGGATGCCCGTACCGAGTTGGCCAGCCCGGACTACGACCTGGCCCGCATGCTGATTCGCGGCGGGAAACCCTTGTTTCTGGCGGTGAACAAGGTTGAGGGCGAGGCTATGTCCCAGATTGCGGAGAACTTCCGCCAGTTGGGCATCCGCAAGGTGTTTCCTGTCAGCTCGGAGCATGGGTTGGGCATAGGCGACCTGCTCGATGCGATTTCGACAGCGATTGACGCACCGCCGGAAATTGTTGCCGAGGACGGCGACGAAGCGGAGGTAGATTCGCCGGACGCGCTGTCCTCGCCGGACGCGCAGACCTCAGAGGGCGCGCAGCATAACCGGACGCACGGGGAGTTTGAACAGCACGAGACATTGGTGGCCATCATCGGGCGGCCGAATGTGGGCAAGTCTACTCTTATCAATGCTTTAACCGGGACAAGCAGAGCCATTGTTTCGCCTGTTGCCGGGACGACACGCGATGCGGTGGATGAGGTGGTGGTGTTTGAAGGCCACCAACTGCGGTTTGTGGATACGGCGGGGATACGGCGGAAGGGCAAGACGCACCTGATGGCGGAGAAGATGAGCGTGGTGATGGCGCGGCGTCACCTGGAGGCGGCCGACGTGGCGCTGCTGGTTCTGGATGCGACCGAGGGCATCACGGGAGCCGACGCCACCATCGGCGGCTATGCGCACGAGAGCGGGCGCAGCGTGATTATCGTGGTGAATAAATGGGACTTAGTGACCACGGGACGGACGGACGGCAAGCCGCCGGCTGACCGGGAGATTTTTGAAACGCAATTGCGTAAAGTGCTGAAATATTTGAACTACGCGCCGGTGATCTTTCTGTCGGCACTGGAAGGCACAGGGCCTGACGCCAAAAAAATGCTGCGCGTTCTACACGAGGTGGTAGCCGTAGCCGCGGAGCGGCGCAAGCGGGTATCAACCGGGCAGATGAACCGCTTTCTGGAGAAGGTAGACTTTCAGCGGGCGCCGGTTCCGATGGCTAAACGTATTCGTATCTATTACATGACGCAGGCCGCGGTGGCTCCGCCGACCTTTGTGCTGTTCACCGACCGGGAGATCAAGCTGCACTTCAGCTTCGAGAGATTTCTAGAGAATCAGATCCGCGAGGCTTTCGGATTCAAGGGGACACCGATCTGGTTCAAGGTGAAGGCGCGGAATGAAAAGACAAAATAACCGGGTAGAAAAGTCGCGCTATAAGGCGACTTTTTAGGGCAATTTTTGAGGCTGAAAAGTGAGATATAGGTGTACTTCTAAGTACACCTATATCTGGCAAAGTTGGGTACAAGGTGTTAATCTATGGCTGGTTGGGCTTGTAAATTACTGCAAATCTATGGTTCTTCATTGGTTATATATAAAATGAGGGTGCGGACTATGATCTTTCCGTACGAATCCCCACAAAAAAAGAAAGAATCCTACGCGCGGCAGTATTCTGTTGAGCGATTCTGTTTTCATGGAGAGAAATCATGGAAGGACTGACCGTCCAGGCATACGGCGCAGACGAGCCATGGGGTCACAGCAGTTTGTGTTGAGCGATTCTATGTTCAAGGAGGGAATCATGGAAGGACTGGCCGTCCAGGCATACGGCGCAGACGAGCCATAGGGTCACAGCAGTTTGTGTTGAGCGATTCTATGTTCAAGGAGGGAAAACATGGAACAGTCAAAAGGAGATTTCAAACGAGAGTATCTGTGGGAGCTGAGCATAGCGCGGGTGCAACTGCTGGCGCTGGCGGAGGCGGTACCCGAGGAACGGTATGGCTGGAGGGCGGCAAAGGATGCGCGAACATTTTCCGCTGTGCTGGTGCACATTGCGGCGGGGAACTTTATGCTGCTCTGCCGGGCGGGGGTGAGCAAGCCGGAGACAGTGGAGGTTTGCGGCGCAATCGAGAGCGATACACCGGCGCAATGGGCTGCGCTGATTCGCAGGAATCTTGAGCTGGAGAGGACGGTGACGGGGAAGGCCGCGGTGCGCTCTTTACTTGAGAGATCGTTTGCGACGGTGGAGCGCTGCTTTGGCGAGGCTACGGAAGAGGAGCTGGGGAAGGCGGCGAATTTCTTTGGCGAGCAGACGACACAGCGCAGATTGTATCTGCGGATGCTGGCTCATTCGCACGAGCACATGGGGCAGGCGATTGCGTACGTGCGGTCGATGGGGATACAGGCGCCGTGGCCCGATCCGCTGAAGAACCTGGACCGGATTGTGGAGGGAAACTAGCCGTTCAGGCAGGCGGCGCTTGCGCGCCATGGGATTTGTCGATTCCCCCCTTCGCACAGAACGCAAAAGGATGAGGCACCCGGCATGCGTGATCACACCTCAGTCATTAACCGCAAACTCCTCTGATAGCTGATCTATGAGAGCTTCCAATCGCACTAGCTCCCCTTTTGCGCCGAGCTTGCCCAGTGCCCAGGCTGTTATGTCGAGGAGCTGGACCTTATCGGTCGCATTCGATAGACAGTCGACTATGTTGGAGACCATGCCTTTTTTGCCGAGGCGACCGCAGGCCCAAATGAATGGCAGCGGATACGAGGACGCAAACACCACTCCGTAGCCGGCATCTGCCTTCAATGTCGCTTCGATAACGCGCATCCTCCAGTAATCGTCATCAAAGCTATTAACCAATACATGAGGATCTAAAAGTGCAAGCGGAATCGAATTTCCTAGGATAGCCTTCAGCAAATCTTTGTCGCCGGTTTCGCGAAATCGCTCCCAGAGAAATTGAACAAAATGACTGCTAATCGCTTCTGATCTGATGCGTCTCAACCCTATTTCCCTACGCTGCTTGAGAGGGTCCGACAAAAGGCTTAAAACGATCGGACTGGCAAGGTCGATCGGAAGCGCTCGCAGCAGTCTACCTACCCGCCTATCAAGTCGTGCACGTTGGCTACTTGGTAGAAGATCGGCCTTCTTGGCAAGCTTGACCACAACCGATGCCAATTCCACATTCTGACGCGGGCTTCGTCCCGACTCACCAACCGCATAGGCGAGTTCATCAAAGAAGTCTTCATCTAAGCCCTTTTTCAGCCTGCACAATTTCTCGTCGAAACGAAGACATCGGATCTTGGCCAGCGCAAGCGTCCTGCGCACATTAACGAGTTTCGACTGCGCGATAACCCTCCGGCGCATGTCTGCGTCAATCTTGAGGCTCCTAGGCAGCCGGTCTCGTCTATCATCAATGGTAGTCATACGATTCCGTCCGGCTCATCAATCACGCGTAACCAACAAGGTTTCGCAATGCAATTACATATTATAGGCCGTACGCTGAATATTCATGAGCGAACCCTCGCTATTGCGCGATTTGTCGGAGAGGCGTATGGGTAACAACAAACACTCTTCTATCTAGGAACACAGTCGATTACGGATTGAAAGCAATCCCCCGGGGATAAAAGGCTGGGTTGAAAGCCATCCCTACCAGTCCGCGCTGATTTTGACGTCTTATTGCGGGGGTTGAAACCACCGTCTCCCTCCGGAAAACCTTCCGCAGGGGCTGAAGCCCGAAGTTTTTGTTGCATTGATGTACGGGCTAAAGCCCGTACCCTTCGACATCTTATGAGAGAAATAGAAATTCAGACCACTGGCCACACATTCATTTTGGTGTGGATGGGCTTGAGTTGGATGGATTCGCGGCGGGGTCGTCGAGCTTGGTGATGTGGACGCTGGCCTGGGTTTCGGGGACGGCGCCGTCGTTGAGCTGGACCTCGGTGGGTTTGCCCTGGACGAGGATGCGGATGGTGGTTTTGCCGCGGGCGGGGATTTTGATGCGTTGAGTTACGGAGCGAGCGTTGTCGCCGATGCCGGAGCGGACGGTGACCGGGAGATCGGCGGCGGCATAGCCGGAGTTGGAGACATTGACGGCGACCAGGTAGTTGCCGGCCGAGGCGGAGGTGGGGAAGACGCCGTCGATGGCGAGGTCAGGCAGTCCCTTGTCGGCATCGACCCAATCTGCGAAAAACCAGGCGAGGTCGGGGTGGGAGTTGGAGGCTTCGAGGAGTTTTTCGAAGGGACTGGCCGTCCGGGCAGAGACGCCTTCGGCGGGAGTAGCCGTCCGGGCGGAGACGCCTTCGGCGGGAGTGGTGGAATTTAGAGATGCATTGGCGGAAGAGCTTTCCGTAGGGGATAAAGCCCCCGTTTTATTTGCGGCGTTTATGTACGGGCTAAAGCCCGTACCCTTCACCGGGGATGAATGGATGGGTTGAAACCCATCCCTACCAGCCCGCGATGATTCTGCTGGCATTTTGCGGGGGTTTAAACCCCCGCCTCCCTCCGTTTCCCTACCTCCCATGTACGGGCTAAAGCCCGTACCCTTCGCCGGGGCAGAATTGTCGGCGAAATCGTAGAAGGTCCGAAGAGCAGCGGAGAGCGCGGGGTCGCCGGCGAGGTCGCGGAGCATCCAGAGAACATAGGCGGCCTTGGTGCGGTAGTAGACGGGCGAGATGGCCTGGGCGAGAGGCTGGCCGGGGCTTTGACCGGGGCTGGCGGGCTCGGCCAGGGCGAGTGCGGCACGGCCGGCTTCGAGAGCGCCGAGGGCAGAGTCGCGGCCGTGCTGCTTTTCAGCCCACAGAGTTCCCATGAAGGTGGCTACGCCCTCGTTGAGCCAGGCGGGGACTGGCTGGGGCGACGTGGGCGATGCAGGCGAATTTGAAGAAGCCGACGAAGTAGGAGCGGCAGGCGAATTTGAAGAGGCCGACGATGTAGGAGCGGTATACGAAATTGGCGAAGTGAGCCAGGCGTGGGTGAGGGTGTGGACCAGGACGCCGTTGAGTGGATTAGCTTTGGAGGCGGGCTCGCGCAAGGGGGCGACGAGCAGAGCGCCGGTTTCAAAGGGGACGTCGGCGGGGTCGGGCAGATCGAGGAGGGTGAGTGGGGAGCGGGGCTCAGGGCCGAGCCAGGTTTTGAGAAAAGGAGTGACGGCAGAGGCGGCGGCGGTCCAGAAATCGACGGCGACGTTGTCTTCAGGGAGAGCCCAGGCGGTAAGGTTTGGGCCGGAGTGGGGGGCGCGGATGGCGACAAAGAGGCTAGGGGCTTCGAAACCGAGAGTGGTGAGGCCGGAGTCGGCGGTGGCGATGGAAGCGACCTCCTGGGTTTGATCGAGGGAGCCGGAGGGTTCGGTGATGGCGAGCGGGAGGGAGCGGCCGTTGACGAGGGCGACGGTGGGGGCCTGGCCGTGGGGGAATTCGACGGTGAGGCGGAGGCGGAAGCGCGCACCGCTGAGACGGAGCTTGTGCGTGCCGATTTCGTCGAAGAGACGCGCGCCATCGCCGAGCAGGACGGGGGCGCTGACGACGGGGTACCAGACGACGTTGCCAAAGCCGCGCAGGCCGGTGAAGGGGAGGCTGATCTGGTCCCAATCGGAGTGGAGGGCGAGCGAGTCAGGCGCGCCTATGGATTGGAGGCGGCGGGCGGTGAGGGTGATGGGGCCGGAGTAGGTGACGTCGAGCGAGAGGGATTGGCCGGGGAGGAGCGGGGCGGCGAGGGGGATGGCGGCCTGGTGCAATTGGCCGGTATGGTCGGCGTCGGAGTTGACGGTGACGACGTGGAGGGGGATGGCGAGAGGCTGTGCGCCGGGAGTGGTGAGGCGAATGCTTTCCCAGTTGAGCGAGGAGGAGATTTGGAGAGGAATGAGGGTCAGCGGGGAGTTGCCGTCGTTGCGGAGGGTGAGGAGGGCGCGGACGGCGATCTGCTGATCGGCGGGGAGAAGATGGACGTCGAGATCGAGGGCGTTGAAACTGACGGGTACCGGCGGGGCGGTTGACTCGCTTTCGGGCACTTCCGGTGCGGGCGACTGCGATTTCGACGCCGCCTGCGGCGGGGCTGGCGCGGCTTCGTTGGTGGAGCGGGAGAAGATGACTGTTCCTTTGTGGGGCTGGTCGGGCTGAGCGGCCGGTGGCTGCTGGGCGGGACAAGAATTAACGATCAGGCCAAGAACAACGATCAACACAAGGACGATAAGGGTTCGCGGTCTCCCACCCTTGCAGCAAAATGCCACCCCACGAACGAAGACCTGTCCGTGGGGGCCCCGGAAACGCTGCAAGGTTGGGCCATCCATGCTTTTCTTGTTGTATTGAGTACGGGGGAGAACGAGCTTCATGAGCCCAGGCCTTTCTGTTTCTTAGGTTTCGACGCTGCGCCACCCGCGGTGGGGCCAACTGCGTCTTCGGCGGCACTTCCGGTGCGAGTGGCTACTCCTTGGACGCTTCGGAGGGCATTACGGCGCTGACGGAATGCTTCAAAGAGTACGACCGCGCCGGCGGTGGAGACGTTGAGGGAGCTGACGCCGCCGCTCATGGGAATGCGCAGCAGGTGATCGCAGGTGCGGCGGACGAGATCGTGGAGACCTGCGCCCTCGCGGCCGAGGATGAGGACGCAGTTGCCGGTAAGGTCGAATTGGTCGTAGTCAGACTGACCGCGCTCGTCGAGACCGATGATCCAGAGGTTCTGGCGCTTGAGTTCTTCGAGGGCGCGGACGAGATTGACGACGCGGGCGATGCGCAGGTGCTCGGCTGCGCCGGCGCTGGCCTTGACTGCTACGGGGCTCAGGGGGGCGGAGCGGCGCTCGGTGAGCAGAACGCCATCGACTCCTGCGCCATCGGCTACGCGCAGAAGAGCGCCGAGATTTTGCGGGTCTTCAACGCCGTCGAGAGCTAGAAGCAGGCGGGGTGCTCCGGGGATTATGGGCGCGTAGAGGTCTTCGAGGGAGAGGAAATCCTGCGGGCGGACGAGAGCCACGACGCCTTGGTGAGCCGAGGTTTTGGCGAGCAGGGTCAACTGCTCGCGCGGCTCCTGGCGGACGCGGATGCCTGAGTGGCGGCAGAGGGCGATGAGGCTCTCCAGGCGCTGGTCGTGGCGCTCGCGGGCGATGAGAATGTGGTCGAAGCGGCGGCGGCCGGCCTTGAGGGCTTCCTCGACCGGATGCAAGCCGTACAAAACGTCCATGTATACAGTGTAGTTGCTGCGTGGTTAACCAGGCTTGCTAACACTGCTTCAGGCGACGATCTATAATGCCAGCGGGCTGAAGATTCTTTACCGGAAGGATTGACCGGTTCCCCAGCGACAAGTCCAGGCAGTCTATGCGTAAGCGCAAGAGACAGAATTCACGAGCGTGAGAACGCGTGATGAACAGAAAACCCCGGATACTCCTGATCCCAAACGTCGCCTGGTGGATTATCGGCGAGATGGGCAAACAGATCGTCGCACGCTTTGGCGATTGCTATGATTTTTATTTTGTTCCGGAGATAGTCCTAAAACAGCGGCCCGATCTGCTGCGCGCCTTGATTCCGGCGGTCGACGCCATCCACTGCCTCAATGAGTCATCGATCAAATACTTTCGCGACTTCGACGCCGCTGCCCTGCCCCCAATCGCGACCTGGATCCATCACGTAACCGAGTGGTCGGAGGATCATCAGGCGGCCATCGAGCGCAGCTCGGCATTAACGGTTTGCACACGCGGATGGAAGGAGTATTTCGACCGCCGCGTCTCCGGTAAGATTCCAGTCACGGTAGTTCCCCACGGCGTGGACACCAATTTCTTTCAGCGGAGGACGGTTCCCCGGGAGCGCTTTGGAATCCCCCCGGGGCGCTTCGTGGTCGGCTTTGTAGGCAGCGCGGGAAGTGACGCCGACCGCGGGAGAAAGGGCACGGATCTTCTTTTCGACGTGGTGCGCAGGGCCGCGAGCCGTATACCGCGCCTGCACGTCGTGCTGGGCGGCCCAGGATGGGAGAAGATACTGGCAGAGCTTCGCGCCGCAGGCGTCACCGCCAGCGCAACAGGCTATATTCGCAACTCCGATCTGCCCGCCTTGTACTCCGCCCTTGACGTATACCTGCTGACATCGCGCGTCGAAGGCGGCCCGTGCACGGTTTTTGAATCCATGGCGTGCGGCACGGCGGTGGTGTCGACCCGAGTGGGCGCCGTGCCGGAGTTGATTGTGGATGGCGTCAATGGCTATAGCGCCGATGTGGGGGATGTGGAGTCGCTGCTGTCGGCGATTCTGGAACTGGAGAAATTTCCGGAGAAGAGAATCCAGATAGCGAGCAACGCCAGGGAAACGGTTTCCAAACGATCATGGGAGACCGTATTGAGTCCGCTGGAAGCGGTATACAGTGAGTTGATTCAGCGCCGGCGCGCCACGGCTCCGCCGCTGCCGGGACCAGCCTGGATGAAGGATCCGCAAAGATTTCTGAGGGTGAGTTGCGCCGCCGACTACCTGGCTCACGTTGCCTCGCGCGTGCTGAAAAGAAAAATCGGCCCCTTCATGGGCATTCGCCTCTTGCTGGAAATGTTGGACAATCAGCCGGTCAGCGATATTCCACGGGGTCTGGCGATGCTGCTTGGCGCGAGTTACAGGGCAAGCTCAACTCCAAAAAGATAAATTTACCTGCCCTGATTTCCGGGTTTGACTACCCAAAACGATTGGCGACGCCATTATACTGTTTTGCATGCATGCGGACCCGATGGCGGAATGGCAAAGGCTGACCCAGCTCTACCGGGAGATGGGCGACGGCGAGTTGGAAGAGCTGGACGCGGACAAAGGCGACCTGACTGAAGCTGCGCAGCATGTTCTGCGCGACGAGATGAAGAAGCGCGGGCTGGACAAGTCGCGGGCAAGCGAAGAGGCAAATCACCCGGCCGGTTTTACAGCCCCCAAATGGAAGAGTCACGGCGATTGGCCGGAGGGCGAAGAGGCAGCAGAGGAAGGCGATGAACCGGCGGAGTACACCTGGAAGACGCCGCTGTGTGATTGCGAAGACCCGGAAAAGGCTTGGCAGATCCGGGAAGTGCTGCGGCAGGCGGGGATAGAGAGCTGGCTTGAAGGACCTGGCTACAGCGTTGCGCCCGAAATGAGTAGTCCGCGGATTGTGGTGGCTGCCGATCAGCTGGAGAAGGCGCGTGAGATTCTTTCCAGGCCGATTCCGCAGGAGATTGTGGAGCAATCCAAAGCGCCGATTGAGGAGTACGTGCCGCCGGCGTGCCCGAGCTGCGGCGCGGAGGAGCCGGTGCTGGAAAGCGCCGACCCGGTGAATGCGTGGCGCTGCGAGCAATGCGGCAAGCAGTGGACGGAGCAGGCGGAAGTGACGCAGTGAAGTAGTGAAGAAGTGAAAGAGTGAAAGAGTGAAGTAGTGAATGAGTGAAGTAGTGAAAAATACAACCGGTTTGTGTTTTGCAAGCTGACCAAAATTCTCCACTGAAAAGAGGTACGTGATGCGCCGATCCTTTTATCTTCTTGCGGCAGCCGGGTTACTGACGTTGATTGCCTTGACGGCCGTTGCGCAAACATCCGGGAGCGCGGGGGCGCAAAATGCGGAGGCACTGACAGCAGCTTACAACCAGGCCATGCAAGCCAAGGACTGGCCAACTGCCGTGGCCGACGCGCAGCAACTGGTGAGCCTGAAGGCAACCTCTCAGAATCTGTATTTGCTGGGGAATGCGCAGTTATACTCGGGCGCCGTGGATGCGGCATTGACGAGCTACGACCGCGCCCTGGCAACGGCGGAGCAGGAAAAGCCCGTGGACGGCCAAGCGCAGGGCAAGTGGAAGAACGATTTGTCGGAGATCATCATTGGCCGGGGCAATGCATTGCTCAAGCTCAAACACACCGCGGAGGCCATCGACGAGTACAACCGGGCGGCCGGCTACGCCGCCAACGCGGGCCGGGCTTACTTCAATATTTGCGCCGTGCTCTACAACATGGGCAATACGAAGGACTCGCCCGCTGCCTGCCGCAAGTGCGTGCAGGCGGACCCGGGAAGGGCCAATGCCTGGTTCATCCTGGGGTCAGTGCTCTTTGCCGATGCGCCTATCGACAACGGCAAAGTAAAAGGCACGGCGGAGATGCGCGAGGCGCTGGAAAAATATCTTGAGCTGGCCCCGCAGGGCCCACATGCCGCGGACACGAAAGCGATGCTGGAGATGATTGCCAAATAGGAAGATGCTGATGAGTCCGTCTACAGCGAAAACCTTCAATGCCGTGCTGGAGCCGCTGCGGAATGGCCTGGGATGGGTGATTGCGCGGGTTCCGTTTGATCCTATCAAGGAGTGGCCGAAGCGCATAGGGTTGCGGGTGCGCGGAGAGATTTTTTCTTCGAAAAGCAAAATGGATGGATTTGCATTTCGCACCTCGCTGTTTGCGGCGTCAGACGGCCAAGGCCACTTTCTGCTGGTGAATAAGAAGATGCAGGCGGGGGCGAAGGCAACGGTTGGCGAGCGGGTGCGGATTCGGCTGGAACCGGATTTTGAGGAGCGTATGGTGGTGACGCCACCGGAGCTGGAGCGGGCGCTGAAGGGAGACCGGCGGCTGCCCAAGTGGTTTGCGGGACTGAGTTACTCGATACGCAAGGAGGTTGGCGATTGGGTCACACAGCCAAAGAGTGCGGAAAGCCGAAGGAAACGCGCGGAAGGGATGGCGGAACGGCTGCTGCTGACGCTGGAGGGGGAGACGGAAGCGCCGCCGATTTTGCAGGCGGCCTTTCAACGGCAGCCGTTGGCGCGCAAGGGTTGGGAGGCGATGACGCCGGTGCAAAGGCGCAGACATTTACTCGGCATCTTTGGCTATCAGAGCGCGGATTCGAGGGAACGGCGGGCGGCCAAGGCGGTGGAAGAGGCGCTGCAAGTGGCTCGGAAAAGGACAGTTAAGATAGCGGTGGAGGCGGATTTTTCCTCATAGACAATAAAAAATCGAAACTCTCGTAATATTTCAGCGTCACGGAGTCCAGTTTTGTCGTCTAATTGAATGAGATGAGCACAATCGCGTCGATTCGCCCCTATTTTGGTTTGAGATCCGCCAGCATTGCCGACGAGCAGGTGCGGGAGGAAAGCCTTGCCGTATCGGCCGGGCTGAAGCGCCGGGACGCCGGACTGCTGGACGAGCTGATCGTCCGCTACCAGCACCGGCTGATGCGCTATCTGCTTTATTTGACAGGCAATCGCGAGCAGGCCGAGGACCTCTTTCAGGAGGTCTGGATGCGGGTTCTGGTGCGGGGGGCGCAGTTCAACGGCAAGGCGCGCTTCGACACCTGGCTGTTTACCATTGCGCGCAACCTGGTGATCGACCAGAAGCGCAAACGGACGATGGCCAGCCTGGACGAGCTGTTCGAGGTTGGCAGCGAAGACGACCGGCCAATGGCCTTTGAAGTCGCCGATGAGGATCCGACACCCTTTGACCGCTTTGCCAACCTGGAAGACCGGGAGCGGCTGGCGGCGGGTCTGCTTGGATTGGACGCGATCTATCGCGAGGTGCTGGTGCTGAGGTTCTACGAGGAGCTGTCGCTGGAAGAGATCGCCAAGGTGACGCGGTCTCCGCTATCTACAGTAAAATCAAGGCTTTATCGCGGACTGGTTGCGATCAAGCCCAGGCTGGCACATGCGGCTGCCCGTGGCGGCGCGCCTGCGGCGCCAGCGATGATGACAGAGGCTTTGAAGGCGGTATGAAGTCCGATGAGGGCGCCAATGCGGAGCATGAACTGGTTTCGGCGCTTGCCGGCAACCAGGCGGAGCGGGAACGCTCCGTGGCATGGCGCACCCGCCGGGTGGTGAGTGCCTCGCACGGCGTGATGCAGGAGCAGGAGATCGGGCGGCAGCGGAGCCGCGCCGTGGCACTGGCAGCCACGCTGGTGGTGATGCTTGTGCTGGGCCCGCTGGCCTGGTGGATCGCCGAGATCCTGATTGAAGAAGAGCATCTGACCGGGCTGATGGGCCAGGCGAGCCTGCTGATCGTCTTTCTCAGCGCGACGGTGCTGGCGTCGGTGGTGCTGGCTGGCTGGCTGCGGCGGAGACCATGACCGCGACCCTGACAAAATGAGCCTATAAACAAATTCTTGTAGCTAATCTAGTATTCCCTCGGAAATTTCCTGACTTCTATTCTCAGTTTTGTGTGCCGAGCCCGGCGAGGCTGGTGGCGAAGAGTTTTTCTGCCTGGCCGCGGTTAATGCGGTAGAGGGCGAAGTGGCGCTGAGTTGCACCGCGCAGCTCAAAGAGGAGTTCGCCGCGATAATCGGCAAGGGCGTCCACTGCGTCGATGAGGCGCATGCGGGGAAGATCGTCGAGATGGGCATCGTCCGTGACGTTGCTGAGAAGCAGCAGCAGGTTGCCGTAGAGGTCGGGCTGGGCGATGAGTGTGACGTACTTCTGCTGATCAGGAGGAGCAACGGCGCGCGCCGAGAGCACCAGGGTTGCCGCGGAGCCGCGGGCCAGCTCGAAGACGCGGAAGCTCTCGTCGAGCAGAGACGCGGGCGGCGCGGGCGGCGGCGGATTGAGGCCGAGAGCGGCGCGGGCCATTGCTTCGAGGGCGGTTTTCATTCTGGATTCGTCATCCGGATTGGCCCAGCGAAATGTCCAGAAATGCGCGGGGCGGATTCTGGGATCGGAGACGGCAACTGTCTGCTGCATATCCGGCGGTAGACCGGTGAGTGGCGATGGCGCATTGAGGGCATTGCCGCTGGAATTGCCGCGTTTGAGAAGGGGACGGCCGGGATCAGCGGGCGGCGCGCTGCCGGCGGGAGTTGCTGCGTTCTCCGTGCCGGAGGGATGCTTGCGGTGCAGAATGGGCCGGTCACTGTCCTCGTTGTCGCGCAGGCTGCGCGCAATTTCAGCCATGGAAGGCTCAGGGATGATGGCGGGCAGCGGCTTCCACGCGCCGTAGCCGACCCAGGAACCCTGTTGACGGCTGGAGTTGGTGATATCGTAGAGGCCGATAGGATTGCCGTTCTGCTGTAGTTCGTACTCGACATCTTTGGACAGAGCGAGCGGCTGGGGACGGGCCAGATAGAGGCCGGCGTCCTGGAGCTGGCCGCTGTCGAGCAGGGCAACGGGGACCAGGCGGCTGGCGGTGGGATGGCCCGCGTTGCCGGTCCACTCGAGGACGCCGATGGCGCGCAAGGCGGGCGCGGAGTTGGCGAGCTGGCCGGTAGATTGGGCGGAGAGCGGGAGGGCGAAGAGAAAGAAGTGGAACGCCAAGAATGGGAGTGTTCTCCCACCCTTGCCGCGATTGTAAAAAGCAGATCCTTCGACTGCGCTCAGGAGCGGCAAGGATGGGGCATCCAATCTTATTGGTAAAAAAGCTGATCCGCGCAAGGACACTAGCCGCTCACCTCGGTCATAATCGAATCTGAAGGCCATTTTAGGCTTTCTATTTCACCTGCGAGGCGCTTCCCCATGGAACTGAACAAAAAAGTCGCCAACTTTACGCTGCAAACGGACGAGGAAAAGACGGCAAGCCTGAGTGATTTTGCAGGCAAGCCGGTCATTCTCTTCTTTTATCCCCGGGCGGACACGCCGGGCTGCACGATCGAGGCTTGCGGCTTCCGCGATGCTTTCAAAAAATTCCAGGCGGCCGGTGCGGTGGTGCTGGGCATCAGCCGCGATACGCCCAAGGACCAGGCAAAATTTCGCGCCAAGTACGATCTGCCCTACACGCTACTTGCCGATGTGGACGAGAAAGTGTGCAAGCAGTTTGGCGTGTTGAAGGAAAAAAACATGTATGGCAAGAAGGTTTGGGGGATCGAGCGAACCACCTTTGTGATTGGCCCTGACCAGAGCCTGCTGCACGTCTTTCCCAAGGTTACGCCCGCGGGCCATGCGGAAGAGGTGCTGGAATTGCTGAAGGAATGGAAGAAGGCAAACAAATAGATCAGATTTCATCCCTCCCACCCATCGAGCAAAGAACGCTCGATGGATGGGGCACACTGCTTCCACGCAGCTTTTTTGAGGCCTCGCCGGAGCAGGTGGCTCCGCGCTTGCTGGGGAAACTTCTGGCGCACAGAACAGCGGCCGGAGTGCTAATAGGCAGGATTGTCGAGGCCGAGGCCTACCTGGGGCCGCACCATCGGACGCCGGACCCGGCCGCGCACGCATTTCGCGGTCCTACTCCCCGGAACTCCGTTCTCTTTGGTCCCGCAGGCCATGCGTATGTGTACTCGATCTACGGGCGCTACTTTTGCGCGAACATCACCTGCGAGAGCGAGGGCCGGGCGGGGTGCGTGCTGCTGCGCGCGCTGGAGCCAGTTGCGGGCATGGAGCAGATGGCGGTGAATCGGGGCGTGATTCCCAGGTCCCCAAATGCGAGGGACCTGGGACACCCAGAGCAGTTGCCTGGACGACTACTGACCTCCGGGCCGAGCCGTCTTTGCCAGGCGATGGGGTTGAGCCGCGCGGCGCACAACGAAATGGATGTAGTTGATCCCGCTTCGATGCTGCAGGTGCGCGACGACGGCTACGAGGTCACCGAGGTGATGGTGACGCGGCGCATCGGCATTCACGAAGCCGTGGATTTGCCTCTGCGCTTTGTTTTGCCGGGGAATGGCTGCGTCTCCGGAGAGAAGAAACTCAAGGGCGAACGCATTTACCTTCGGTAGAATTGCCTCAGTAGATGTTCATTTGGAGGCACCACCGTCAAATGGCGGGAACAATCCGCCGATGAATTAGGGCCTGCGACAGAGTGAAGAGAAACGCAAAGGGCGCTCCCGGCAATCAGGAGCGCCCTTTGGCGATAGAACGGGAAGTGCGGCTACTTTCCCTTGGAAGGCTTGGAGCCGGAGTTGGCGGCCTGAGCCAGAATGCCCTTCACCTCACTGGCAAACGAACCGTTGGGGGCCAGTTGCAGGTACATCTGGAAGGCCTGAAGGCAATCCGGAGGCAGAATGATCTGGTTTGTTTTGGGATCGATAGTGGACTTTCCGACGAGTCCCTGGCCCTTGAGGTAATAGACGACAGGCGTGTTTTTTGGATCAGCCTTGATGGCCTCATCGGCGGCAGCAACCTGAGCGTCTGAGTTGTTGGTCTGGTAGAAGATTATGGCTTCGTTTTTGAGATAGAAAGCAGCCTGAGGCGGATTGATCTTGGCGGCGGCATCGTAGGCTGCCTGCGCCTCGGGAACCTTGCCGGTGCGCGCATAGATTTCACCCAGGCCGGCATTGGCAGCGCCCTGCGCCGGCGGATTCGGCTTTTTCGACGCGGCCTCCACCTCAAGCACCTTCTTGTAAGTGGCTTCCGCCTGAGCATATTTCGCCGGGCGGTCATCTACATTAGTAACTTGTGCGAGGCCAAGTTGCGCCTGGCCCAGCTGCGCCCAGAGCACGGAGGCATCGGGCTTGGCCGCGGTGTCCCTGAGCATGAGGGTTTCGATTTCGGTGTACTTGGCAGTCTTGATTTCGTGTTCCTTGGCCTCGACATCCGCCTTGGAAGCGGATGGGCCGAGGGTCTGGACAGCCGTTGCGTGCGCACTGTCGGCATCCTTGAAGTCCTGGGCGGCGAGTTTCAGGTCATCGTTGAGGTGTTTGATGCCCTCATTGGCCTTTATGATTTCCGCGTTCTTCTTCTTGAGTTCCTCCAACTGCTTTTTTTCTTCAACGGACATAGCGTCGACGTATTCCTTGCGGGACATATCGAAGTCCTGAAGCGTGTCCTGACCAGCCTGGATACTAACATGTTCGAATTTGTCAGCAACCTGTTCCGGCTTCATATCCTTATTGCGGTATACGACGGTGTATATGCCGGGGGCAGCCTCGCCTACATAGTCGCCATTTGCATCGACCTGGAAAACACCTTTTTCGGCCATCTGTGCGGCCAATCCGGGGCCAGAGGCGGCTCGCCCAACCCCCACAAGGGTCACTGTGCCGCCGGTTTGTGGCGCTCCGGTCGGATTGGTGACGTGGCCGTGAATCTTGCCCGTGGACGCCTTGGGCGCCGCGGGCGCTTGGGCAAGCACGGGTACGAAGGCGAAAGCCAGCAGACCCAGCCAAAGCGAAATTGTGCGTTTCATCTGTTTCTCCTTGGGAGCATCGCGAAACAGAGAGTCCGCGTGCTCAAAAAATCAAACTCTGAGCGGTCCATGACCGCATGGTACCTTGTCGTGGCCACAGAAGGCATCGTTTGCTGTAAGGGAGCCCACGCTGGCTGACGGCACCACACTCCGCTCATCATGGTAGCCTGTCTGGCAAATCTCTGCTTGTGGCCTATATCACACTCTAGAATATAACCATGTCCACCACGATTCGTCCCGCAACCCGCGCGGATATTCCGCAGATACTGAGATTGATTCGCGCGCTGGCAGCTTACGAGCGCGCGCCGGAGGCCGTGACGGCCAGCGAAGCAGGGCTGGAGCGGGATGGATTTGGCGCTAATCCATTTTATTTCTGTCTGATGGCGGAATATGACGGGCAGGTGGCGGGTTACGCCATCTATTTCTTCAACTATTCGACATGGGTAGGGCCGGGAATCTACCTGGAGGACATTTTTGTTGAACCGGAGTTGCGCGGACGGGGGATCGGTAAAGCGCTGCTGGAACGAGTGGCGGCGATTGCGGTGGAAAAAGGCTGCCAGCGTTTGCAATGGGCGGTTCTGGACTGGAACACGCCGGCCATAGAGTTTTACCGGGCGATGGGAGCGGAGTTTCTGGACGAGTGGCGGAATGTGCGCATAAGCGGCGAGGCGCTGAAGGGACTAGCCGTCCATGCGGGCGGCGCTAGCGCGCCATGAGATTCGGCAATTCCCAGGTGCCCAAAAGCGAGGCACCTGGGGCACCCGGCACTTGCGGTGCGGCAGACGGCGCTTACGCGCCATGAGGTTCGGCAATTCCCAGGTGCCCAAAAGCGAGGCACCTGGGGCACCCGCAATTTCTCAGGATGATCAATGGTGAAGAGGATTCACATTATCGGTGGGGGACTGGCGGGGCCGGAAGCAGCGCTGACGGCGGCGCGGCTGGGCTGCGCAGTGGAACTCTACGAGATGCGGGCAGTGGTGGACGGGAAGCCGCGGCTGACGCCAGCGCATCAGACGGTCGAGTTCGGCGAACTGGTCTGCTCCAACTCGCTGAAGAGCGAATCGCTCAACACGGCGCCGTGGTTGCTGAAGCAGGAGATGCGGCGCGGAGCGTCCGCACTTTTGCGCGTTGCGGATGTGACGGCTGTGCCGGCAGGCCACGCGCTGGCCGTGGATCGCGTGGAGTTTTCGCGACGGATTAGCGAGGCGATAGCGGCTGAGCCGAAGATTCGCGTGATACGCGAAGAGGTAACGCGGCTGGAGATTGACGAGGATGCGCTCACGATTGTGGCTACCGGCCCCTTGACTTCCGATGCCTTGAGCGCGGAGATCGAGCGCCTGACCGGCTCCGGCCACCTGGCGTTTTATGACTCGATTTCGCCCATTGTTGAGACAGACTCCATCGACATGGAGCGGGTTTATATGGGGGCGCGCTGGGAGAAGGGGACGGCGGATTACATCAATTGCCCGATGGACCGCGCGGAGTACGACCGCTTTTATGAAGCACTGCTGGGAGCCGAGGCTGCGGAGACGAAAGAGTGGGAAAAAGCCAATTACTTTCCACCCCATGCGCCAAGTGCGGGCACATGGGGGCCCCGGTACTTTGAGGGCTGCCTGCCGATTGAGGTTCTCGCCACGCGAGGGCGGGACACGCTGCGCTTTGGGCCGATGAAGCCGGTGGGATTGAGCGATCCGCGCACCGGCAAGACGCCCTGGGCGGTGGTGCAACTGCGCAAGGAAAATCTGCGCGCCGACAGCTATAACCTGGTGGGCTTTCAGAACCATTTGAAATTTGGTGAGCAGGCGCGCGTGCTGCGGCTGATTCCGGGACTGGAAAATGCGCGCTTCCTGCGCTATGGGCAGATTCATCGCAATACGTACATCTGCGCGCCGGCATTGCTGGATGAAACGCTGCGGCTGAAATGCGCGCCGGGAATTCTTATTGCGGGGCAGCTATCGGGAGTGGAGGGTTATACGGAATCGATTGCCACCGGGCTGCTGGCGGGGATTTATGCGGCGGCATTGGCGCGCGGAGAAGAACCGAAGCCCGCGCCACGCGCGAGCGCACACGGCTCGCTGGCGCATTACATTACGCACGCCGACGCAAAGAACTTTCAGCCGGCGAATATGACCTTCGATTTGCTGGAGCCGCTGGAAGAGGAAGTGCGCAAGAAGGTGCGGGATAAGAAGGAGCGGCACCGGATACAGTGCGAACGGGCGCTCCAGGCGTTTGAGGGGTGGCTGGGGCAGGCAGTGTGAAAAGCGCAAATTGTTAACCTGAGGGTTACGGATACATGCGATAGTAGAAACATGAGAATCGTCCGCCAAACCGAACAGGAATTGGTAGTGCGCGACAGCATGACATGGCTCTCGGTATTTTTCGCGCTGGTATCTTCGCCGCTTATTTATGCGGCGCTCGCGCATGGGGCGAAAACCCTATTCGCTGCCGGAATTTTCCTTTTGATAGCATTGTTTTGCCTGCGCAGGACTACTTTTGTCTTCGATGCGCGCCAGAGGATTGTTCGATGGCAGGGCATCCGGGTTCTGAAGGTATTTTCAGGCTCAATTCCTTTTAGCGAAATCACGGAGGTCGGAATCGAAACCATGCCCAGCGCGCATGGACAGGCTCTGTATCGTCTGACGCTCATCACGCCGCGGCGCAGTACTCCCATGTCCGACAGCTACGGGGGAAGCAGTCAATGGGTTGAGAAGATACGCGAGGCAATCGTGGCTTTCCTAAAGCAGGGCGGAGCTCCCATCACGGAAGCAGCTTCCAAGGATGGCGGCGCGAGGCTGGATGCATCGATACGCTCTCTGCTCGCGCAGAGGCGCAAGATCGACGCAATCACATTGGTGAGAGAAATTGAGAAAGTCGATCTGACTGAGGCGGTCAAACGCGTCGACGACGTTGAGAAGCAAATGAAGTTAGAAGGCTAGCACTATCGTTTACCTTGAGAGCGGTTACCCTAGGCATTTAATTGTTGGCGGGATGATGATTTGGCAGTCTATGGTGGATGAAATGTCAGAACTTGAGCAGACTCACTGCCGTACCGTAATTACCCCCCTGCGTAGGCGGGGAACTTTACACCTGAGTCTTGCGTAGTTCTGGGGAACGATGTGACTGCTCCGGAAAGGTCTCCTATGCGCCCAATATCCGCCGTTGATTCCGTTTCACTTGCCGTTCAACGCACCAAAGATTTCCTCTTCAGGCCATTCAGCTGGGGAACGTATCTGAAGCTAGGCCTGGTCGCGATCATCACCGAAGGAATCGGGAGTAATTCCGGGCACTCGAATCACGGTGGCGTCCCGCCGGGACATGGACCCATGATCAATTCGCCGTTCGACATCCCTCCGGTGTGGATTGCGGCGATTGTGGCGGCCGTGCTGGCGGTGATTCTTCTCACCATGGTGATCTTTTACCTGGTAACGCGGCTGCGCTTCGCCTTCTTTCATTGCCTGGTTCACAATATCAAGGAGATTGGCCCCGGATGGCGGCTCTATCGCGCGCAGGCGACGCGGTTTTTCTGGCTGAACCTAGGAGTGGGATTCTGCTATCTGCTGCTGATGGGATTGATTGCGCTTCCGTTCGTGGCCGGGTTTATACGGCTGTTTCATGAGACTCCGCCCGGCGGCACGCCCGATCTGGGGCTGATGCTCTCGCTGGTGTTGCCCTTGATTCCGGTCATTCTTCTGCTGGTGCTGGTGGGAATTGCACTCGACGTGATCTTGCGCGACTGGATGCTGCCGCACTATGCGCTGGAAGATGCAACGGCCGGCGAAGCGTGGGAAGAGGTATGGAGCAGCATCACGGCGGAGAAGCGCGAGTTTGCGGTTTACGCCCTGCTGCGCCTGATTTTGCCGGTGGTGGCAATGATCGGCTTATTTATCGTGCTGCTGATTCCGGGTCTGATGGTGGCCGGCGCCATAGGGGCGCTGGTATACGGCATTCACTCGGCCTTTGCGAATGCGACCGGAGCCGGGGCGCTGATCGGCATTCTTCTCCAGGTCTTCTTTGGAGCTGTTGCAGTCGGCTACGCGCTGTTGGCTGGCATCTGCCTGGGAGGGCCCTTGAGCACAGGAGTGCGCGAGTATGCGCTGACCTTCTACGGAGGCCGCTACCAGACGCTGGGGAATCTACTTTATCCGCCGGCAGGCTCGCCGCGTGAAGCGGGAACTTACCAGGGCCTGTGAACACTACCTGGGATGGCGGCAATTGATGCGAGTCGGGCGGCGGCGAATCGCCCGGCTACTTTACAATCAACCTCAGCTTTTTGGCAAAAGAGCTCTTTTGGCCTTGTAATCGGTATCTTTCGCGAAAATTCCATGGACACGGGGCCGAAAAATGGAAGTTCCCGGTTAGGAGACCACCCACATATGGAGGATGTATCGCGTTCCAGGAAAAGCGTTTAAAAAACGAATTTGCATGTGTCTGTTGGAAAAGTCATAATTATTCCAGTGTTTTTTCAAGATCAAAGGAGCTTTCAATGATCGATGGGAGGTTGATGGTAATTCTTGCGCGGAGGGCGTTGCTTTTAGTTTGCCTTCCGATGGCCTTGGGTGGAGTGGTTTTAGCACAACACCACAGCGGTGTCGGGGTCCCGGGAGAAGTCACGCGCGGCGACGATATGCGCAGTGGAGATCTGCCGAGCGAGACGGTAATCGTAATGCCGCAAATCATCAAGGTCGATCACGAATTAAAACAACTGGACAAGTTGCTGGCTTTGACCTCGGATCAGCAGGCGCATGTGAAGGAGATTCTGATCGACCAGAACCAGAAGATTGAGGAGCTGGTCAAACAGTTCAAAGTCGAACAACAAAAGCAGGCCGATGCGCAGAAAGCCAAGTCCGCTTCCGACCAGAAACAGAATGCCGTTCCGCTCGACCCACAGTTAGTGGAGAACTCGAGGGCAAAATTGAAGGACATTCGCGGTGAGGCTCAAACCAAGATTGTTGCCCAGCTCACTGACAGCCAGAAGACGGCTTATGACGCCTGGAAGGCGAAGCGCGCCAAGCCTGAAGCAGAGCGTGCGGCCGAGGAGTTTCGGCTCGTTAAGAGCAATGCCGGAACGGGCTTTGATACATCCGATCCGGATCAGAGCATCGGCAAACCAAGCGGCATTGGACCGAGATAATACAAACAGGCATTGGGCCGCGGGCGGGTTGTCCCCGCGTCCTCCCATACCCTCAAGTAATGATTACAACCGGTCTCATCAAGGCCAGGCGATCAGTTCTCGCCCATGAGGGTGGGATTTGATCTTTCCGAATCGCCATCCGATGATTTCAGGAACATTTCCGGCGCTGTCAGTGTCCAAGTAGAGAGAGGATGTGCTTGCGGCGGGCGGATGGGGCAGCGTTTGGGGGCCCCCAGCGGCAGGTCTTCGTCACTGGGGTGGCCGTGTACCCTGAAGACTGGAGCGTGTGGATGCGTTGGATTGCAATTCTGGTTGGTTGGGCGATGCTGGCGGGGAACGTGAGCGCTGCCCAGACCAAGACACCCGTGCCGCAGAGCGCGGCACAGCAGGCGGAGCCGCCGGCAGATAAGGCGCTGCTGCCGGAGTCGTTTGCCGGCTGGGTAGCCAAGAGCGCGCCGAAAAAGATGACCGACGCGGCACAGGCTGATCCGGCGAACGCGGCGGCTCTGAAGGAGTACGACTTTACGGGCGCCGAGCTGGCCGTGTACAAGCGGAGCGGCGAGACGCTGAACTTGCTGGCGCTGCGCTTTCACGACAGCAGCGGCGCCTTCGGCGCGTATTCGTTCTACCGGAAGAATGGATGGCCGAGGGAGCAGATCGGCGCGGGCGCGACATCCGACAACAACCGGGTGCTGTTCTGGACGGGCAACACCGTGATGGATGCGAATTTTTCAAAAATTGGGCCGATGAGCGGCGCGGAGCTGCGCGAGCTTGCTGGCGAGTTGCCTCAGCCGGAGGGCGGCAAGGCGCTGACGCCACCGGTCATGGTCAGCCTGCCGAAGGCCCAGCTGGACGGGCAGACGACGCACTATGCGCTTGGACCGGCAAGCTATGCGGGAGCAGGCGGAGTGCTGCCGCCGGAGCTTGTGGGCTTTGATCGCGGCGCGGAGGCGGTGACCGCCAGCTACACCTTGCGCACCGGACCGGCCACGCTGACCCTCATTGACTATCCCACGCCGCAGATGGCGGCGGCGCAGGAGACGAGGATTCACGCGTTCATTGAAGCGTGCAAGCGGGCGGACAAGCAGACACAGGCAACCTGGCCCAAGCCGCTGCAGGACTCCGGCCTGGCCGCGCTGGAGGTACGGCGCAGCGGACCGCTGGTGGCGCTGGTGAGCGGCAACGCCTTTACCGACGATAGCCACAAGCTGCTGGCCTCGGTGCACTACGAGACGGAGCTGACTTCGATTGAGCAACCGTCCGAGTCCGAAGTATTAAAGACCGGAAAGCTGCTGATGGGGATCACCATCCTGGTGCTGATCGGCTGCAGCGTGTCGCTTTTGCTGGGATTTTTCCTGGGCGGCTTCCGGATACTCTACCGCCTGGCGCGCGGCAAACCCGCTTCCTCGGTCTACGACATTGAGTTCATCAGCCTGAATCTGCGGGAGTGATGGGGCAGAAAAATGCCCGCTCAAAGGGGGTTGTATCCGAAGAGTCAATAGAGGAGTAAAACCCGGAACAAACACCTAATAAAACCGAGGAAATACGCTGAAAACACAGGAAATAACCGAATAAAAAAGGCGAAGAGATGTCGAATAAAGCACCTGTGCATTTCTGCTAGAAACGTCTGTTATGTTAATGATATATAAAGATTTATTTCTCCCTAGAATTCTCCTTGACACGCCCTTCCCCTGCACCTAGTATGCAGCCAGAAAGTTCTGATGGTTTTGCCTCCGTTGGAACTATTCTCCCTGAGGAGAGAGCTGCCCTGTTGCCGGGCGGCTCTTTCCGTTTTGGACACCTGCGGTGTGGCAGACGCTCGCTATTCGCTCGCACAGGCTAATTACCCACTGTCCATGCGGACGGCGCTTGCGCGGCACCTGCGGTGCGGCGGACGCTCGCTATTCGCTCGCACAGGCGTTATTGCAGGAATTACTAGTCACCCAAGCGTACGCACTTCGCGCCCAGGGTACATGATTTCCCGGACGCAGACAGGCCCACGGCGAGCCGCGGGTCTGTCTGGGTGGGAGCGATGATTCGCTCTAGTAGCGGTAGCTGAGGCCCATACCGACGACTTTTTGCGCCTGCAGGTTTACCGGCACGTAGACGACCGCCGGGTAGGGCGGCGAGGGCAGGTATGTAGGCGAGGGGATGGATCCGATATTTCCCGCCACGTGGCCAATGCCGAGATCGAAGGCGAAATGCGGATGCTCGCGCTGGGTCACGCGCACGGCGTAATCCATGGTGGTGGGCAGGTCAGCCTTGCCGGCCACCAGAGGAATGCCGTAAGGGGGATTCGGGCCAAGGCCCTTCGATGTTCCCGGCTCCTGCGTAAAGCCCGCTGAGGGCACGGCTACGACGCCCTTGCCGACAGGCAGTGGAATGCCGAGTCCGCCGAAGAGCCGTCCGCCGAAGCGCGTGCTCTGTCCGCCAATGCCGAAGATGGTGGCATTGGTGGCCTTCCAGCCCAGGTTCGCCAGGAAGGGAACCGGCTTTTTGGCCCATGTTTTGGTGACGGCTATGTAGATGTCTCCATTGGTGTACGACTTGGCAGCCGGGACGGCAACCGGGGCGCACAAAGTGGTTTCAAGGCAGTACTGATCGTAGAGTTGAACGGCAACCACGCCGGCCTCGCCGGTAACGAATTTGTCGCCGGTGCGCACCAGGCCGCCGACCGCCACGCCCGGCATTGCAGGACCGAACTGTCCGTCGTTGATGACGACCACCTTGCCGTGAAAGACGTTCATGCCGTTCGCGTTCCAAAGCTGGCTGAAATCCGGCTTGACCGGCACCGCGGTGACCGACGATGTGGATCCCAACACCGCATTTGCCAACACCGTGGTGGTCGGCCCGCTGTCGCCAAACTGGTGCGCGCTGCGCGTATAGCCGGCCTCGGCGCGGTTGTAAAACGCTTCCGTGATACTGAAGGTTTCGATATTACCGATGACCTTGGAGGCATTGATGAAGTGGACGCCGACGGCGGGGTGGGAGAAGTGCTGGCCCTTTTCCATGTAAACAACGTAGGCGGTGGGGGTGAGGAAGCCGCCGGTTTGGCCCTCCAGCGACATATATTGCGCGCTGAGTTGCCGGGTGGAGAGCGAAGCGACCGCTAGCAAGCCGCAGATGGAGATTATGTGAACGATGCGAAGATTCACTGTGTTTGTACTCCTGTGGAGCGCAGTCGCCTGCCTCCGGTGGCGTTATGAATTAATCTCCTTGTAACACAACGGAAGCGGAGTCGTCTGCAACTAAATTCAGATGGTAGACTCAGCCTATGCAGCGAGGCATGTTTATTACATTCGAGGGCCTGGATGGCTCGGGTAAAACCACGCAAATCAGCCGCCTAGCCGCCTGGCTGAAAAAACGCGGCCATCGCACACTCGTCATCCGCCAACCGGGCGGCACCAAGACCGGCGACCGCATCCGCGCGCTGGTGCTGGACTCCCGCACCAAGGGTATGACGCCGCTGTGCGAGCTGGCGCTGATGTTCGCCGACCGCGCGCAGGCCATCGCCGAGGTGATAAAGCCCGCGCTGGAGAAGGGCATGATCGTCCTCTGCGACCGTTTTACGGATTCGACGGAGGCCTATCAGGGCGGTGGGCGCGAGTTGCGCGCGGAGACCGTACTCGAACTCCACCAGCTTATCTGCGGAAACCTGCAGCCCGACCTGACGCTGCTGCTTCTGCCCTCTCTGGAGCCCTCGCTGGCCCGCGCGCGACGCCGCAACCAGCGCACCGCGACCGCGAAAAAGAGCAAAGGGGACGAGAACCGCTTCGAGCAGGAAGAACAGGCCTTTTATCGCCGCGTCCGGCAGCAATACCTGAAGATAGCCGCCCGCGAAGCTGCCCGCGTGGTGCTGATCGAGGGCGACCACAGCATCAAAAAGGTACACGATCAGATTGTGGCCACGGTTGCCGAGCGGTTGAGCAAGCTGGACGCCGAGGCGCCCCATTCCTGACGGTCCCGGTAAACAATCGCCGCATCACGCTCATCGCGACAAGTTCAGGACAAGCCCCGCGCGATTACACTTTTACCAGTGAACAAAGAAGACCCATTCGCGCCGCAGCTCGGCCTCAGCTTTGAGGAACCGCGGGACTCACGCCGCATTTGGCCGGTGCGGGAGCTGGTGAGCCAGGTGCGGGAACTGGTGGAGCAGGAGTACGGGGACGTGTGGGTGGAGGGGGAGATCTCCAACTACCGCCCAGCGCCCAGCGGACACGTTTATTTCACGCTGAAGGATGCGGAGGCGCAACTGCCGGTGGTGATTTTCCGGCGGCAGGCGATGCTGCTGCGCTTCAGGCCGGAGGACGGGCTGCACGTTCTGGCGCGGGGACGGGTGAGCGTCTATGAGCAGCGCGGCCAGATGCAACTGGTGGCGGAGACGATGGAGCCGGTGGGCGCGGGCTCGCTGCAACTGGCCTTTGAACAGTTGAAGGCGCGGCTCAAAGCCGAGGGGCTGTTTGATGCGGGGCGCAAGCGGCCGCTGCCCGCGTTTCCGCGCACTGTGGGGATCGTTACCTCGCCAACCGGCGCGGTGATTCGCGATTTTTTGAACATTGTGGCGCGGAGACACTCGGGATTGAGCGTGCTGATCTGCCCGGTGAGCGTGCAGGGAGATTCCGCGCCGGAGGAGATTGAGGCGGCGCTCAAGGAACTGAACGATTCAGGCCTGGTGGACGTGATTGTGGTGGCCCGCGGCGGAGGGTCGCTGGAAGACCTGGCGGCCTTCAATAGCGAGCGGGTGGCACGGGCGATTGCATCGAGCAGCCTTCCCGTGGTTTCAGCGATCGGGCATGAGACGGACTTCACCATTGCGGATTTTGTGGCCGACCTGCGCGCACCGACACCCTCGGCCGCCGCCGAATTGATTACCGAGGCGCAGCACAAGATTGCCGAGCGCGTGGCCGAGCAGTCGCACCGGCTGGAACGGGCGGCGCGTTTCCAGATGCTGCAGGCGCGTCAGCGGCTGACGCGTTTGCCTGTGAGCCGGGCAGAAGGGCGCGTGAATACGCTGCTGCATAGGCTGGCGCAGCGGCTGGACGAGCTCAGCTTCCGCCAGGGAAGCGCGATGGCGAAGATTCTTCAGTATGCCCAGCTTCATCTGGCGGAGTTGACAGCCGCCGTTCTGCGCCATGATCCGCGCCAGCAGCTTGGCGAGGCGCGGGAACGGCTGGCCGCCTGCCGCACGCGCCTGGACCGCGCACTCGAACGGCTGCTGCACGCATCTACATCCACCGTGAGCGCGCTCGACGCACGGCTGCACTCGCTCTCACCGCTGGCCGTACTGGAGCGCGGCTACGCGCTGGTGCTGGATGCGGCCGGCGGGGTGGTTCGGTCAACAGAACAAATTACGGCGGGCGACAAGGTCACCACGCGCCTCACAGACGGCACCTTCACCAGCCGCGTAGAATCCAAGACGTAAGAAGTGAGACCATGACCGCAGTCAACGCACGCAGACTCTTCGGCACCGACGGCATTCGCGCCGTGGCCGGCGAATTTCCACTGGATGCAACAACCATTTATGCCTGCGGGTTGGCGCTGGGCCACTCGTTGCGCAAGATGGCGCCTGAACCCGCAGTGATTCTGGGCCGCGACACACGCGAGTCCGGCTCGTGGATTGGGGCTTTGCTGGCGGAAGGGCTGCGCGAAACAGGGACGCGCGTGGAGAGCGCGGGCGTTGTGCCGACGCCGGCGGTGGCGTTTCTGGCGCGGAGGCACGGATTTCAGGCGGGCGTGGTGATCTCCGCCTCGCACAATCCCTGGCAGGACAACGGCATCAAGCTCTTCGGCGCGGACGGCTTTAAGCTGGCTGATGCGGTGGAGATGGCCATGGAGGAGGAGATCCACCATCACGCATCGCACGCGGCCGCTCCCGATCCGGCAACGCTGCCGCCGTTGGAGGACAACACGGCGCTGCAGGCGGACTATATTCAGTTCTTGCTCGGCTGTGTTCCCGGCCTGCGACTGAAAAATCTGCGCATTGTGGCCGACTGCGCGAACGGGGCGGCGGCGGCGGTTGCGCCAGAGCTCTTCCGGCGGCTGGGCGGCGATGTGATTCTGGAAAACATTGCGCCCGACGGCCGAAACATCAACATGAACTGCGGGGCGCTGCATCCGGCTTATGTGGCCGCTGAAGTGAGGTTGCGCGGAGCGGACCTGGGCCTGACCTTCGACGGCGACGCCGACCGCTGCGTGCTGGCCGGCTGCCACAATAACGTGATTAATGGCGACGCGATTCTGCTGATGGCGGCGCGCGATTTGAAGGCGCGGGGAATGCTGACGGGCGATTTGGTCGTGGCGACGACGATGTCGAATATGGGACTGGAGGCGGCTCTGCGGCTCTCGGGAATCAGGATGCTGCGCGCGCCGGTGGGGGACCGGTATGTGCTGGAGCAGATGCAGAAGCACAAGGCGGCGCTGGGCGGCGAACAGTCTGGGCATATTCTGCTGCCGCACCTGGCGACGACGGGCGACGGGCTGCTGACGGCGCTGGTGGTGCTGGATCTGGTGGCGAGGACGGGCAAGGGCATCGACGAACTGACCGAGGACTTGAAGGTCTTTCCGCAGGTGATTGTGAATGTGAAGGTGCGGGAGAAGAAGCCGCTAAATGAGATTCCGCCAGTGGCGGCGGCGATACGCGCGGCGGAAGAGGAGCTGAAGGAGTCGGGGCGCGTGGTGATTCGCTATTCGGGGACCGAGGCGCTGGCGCGGGTGATGATTGAAGCGGAGAGCGAAGAGGCGATGATGAGGCACGCGGAGGCGATTGCGGGGGCGATACGGGCGGAGTTGGGAGTGTAGAACTTTATCACAGCTCGAGACCTTGGCATTCGGTCTCCCGTGTTATGCTTGCGACCTTTGAAGGGAATAGGTTATGGGCGAATGGGAACTGGAAGATGGGATTTTTGAAGCAACAATTGACCATGCAATTCCATTGCTCGACAGGGAAAAAGCTTTCTATACCAAAGTTGCGGGCGTCAGCCACTCAAACGAAGATGGGAGCTCTCGTGCCCATATTATTGCGAAATGCGAGGTATTTGAGTGTTTGAATCTCGTTTGGGAAACTGAAAACAAGTTCGATCCCAATGCTATCGCCGTGCGGCACGTAGGAAACGGCGAGCAGCTAGGGTACCTTGAGGCGCGTCTGGCCGCAGAGGTCGTTCATGCATTAAAAACGCGCGGACCGTGCTGGACAGCGCTCTTCCGACAGCCAACGCATCACCCGGAAACCGGACAAGTCGTCGGAGCCGTACTCTACATGGTGCGTTTTTCTGATGTGTACCTTGAGCGGAAAGCAGCCGAACTCTCGGCAATGCAGCCCGATTCGGAGATATGATGGGTGATATGATCGGACAGATTGAGCTAACCAAAGCAGAACAGAAACTTGCCAGTAAAATAGTCTTTGACCTCGTTCGACTGGAATACAAGCAGGCAATCGAGAATGGTGAACTGGCTGCCGCCCTCATGCAGAGCCTCTTGGATCGCAATGCCATCCCCGAGAACCGTTTGCGCTACTTCGCAGATCCTGAATACAACCCAGGACGCTCAAAGAGTTCTCTTAGGGAAATCTTTCTCCGCAACGCTGGAACTACCAAGGAGATGTACCGACACCCTCACTTCGCAATGTACTATCTCAACTATTTTGTGTACGGCGCGGACTTGCCCCTTGCGGTTAAGGAAGCATTCTTTGCGAAAACTCAGGAACATTTTGTCACCCGGTCTCAATTAGTCGAATTCGCCCGTCATCTGGTCCGCAGTTACAACTTAGTCCGTTATCCTCAAAATTACAGACTCAATGACATGTTTTATCAACTGGCACTCGATTGTGACTGTGACGAATCGGATGCGCGGGCTGTTCGGGAAGCCGTTATGAGGGTTAAATAGTACTAGCCAAGTGCTACAAGTCTCGCATTCGAGTCCAGGAGCGACACAAAATACTGAATACTGACCACTTATTTCATATCCCGCCAGTTGGGGCCGAAGGCGAGGTCGGCGACCAAAGGAACTTTGAGCTTTATTACGCCTTCCATCTCGGCGCGGACTAATTGCTCGACTTCGGCGGCCTCGTTGGCCGGAACTTCGAAGAGCAACTCATCGTGAACTTGCAGGACCATGCGGGTTTTGAGCTTGCGCTCGGCGAGTTTACGGTCGAGGGCGATCATGGCCAGCTTGATGAGGTCGGCGGCGGTGCCTTGCAGCGGCGTGTTGATGGCGGTGCGCTCGGCAAAGCCGCGCTGGTTGGGATTGCGGCTCTCGATGTCGGGAATGGGACGGAGGCGGCCGAAGAGGGTGCGCACGGAGCCGGACTTGCGCGTGGCTTCCAAAGTTTGATCGATGAAGACCTTGACGCCCGCGTAGCGCTCGAAGTAACGGTCGATGTAGGCGCGGGCCTCCTGCTGCGGAATGCCCAACTGCGCGGCGAGGCCGAAGGGCGAGATGCCGTAGACAATTCCAAAGTTGACGGCCTTGGCGCGATTGCGGGTCTGCTTGTCCATGCCGGCGGCGGGCACGCCGAAGACCTCGCTGGCGGTAAGGGTGTGAATGTCCTCGTTGTTCTGGTATGCGCGCATGAGGAGGCGGTCGCCGGAGAAGTGCGCGAGCAGGCGCAACTCGATCTGGGAGTAGTCGGCGGAGAGCAGTTGCGTTCCCGGAGCGGCGGTGAAGGCGGCGCGAATCTCGCGGCCCAGCTCGGTGCGGATGGGAATGTTTTGCAAATTGGGATTGATGGAGGAGAGGCGGCCTGTGGCTGTCGCGGCCTCCTGAAAAGTTGTGTGGACGCGCGAATCGGCATCGGCCAGCAGCGGCAATGCGTCGATGTAGGTCGATTTCAGCTTGGATAAATGGCGAAATTCGAGGACCAGCTTGGGGACTTCGTGCTTTTCCGCGAGATATTCGAGCACATCCTGCGCGGTGGAGACGGATTTGCTCTTTCCGCGGCTGGCGGGGGCGGGGAGCTTGAGATCGGTAAAGAGCACCTCGCCGAGCTGTTTGGGAGAGTTGATGTTGAAGCGGCGGCCGCAGAGCGAGAAGATCTGCTCGCCGACGCGGGTAAGTTCATCGGCAAAGCGGCGAGAAAGGCCGTCGAGAACTCCGAGATCGATGCGCACGCCGGCCTGCTCCATGCGGAAGAGGACGGGCGCGAGGGCAAGGTCCATTTCGTAAATGCGCTGGAGGTTTTCTTTTTCGATTTCGGATTTGAGCGCGGGGACGAGGGCGCGAATGGTTGCGGCGGCAGCGGCGAGAGTGGAAGGCGCGGGCTGCGAGTGTCGCGCGGCTACATCGGCGAGCGATTGCGTGGAGTGGGTGGGGTTAAGCGCGTAGGAAAGCAGCATGGTGTCGTCCGCGGCTCCGCGTAAATAAATGCCCTGCGCGGTGAGCAGGTGCAGCACAGTCTTCCAGTCGTGGGTTTGCTTGGGGATGGAGGCGTCGGCGAGCAAGGTATGAAGTTCGCTCGAGAGCGGGAGGAGCAGAGCGGTTGACGGATCGGCACAGACGCCGACTTTGAAACTGGCCTGCTTTTCGGCGGCCTCGGCCACGTCGAGCAGCGACATGGATTGCTTTGGTTCGTCTTCTTCCGCTTCCGGCGCGGGCGGGGCGGCATCGAGGGCGAAGGCAAAGCCGTGCGCGCAGGCGGCGACACAGAAAGCGTCGATCTGATCAGCGGTGGGCTCCTCGTGGAACTTGACGGCGGGCGCGGATTCAGAAGGAGCGAGGTCGCGCAGCATGGATGTGAATTCCAGCTCGGTGAAGAGTTCGCGGCAGGCCTCGAGATCGGGCGGCTGGGTCTGCATGGCGGCGAGATCGAGCGGGAGCGGGACGTGCGAGTCGATGGTGACCAGCTCCTTGGAGAGCAGGACGGCGTCGCGATTCTGTTCCAGCGACTCGCGATAGCTCTTGCGCTTGACCTCAGCGGCGCGGTCGAGGACGGCCTCGACGGAGCCGAACTCCTGAATCAGCTCCACGCTGCCCTTGTCGCCGATGCCGGGCGCGCCAGGAATGTTATCGACGGCATCGCCGCGCAGGGCCATCACATCGACGACCTTTTCCGGCGGGACGCCGAGGACCTCAACGACCTTGGCGGGGTCGAGGATGAGATTGTCCTTTTGCGGGTTGAGGATTTTGACCGTAGGCGTGACGAGCTGCATCATGTCCTTGTCGCCGGAGACGATGAAGACCTCGTGCTGCTCGCCGGCGGCCTCGCGGGCCAGGGTGCCGATGACGTCGTCGGCCTCGAAGCCCTCGGCCTGAAGGATGGGAATGCGCAGAGCCTCGAGGGCGCGGCGAATGTAGGGAATCTGGCGGCGCAGGTCCTCGGGCATGGCGGCGCGATTGGCCTTGTAGCCCTCGTAGCTGACCTCGTCGAAGGATTGTGTTTTGGCGTTCCACTTGCGCAGGGGCTTCATGGAGCGGGCGCGCTCGTCGCGGAAGACTTCGCCGCTCACGTCGAAGACGGCGGCGAAATAATGCGGCTGAAAATCCTGGCGCAGCTTTTTGATCATGTTGACGAAAACATAGATGGCCGCCGTGGGCAGGCCGGAGCGGGTGCTCATGGGCCGGGAGCGCTGCATGGCGTGGTAGGCGCGGAAGATGAACGACATGGCGTCGAGCAGGAAGACGGGCGGTTTGGACGAATCGGGCACGAAACGAGTGTAGCAGGGGCAGGAACCAGGCAACAGGAGCCGGCGAACCGGAGTCGATGGAGGCCCCGAAAAGCTGTGCCTATTCAAAAACTGTTACGAAGTGCTTCAACGCTAGCGTGAATATGATCCAGTTGCCAGATCGGCAGCCGAATTCTAGACTGAATCGGGAAGTTGAGTTCAAACATCAAAAAGCTAAAGGAGGGTACCATGTCAGAGGAAGCGAAGTGCCCGGTAACGGGCGGCGCGCGGAAACAAAGTACGGCTGGAGCCCCAACGAACGCGGACTGGTGGCCCAACCAACTGAATTTGAAGATTCTGCACAAGCACTGCCCGCTGTCCAATCCCATGGGCGAAGGGTTCAATTACGCGAAGGAGTTCAAGAGCCTTGATTTGCAGGCCGTGATCAAGGACCTGCGCGCCTTGATGACGGCCTCGCAGGAGTGGTGGCCCGCGGATTACGGCCACTATGGTCCGTTCTTCATCCGCATGGCGTGGCATAGCGCAGGCACTTACCGCATTGCCGATGGACGCGGCGGAGGGGGCGCTGGAGCACAGCGATTTGCTCCCCTCAATAGTTGGCCGGACAACGTGAGCCTGGACAAGGCGCGCCGGTTGATCTGGCCGATCAAGCAAAAGTATGGACGGAAACTTTCCTGGGCGGACCTGATTATTCTGGCGGGAAACGTGGCGCTGGATTCGATGGGACTGAAGACTTTCGGTTTCGGCGGCGGACGCGCGGACATCTGGGAGCCGGAAGAGGACATTTATTGGGGACCGGAGGGCAAGTGGCTGGCCGACGAGCGCTACAGCGGCGACCGTCAACTGGAGAATCCTCTGGGCGCGGTTCAGATGGGGCTGATCTATGTGAACCCGGAGGGACCGAACGGGAAGCCGGATCCAGTTGCCGCGGCGATTGATATTCGGGAGACCTTTGCGCGCATGGCGATGAATGACGAGGAGACCGTGGCGTTGATCGCCGGCGGACATACTTTTGGAAAAGCGCATGGAGCAGCCGATCCGCAGAAATATGTTGGTCCGGAGCCCGAGGGAGCGCCCATCGAAGAGCAAGGGCTGGGCTGGAAGAACACGTTTGGCAGCGGCAAGGGCGTGGATACGATCTCGAGCGGCCTCGAGGGCGCATGGACGACCAACCCGGTGAAATGGGACAACGATTATCTGGAAATCCTCTTCAAGTATGAATGGGAGCTGACGAAGAGTCCGGCCGGAGCGCAGCAGTGGACGCCCAAGGGCGGAGCCGGAGCCGGCACCGTGCCCGATGCTCACGACCCCAAGAAGAAGCACGCGCCGGTCATGCTCACTACGGACCTCTCGCTGCGGATGGACCCGGTGTACGAGAAGATTTCCAGGCGATTCCTGGCGCATCCGCAGGAGTTTGCGGAGGCCTTCTCTAAGGCGTGGTTCAAGCTGACACACCGGGACATGGGGCCAGTTTCGCGGTATCTTGGCCCGCTGGTTCCCAAGGAGCATCTGATCTGGCAGGATCCGGTTCCCGCGGTGGATCATCCGTTGATCGGAGAGAAGGAGATTGCCGCGCTGAAAGCGAAGATTCTATCGAGTGGGCTTTCCATCTCCCAACTGGTGACGACGGCATGGGCGTCGGCGGCAACCTTCCGCGGAACCGACAAACGCGGCGGGGCAAACGGTGCGCGCATTCGCTTGGCGCCGCAAAAGGATTGGGAAGCGAACCAGCCGGCGGAGCTGGCGAAGGTTCTTCAGAAGCTGGAAGCGATCCAGAAGGAGTTCAACGGCGCGCAATCCGGCGGGAAGAAGGTTTCGCTGGCTGACCTGATCGTTCTGGGCGGCTCGGCAGCCGTAGAGGAGGCTGCAAAGAAGGCCGGCCAAGAGGTGAAGGTGAGCTTCTCGCCGGGGCGCACGGATGCATCGCAACAGCAGACCGATGTGCAGTCATTTGCCGTGCTGGAGCCTGTTGCGGACGGTTTCCGCAATTACATTCGCAAGGGGCTGGAGGGATCGGCAGCCGAGCTGCTGTTGGACAAGGCAAACATGCTGACGCTGACCGCTCCTGAAATGACGGTTCTCGTCGGCGGCATGCGCGCGCTGAATGCAAACTTCGGGCACTCCGCACATGGCGTCTTCACCAAGCGGCCTGAAACATTGACCAATGATTTCTTCGTGAATCTTCTGGACATGAAGACGAAGTGGCAGAAGTCCGCGAAATCGGAGGGCGTGCTGGAAGGGCGCGACCGGGCGAGCGGCGAGCTCAAGTGGACGGGCACTGTGGTCGATCTGGTCTTCGGATCGAACGCTCAGCTGCGCGCCCTCGCGGAAGTCTATGCGTGCGGCGATGGGCAGCAGAAGTTCGTGCACGATTTTGCGGCGGCCTGGAGCAAGGTGATGAACCTGGACCGCTTCGACCTCGCGTGATTTCGAAAGAAGGTTTGTAAAACTTCGATCAGTCGCAGCCTCGACGGGTAATCCCGAGCCAGGTCGAGGCTGCGCGCATCTTGAAAAACAGTCTGATACAGTGACGATGCGTCAAGCGCGGGCAATACGCTGGGTGTTATTCCAGGGCGTGAAGAGGCGGGCCAGCCAGGCAGCCAGCTTGCGGAAGCGGGCTCGAAGGGGCGACGCGGTGTAGACGGGCTTTGGCGGGGCCGTGGCCGAGCGCACCTGAGCGAGCGCGTCTTTAACCATCTTCCGCAGGGACTCAGCCTCGAAGGTGCAGGAGCGCAGGTAGGCCGAGACGGTCATGCCGGCCTCGGCGGCGCGGCGATGCAGTTGCTCGCACTCCGCCTTGCTCATGCGGATGGTGATGCTGGAATCCTTCAGATTACGCGCTAATGGCGCGGTGCGAAGAAAGCCGGGCATCTGCTCTGGAGTTGCCTCTGGCTGCGGGCTGGCGATGAACGGAGCCGCGGGCTGCGCTGCAACCGCCGAGGCATCCTCATAAGAAAATGGTTCCGCATCGGCGGGCTGGAGGAGGGGCTGATCTGAGACTTGGGAGGGGTGATAGCGCGCGTGGGCCTTCAGTGCGCTTTCGTAGCTGAGGGTTGCAACGTCGTCTGCCAGATCGTCATCGTTCCAGGAGGACGCGGGTCTCGATCGCGTTGACGGAGACTCGTACTCCGGACTTTCAGGAGTTTGCGCGGGCGTGGCCAGAGCAGCCAGCATTCCGGCAAAGCTGGTGGAGGCGGGGAAAGGTGCGGATTCTGTTGATTGTTGCATGGCAATGAGATTACCGCGAGGCAGCGGGCGAGTGTGAGGATTTTCCCATGTAAAGGGAAGGCCGATTCCAGAAGAGGATGAGCCGGCTGCTTGTCCTGAAATGAAACACGCAGAGTCTTTCGGGGTTCCCGGTATTACCGCCCTTAAAACACTGCTGAGAACTGAAGGGCTCAGGCGCAAATAACTTCGATGGTCTCGGGGTCGGGGAGTAAGCGACCGGGAAGCCGCAACAATTGGGTGACAGCTTCGGCAGTCATGGGTCGGGCAAAGAGATAACCCTGCCCATAGCGGCAACCCATCTCGCGCAGCAGGCGGTATTGCTGCGTGGTTTCAATTCCTTCGGCCACCACTTCCATGCCCATCACGCGGGCCAGCTCGACGATGGTGCGCACGATCTGCAGAGGCTGCTCACCATCGGTAATGCGGCTAACGAATGAGCGATCGATTTTGAGTACGTCAAAGGGAAAGGAATGCAGGTAACTGAGAGAGCTGTAACCGGTGCCGAAGTCGTCCATCAGCAGGGAAACCCCCAGCCTGCGCAGGCCGCCGAGGACTTCCAGGGCGGTGCGTAAATTGGGGATGATGCTGGACTCGGTCATCTCCAGTGCGAGCTGGCGGCTGGAGATTCCGAATTGGACCAGGAGAGATTCAACGTGGTCGGCCAGGCCCACGCGCAAAAACTGGCGGGCGGAGAGGTTGACGCCAACCCGCAGTGAGACATGGACAGGATCCTCATGGCACCATTTCTGAATCTGGCTGCAGGCTTCCGCGAGCCCCCAGTCGCCGATGGGCATGATCAGGCCGCTTTCCTCGGCGAGCGGAATAAAGTCCATGGGAGGAATCAGGCCCCGCTCCGGATGGGCCCAGCGGATGAGGGCTTCGAGCCCGACAATCCTACGCGTGACGAGATCGATCTCCGGCTGGTAATAGAGCACGAATTGTTTTTGTTCCAGCGCATGGCGCAAGTCGTCCCTGCTCGGCCAGCTATGAGTGCTGTTTTCGGCGGGGTAGTTAGCGCGCTTCGGTCCTTTTTTAACCGCACTGAAGTTCTTGCGCAACTTGCGCAGTTCCAACTGGCTGGAGACCATGTCAGCCAGACTTACCAGTGTGCGAATCTCCTCCGGCGGCATCTCCGGGAGGGGCTTATCGTGGAAAATGGACAAAACGCCGAGTATCATTCCACTGGCTGAGCGCACGGGAGCGCAGGCAAATGATTTCACGCCACGATATTTGTAATGCATGGAAACCTGATCGCCATGAGGATGCGCGGAAATGTCGTTGACAATCACCGGACCGTCTTTGGCGAGCACCAGGTTGAAGATGGAGTTATTGCGCGGCAGTTCGCGAACCGTATGGCCCCAAGCGGACTTTACCCAGACGCGGCTCCCGTCGGCAAAGGAGATGGCGGCCGCAGCCGCGCGGAAGTACTCGGCAGCCAGACGGGTAATGGCATCGTAGGCAGGTTCTGGCGGAGTGTCGAGTATCCCGATGGCAAGCAGCTCTGCAAGCCGCGCATCCTCCTGCTGCCGGTCCACTTCTTCCATCTCAAGAGCTACATATGGCATCTTGGCTCCTGGCCCCGTAGTGCTTGCGACAACCTGACTTGAACTGGAGACAACCAACACTCGGTGTTCTGAATGGCCAGATAAACAGCCAAGGCTGCCAGTGCTATCTCCTCATCAAGCCGTGGTTACAACGAATGAGCGGTACCTGAGCACGTCTGCCGCACAAGCATCGCACCTACTACTTATCGGAAAGGATTACTGGTGCATGAGGTTACCGGTGAGAGGTTAATGTGAGTACTCGGCAAGCACAGCGTGTGCGACTTGAGGACAGCGGGCTGTTCCGATTCCGTCCATAGGAAGGTGAGCTCATCGGTGTCGTTCTGAATTTGCTGCTCGACGGCAACCCCCGCGGAGTGGCCTCCGGAAAGACTGTAGTGGAGGAGGATGGGCCTTCCGCTGGACGAAGCCGGCTGCAACAAGGCAGTCATTTTGCGCGCATGGAGCGGGTCAACGCGTGTGTCGTTGTCTCCGGTAATGAACTTACTGCGTGGTAAGCTGTGCCGGCTTTGACATTCTGGCAAGGCGAGTAGTTGAGCAGATAGCGGAACTGATTTTCATTCTTCGCGGATGTTTTTATCGTCTTTGACGGCAACCCCGGTAAAATCAACACCAGTGGCAGAACAGTCCCCAATCCAACCCACAGCGCCGGCGCCGTCCAGATGGGCGCGCGGCCTGAGGCTGCTGCGCCCTACGCATGCGCATACCGCCTTCACCGCGACCCTGGTTCTGATGGCTTCCGCGTTTCTGTCGCACATCATCGGCCTGGTGCGGATCAAGTACATTGCCTGGCTCTTTGGACGCGGCATGGAAGCAGACGCCTTCAACGCCGCCTTCGTGCTGCCGGACATGATCTCGTACTTTCTGGTGGGCGGCGCGGCCTCCATCACCTTTGTCACCATCCTCACGCGCTATCGCGAAACCGGGCGCGAAGAGGAGGGTCAGCGGTCGCTCTCGGTGATTCTGACCACCATGTTCCTGGTGTTGGGCGCGGCCATTGTGCTGGGTGAAATTTTCGCGCCACTCTACATTCACTGGTGGTTCAGCGGCTTTGATCCGGTGAAAGCTGCGTTGTGCACGCGGCTGACGCGCATTGTGCTGCCCGCGCAGTTGTTCTTTTTCGCCGGCGGAGTCTTTGGCGCGGTGCTGCTGGTGCGCAAGCAGTTCAGCGTGCAGGCCTTCTCGCCGCTGATCTACAACCTGGGCACCATTGCGGGCGGTCTGTTTCTGGTGCACCGGTTGGGCGTTTCTTCGCTGGCCATCGGCACGCTGGCTGGCGCGTTTGCCGGGCCGTTTCTGCTGAACGCGGTCTTCGCGCGGCGTGCGGGCACGCGCTTCCGGCTCATTCTTGATTGGCGCGACGAGGGATTGCGCGAATGGGTGCGGCTGTCGCTGCCGCTGATGGTCGGGGTTTCGCTGGTGAGCGCCGACAATTGGATCATCGCCCATTTTGCCTCCAATACCAGTGGCGCCGTCTCGTTGATGACCTATGCCAAGCAGCTCTTTACCGCGCCCATGACCATTCTGGCCCAGGCTGCCGGAGCGGCATCCATGCCATTTTTCGCCAGCCTGTGGAGCAAAGAGCGCCATTACGAATTTGCCGTTGGCGTGGCAGACTCCGTCTCGCGCGTGGCTTCGCTGGGATTGCTGGCGGCCTCGGCCATGATTGCGCTGGCCGCGCCGCTGGTGGAACTGCTCTTTATGGGCGGACGTTTTTCTCCGAGCGATGCGCGGGAGTGCGCCGGCTATTTTGCGATCTTCTCCATCAGCTTGTTCTTGTGGTCGGCGCAGGCGATTTATGCGCGGGCTTTTTATGCCGCGGGCAACACGCTGATTCCGATGGTGGCGAGCACATTGGTCACGCTGCTCTCACTGCCCATTTATTACTCGCTTTACCACGGGTACGGCGCCATCGGGCTGGCCATTGCCTCCGACCTGGGCATTGCCTTGCAGACCGTGTCTTTGGCCGTACTGCTGCATCAACGGCGCATGGTTTCGCTGGCCAGCCTGGATTATGCGGAGATGGGCCGCTGCCTGCTGGCCGCGGTGGTGAGCGGCGCGGCGGTTGGCACGGTCTTCTGGTGGCTGGGCGGCGTGGCGCACAGGGCGATGCCGGGGCCTGTTCAATGGATTAACCTGGCGTTGCTGCTGGCCGGGACGGCGCTTTGGGTGGTGGTTGCCAAATGGGTGCTGGAGATGACCGGGTCGGCATTACCTAGAGTGACGATGAAGCGATTGGGGATGGGGTAGGGCGAAACCACGGTCATTTCAAATTCATATTTTGCTATCTGTTTCAGATGATGTGACTTACAAAACAAAAATCCTAATTCATTTCCACTTCGTTTTCAGACTTTTCCCCTCAATCCAGCAGTTTTGCGTCGACGCTCGACAGAGCAGCATCCTGCTGAAACACATACGCCCCCGCGTTGGCAGGGGCGCTGGTGTTGGGCCAGAAACGCAGTTACTGCTGGGCCGGTTTGGATATTTCGGACGCGGCAGAAGCCGTGGCCAACGGCTTGCCTTCGGATATTGCCTTAACATCGGATGCCGTTTTGGCTTCGGCTTTCTTGATGTCGATGCCGCCCTTGAAGTAGGCGCCATCCTCAATGCTGATGCGCGCCGCGGTCACGTCGCCGGTCAGGGCGCCCTCGGCGCGGATGTCCACCCGGTCAGTGGCGGCGATGTTGCCGCGCACTTTGCCCAGAATGACGATTTCACGCGCGGTGATGCCGGCGGCCACCTGGCCGTTGCGGCCAATGGTGACGCGGTTGCCGGGAAGGGCGATAGTGCCCTCGACTTTGCCGTCGATAAACAGCGACTCAGTGCCGGTGATCTCTCCCTTGATGAACAGGCCCTTGCCGATGGTGGCCTGGTCGCCGGCCGTTGCCGGGGCCCGGTTGGGGTATTCAACGGATGGAGCAGGCGCAGCGGGGCGAGAGGGTTCAGGGTTAAAGTTCGGTGTAGCAGGTCCTGGTTGGCTGGGTTTCCACATAGCGCTCACTCTGTTCCTTTTCTGTCCTTAAAGGACGGGCATTTTAAAGCCAGGGCCAGTGCCGCGAGCCCAGGCTGAATGAAACTGTGGACTGCCTGACTTTACGCCCGGACAACCCACGCGCGGCTACACTAGGATGTTATCTCTTCCCGGCGCGCCGGGGATATTGTTCTGAGAATATATTAATACTACGCGCTGTACTCTTGAACTATGACGGATCGTGAACTGGTGGCGCGGATTGCCCGCTCTGCCGGCGGCAAGGCCGGATACAAGCAACTGGTGCGCGAGTTGAGCCTGGGCGGCGGACGGGAACGGCGGCTTTTGCTTGAACAACTTGCCCGGCTGACGGCCCGAGGCCAACTGGCCAAGCTGGACCGCGAGTACTGGAGCATTCCCAGGCCTCTGGGCACGCGCGACAATCTGGCCGCCGGGCGGCTGGACCTGCATCGCGACGGCTACGGCTTTGTGCGGCCGAACGCGGGGCAGGCGACCGGCAATGACGACATTTTTATTCCTCCCAACGAGATCAGCGGCGCCATGCAGGGCGACCAGGTGCTGGTGGAAGTGGAGCCTCCCAAGGCCGATGGCCGCCGGATGGGCCGGATTGTGCGCGTTCTGGAGAGGCGCAACCCCACCGTGGTCGGCGTTTTTCACTATGCGCGATCGGATCGGGCGCGAACCGGGGTCCCCAGCGACAGGGAGCGGGGGCACATGGTCGTTCCCTTCGACGAGCGGATGACGCAGGCGATTTTGATTCCTTTCGGCGAGGAGTTGTTATCCGGCAGCGAGGTGATGACGCCGCATCGGGTGCTGGGCACACATGCGACACAAAAGCAGCCCGAAGAAGATTCTTCCGTGGCTAAAGCCCGCGTTCATGCAGGCAGCTCTATGCGGGGGTTGAAACCCCCGCCGCCCTCCGATCTGGAAGGCCTGGTCGTGGATGTGGAGATTACCAGTTGGCCCACGCCGACACGGCCTCCTGTGGGCCGGGTGATCGAAGTCCTCGGTTCGCCCGACGATTTCGGCGTGGATGTGGAGATGATGATCCGCAAGCACCAGTTGCCGCGGGTCTTTCCTGACAATGTGCTGGCCGAGGCGCGCGCCGTGGCTCATCTCGACCGCGATGAAGCGGCCACTCGTAGGGATTTTCGCGAGCTCCCGATTGTCACCATCGACGGCGAGACGGCGCGGGATTTTGATGATGCGGTGCTGGTGATGGAACGTCCCAGCGGCGGCTATGAGCTGCAGGTTCACATTGCCGACGTGGCGGAATACGTGCGCGCCGGAACGGACCTCGACCTGGAGGCGCGGCTGCGCGGAACCAGCGTTTACTTCCCCGACCGCGCCATCCCTATGCTGCCGCAGGAGCTTTCAACCGGCATTTGCAGCCTGCGCCCCGGCGAAGACCGCCTTGTTCTGAGCTGCCTGATGCAACTCGACTCCACTGGCCGCATCGAGAGCTACGAGATCGTCGAAGGGGTGATTTGCTCGGCGGCGCGAATGACCTACACCGAGGTCCACGCAATTCTGGAGGGCGACGTCGAGACCCGATCCGGCTACGCCAGCCTCGTCTCTGACTTCGAGCGAATGCGCAAGCTCGCCGTGCTGATGAACAAGCGCCGAGAACAGCGGGGCAGCATTGATTTTGATTTGCCCGAGCCGGTGATCGAGTTCGACGAGCGGGGCCAGATGCGCGGCGTGACCAAATCGGAGCGCACCTGGGCCAACCGCCTGATCGAGGAGTTTATGCTGGCGGCGAATGAGTGCGTGGCCACGTGGTTGGAAGACCTGGGCGTGCCCTCGATTTATCGCATCCACGAAAAACCGGAGCCGCGCCGCGTGGTGCAGTTTGAGGAACTGGCGGCCAGCTTCGGCTACTCACTGGGTCTGGGCGCGCTACCGGTCAAGCGAATTCAAACGCGGGCAGAACGACGCGTAGCGCAAAGCTCCGGCCGCAAGCCGCGGGTACACGAGGTGCCCGAGGACATTCCGGTGACGCCGCGCATGTATCAGAAGCTGGCCGCGAAGATCGAGGGCAAGCCGGAGGAGCGGATTCTGAGCTACCTGATGCTGCGCTCGCTCATGCAGGCACGCTACTCGGAGATCAACGAGGGCCACTTTGCGCTGGCCGCGCCCACTTACACGCACTTCACCTCGCCCATCCGCCGCTATCCCGATTTGATTGTGCATCGGATTGTGAAGGCGCTGCTGAGCGAGGGCGTGCGCGGCGAAGGAGTGGTGGCCGAGGGGCGGCACAGCTCGCCGTGGAGGCATCCGAATGAACTGAGGGAGTATGGTTTCACAATTTCCCAGGTCTCAAAATCGAGACCTGGGGCACCCAACATTCACAGTTCACTCAGCATTGAGCCGCCCATCCCCGAAGCCGAGTTGGCGCAGATTGCCGAGGAGTGCAGCCAGACCGAGCGCCGCGCCGCAGATGCCGAGCGCGAGCTGGTGGAGTGGAAGAAGGTGCGCTTCATGCAGGAGCGCGTGGGCGAGGAGTTTGCCGCGCTGGTGCTGAACCCGGCCAAATACGGGTTGTTTGTCGAGCTGACCGACCTGTTTATCGAGGGCCTCGTGCCTATCGATACGCTCGTTGGCGACCGCTACACCTGGCGCGAGAACACGCACGAGATCATCGGCGAGCGCACCGGCCGCCGCTTCCGCGCCGGCGACCGGGTGCAGGTGATTCTGGACCGCATTCTCGCTCAGGAGCGAAAATTGCAGTTCTCGATTGTGGAAGAGGGTTTGCTGCTGACCGAAAAGAAGGCCGCCAAATCGCCGTCCAAGTCGAAGAAAAGCAAACGGCGGGAGACGGCTGGCCCGGCATTCAGAAACAAAAAGAAGTTCAGCAAGAAAGGCAAGCGCCGTTGAAGCCGGCTGGCTTCAACGGCGCGGAGGGTACTATCTCCAAAATGCAGCTGGCCGGATTCCTTACGCGCCAGCTTGTTTTTCTGCCAGGTTGCCGATGAATGGCAGCTTGTAGCGCTCACCCTTCGAAGCCTTGATCAGAACAATGATCCATGCAATGAAAATGGCCAACATGCCAAGCAGGTAGATGATCTGCCCAAGGATTGGAATGATGTTGATAAAGCTGAACGCGAAGCAAGCAATACCCATGAAAATCGACTGCCAGGCGTGGAATTTCACGTATGCGCTCTTGTTGTAGGGTTCGACGACCAGGAAGATGATCGCCGGAATGAAAGTGACGTAGGCCAGCGCGCCGGCAGAATTGTCGGAGAGACCGGATTGGTTTGGTTCGGGCATGGTAACTCCTTTGGGTTTTGAGATCGAACTTTTGTAAGCCTTTAGTTGCCGGCCTGCTTATCAGCGAAATCGCCGATGACCGGGATTTTGAACATCTGGCCGTTGAAGGTTTTGATCAACACGATGAGCCAGAGAATGAAGAATCCCAGGCCAATCAGCATTCCCACGAAGCCGAAGATCAGGCCGAGGAACGGTATATGGCCGAGAATGGTCAGCGCAATCTGAACAACTACATAGGCAACGGTCAAGAAGATCGACTGCCAGGAGTGGAAGCGGATGAGACGCTTTTGGTTGTACGGGGCGGTCGCCAGGAAGATGATCGCCGGGATGAAAGTGATGTAAGCAATGCCGCTAGCGGCATCATCACTTAGGCCAGTTTGCGGAGTTTGATCAGGCACTGTAGCTCCTTCGGGATTGAACCCTGTTAGTGAGATAAACTGCTCCACGCCCCCCTCCTAGCCTGGCGGATAGGGGAATCCGCACACTATGACACGGAAAGCGTGAACTTGGGACGAGATAAGGAAAAATCCCCGCACAGGCGGTTGTCAAGCGGAATCTCCACACCCCCTTGGAACCGGCCTGCGAGCCTATTGCGGGCGCGGAGGCCTATTGAGGGGAATGCTGGATTCTGTCCAGCAGCTCGGGATCGTTGTTGCGCACGTTTCCCACGCGGCTGCTGACTGGCCAGGCGCGCATTTTTTCTGACGCGAAGGGACGAAACAGGTCCATAGGCGGCCTCGCCGGGTCGCCTGGCGCCAGCCAATGGTCATAATCGCCCGGCTCCAGGATGACCGGCATGCGGTTGTGGATGGGCTTCATGATTTCGTTGGGGCTGGTGGTGAGGATGGTGAAGGTTTCCAGCGGCAGGCCCTGCGGCGGCTGCCAGCTCTCCCAGAGCCCGGCAAAGGCGAAGGGTTCACCGGACTTGAGAGCGATGGCAAAAGGCTGCTTGGTTTTGGCGTCGATCTTTTGCCACTCGTAAAAGGCGTCGGCGGGCACCAGGCAACGGCGCTTTTTCAAGGCCTCGCAAAAGGCGGGCTTGCGGGCGGCCTCCTCGGCGCGGGCGTTGAAGGTGGTGTAGCCGAGCTTGGAGTCTTTGGCCCAGAAGGGCACCAGACCCCAGCGTTGTAAGGAAAACTCCCGGCTGCCGGAGCTGGGATTGAGCCGCACCACGGGTTGAACACTCTGCGGGGCGATGTTGTAGCTGGAGGCGAAGAAGGGAATCCCGCTCAACTCCACGTCGAACCAGCCGGCGAGGGTTTCGAGCGAGGACTGGCGCATGAATCGGCAGCACATACCCGCACAGGATAATCTGATCTGGGCGCAAAGGCCAGCCGTGGACTGGACGCGACCATCCAATACAATGAGAGTAGGAGCATAACGAATGGCACATACGGTGTTTTGCGTTCGCTACAAGAAGGAGATGGAGGGGCTGGACGAGCCTCCCTTTGACTCCGAGTTCGGCCAAAAGATCTACAAAAACGTATCGAAGGCTGCGTGGGGCGAGTGGGTCGATCGGCAGAAGATGCTGCTGAATGAGTATCGCTTGCAGCCCTGGACCCCACAGGCGCAGCAGTTTCTGGTCGAGCAGATGGAGCAGTTCTTCTTTGGCGAGGGGCAGGCGATGCCCGAGCAGTTTGTTCCGCCGGCGCAGTGAAAAAGCAGGGAGCAGGGAATAGGGAACAGGGAACAAAGCTGCCGTTGGCCGGTGCTATTCCCGGATGATTTCCAGGAAGATTCCCCGCACCGGCGCAAGCGCGCAAGCCCGGCCTCGTGTAAACTAAGAACTACCCCAAAAGCCGGCTCCCCGTGAGCCGGCTCGATTGTGTCGGGACGTGGCTCAGCCTGGTAGAGCACTCGCTTGGGGTGCGAGGGGTCGGCAGTTCAAATCTGCCCGTCCCGACCATTATTTCTCCGATTCGATGCGCACAAGATACAAAAAACGGGCCGCGCCAATGCTGGTACGGCCCATTCTCTCTCCCTCTCCAGGGAATGCTACAGCGATACTTCGGCGATCAATTGAACCGGTTCTGCGCCAGACGCGAGAAGCGGTTCCGCGCTACGCTGCCGGCCAGCAGCGCCAACCCAGCGCCAACGGCAAAAAAGGAGGAAGGCTCGGGCACCGGGGAAGGCCCAGACTCGTTCGTAACCGTCGTGTCGTAGTTGCCTGAGTCGTCCGCATAAGTCACGGGTAGCACTGTACCGTCCGGTTCCACGGTCAGCGAGGCAGACGCGCCGCTTAGGTCGGTAGACAGCACAGGGGTCGCATCGTCGCTGGCATAGTAACTCAGCGTAAACGCGCTGTTCGCCACGCCGCCCACCGGGTTGGAGAGGGCAACCTCAAATTCGGTAAATGTGCCGAAGGTAATCGCCTCATTATAGTCGTTATACCCCGAGCCGCTCAGTGCGCCGTTCATGATAACTACCGAGCTGGCCAGATCGCCCGAGGCATCGCCCATCAGGGAGATGGTTGCAGGGCCGCCCAGACTCCCGTTAGTGGAAAACCCCGAAATGGAAGCCACTGAGGCTCCTGCGCCGGCATTCCCCTCGTACTGCAGGTCGATATATCCCGATCCCGAGAGTGAGGAAGTGTCGGTCTTGATGAGGAAGATTGAACTAGCGCGCGCTCCGGCAGGCGCCAACAAGATGAGCGTGAAGCAGGTAGCCCAAAGGATGATTTTACGAGTGGTTATGCGCATCAAAAAGCCTCCGAAGATTCGGTAATCGAGATCGGAATCAGGGCTATTGCCAGGATTTCTTCTTGATTTTAGTTGTCACTTAATATATCACGGGGAACATGCCTCGCGGAACCTCAGTTGTGCAAGTATGAGAAAAGTGGAACCTGGCGTCAGGCAATCTTCGTTCATCCTTCAGGTAATAAAATGGGCCGCGCCAGAATTGGCGCGGCCCGACTTGCTTTATCAAAATAAATCGATCTCCCTGCCTAGTTGTTTGTCTCCCGCGCCTCTCCGGCGATCAATTTGAGCGTGATCTTCTTTTGGCCGCGATAGAAGGTAACGCTGACGGTGTCGCCGGCCTGATGTTTTTCCATGACGGCGTTGATCTCCTGGGGATTGGTCACGCGCTGTCCGTCGATGGCCACGATGAGGTCGCCGCCCAGCAGGATGGGAGTATTGCCCACGTAGGCCTTCTCATTGCCGCCGCGCAGGCCGGCCTTCTCCGCCGCTCCGCCGGGAACGACCTGCTCAATCAGAATTCCGGAGTCAACGGCCAGGCCCATTTGCTCGGCCAGGTCGGGGCCAATCTCATAGGAAATGATGCCCAGCGAGGGACGCTTGACGCGCCCGTAGCGAGTCAGGTCGGCCAGCACCGCCTTGGCTGTGTTGATGGGAATCGCAAAGCCGATTCCGGAGCTTTGTTCGGCGCCGTTACTGGCGATCATGGTGTTGATGCCGATGACCTCACCGCGCGAGTTGAGCAGAGGGCCGCCGGAGTTGCCGGGATTGATGGCCGCGTCGGTCTGGATGGCGTTCTCGATGGGCGCTCCATCGCCGTTGCGAACTGAGCGGATGGAGCTGATGATGCCCCGCGTCATGGTGCCGGCCAGGCCGAAAGGATTGCCGATGGCGTAGACCTTCTGGCCCACCGACAGCTCGCCGGAATCGGCCAGCGTGACCGGTTGCAGGTCGGGCGCGGTGATCTGCAGCAGCGCCAGGTCGTGCGTGCGGTCGGTGCCCACCACCTTGGCGTCGTAGTTGCGCTTGTTGCTCAATTGCACTTTAATGCCGCGGTTGGCGCCGGCGACGACGTGGTAGTTAGTCAGCACGTGGCCGGCCTTGTCGAGAATGAAGCCCGAGCCCTGGCCCTGCTGCGGCACCGTTCCATAAAAGAAGTTGAAGACCAGCGTCGTGGAGGTAATGTTGACCACCGAGGGCAGCACACGCTTGTAGATGGCGATGTTGTTCTGCTCCTCGGCATCGTAGGCGGGCGCGGCCTCTGCCTCGGTGAGCTGGAGCGCGGAGCCGGAACCGGAGCCGCTGGTGCGAAAGAGATTGCCCAGGGACAGACCGTCATATCTGGAGGGAAGATGCGTGGTGAGGAACCAGAAGCCGCACACCAGCAGAAGAACAAGAAGTATTTGGCGCAGTTTCATCGAGAGTCAACCTCTATAACCGTTAGTAGCGGCGATCTTGCGGGAAAAGCGGAGTTAGCGGAGCTTGGTAAACGCCGCTAACACGCGCGAAGCGCGGCTAACTCCGCCATCTCCGCTATGAACAATCTCTGATCTCTATTGTAAAGACTCGTTTACGGCAAGTTTGTTGCTATCTTCACGCAATTGCGGCCACAAAGCCTTCACCTGGGCGAGGAGGTCCTCCTTATCTCCTGCGTTATCTATTACATAATCTGCCTGGGCGGCTTTCACGGCGTCGGGAATTTGATGTGCCAGCCGACTGCGGGCGGCAACCTGTGCTGCCTCCCGGCCAACCTCCTCCGGGCAGACGCGGGCGACGAAGCGTGCGATCTTCAGCTCGTCGGGCGAGGTAACCACGATGATGCGGTCAAAGCGCCGACGCCAGTCTGCTAGAACCGTCTCGCTTTCGCCGCGCAGGCGGGCGTCGCGTTCCACTTCGAAGATGAGCGCCGACTCGACGATGGCCACAGCAGCCGGGTTGCGGCGAAAAACCTGGTCTGCCCAGCGCTGCTCAGCGGCAATCACCGCCGGGTGAATAATGGTGTTCAGCTCTTGCAGCCGCCCGCCCTTGAAGGCCATCTCGGCCAGCCATGTTCGGTTCAGGCGGCCATCGGAATCTACCACTTCCGGGCCAAAGTGCTTCACAATCGAGGAAAAAACCGGCTGTCCCGGCTCCATCAGCTCCCGGCCCAGCTCGTCGGCCTCAATGACCTCCGCGCCCAGCGCGCGCAGAGCAGCCGCAACAGTGCTCTTGCCGCTCGCTAATCCGCCAGTGAGTCCAACACGAAGCATGGCCTTAGAAACTCCCAATCAAGTTCGCATTTGAACACTGATATTCCCTTAAGGATAAAGCCAAACCTAATTGCTACTTCCGAAGACTTCCTTGGCCGCAAACAGGCCGTTCAAAGCCGCCGGAAATCCGGCATAGACAGCAATTTGCATAATAATTTCCACGATTTCTTCGCGACTACACCCAACATTGAGCGCCGCGTGAAGATGAACTTTCAGTTGTGGCGCGGCGTTGCCCAAGGCAACCAGGGCTGCTACGGTTGCCAACTCCCGTGTGCGCAGGTCTAGCCCTGGGCGGCTGTAGATATCCCCAAAAGGAAACTCGATCAAGTATCGTGCAAAGTCAGGAGCAATGTCAGCCAGGCTGTCGATCACTTTTTGCCCTTGCTGACCGTCGATCTCTGCCAATTTGTCGAGTCCTCGCTGATACCGATCGTCACTTTTCATTCTTCTCCCCTTTATCTGCCTTCATAAGATCACGACCCGCATGATGAATAGGTGAGATCATTAGATTCCTCGCCGCATTTTGGCGGCGCGCACCGTGTTGGCCATGAGCATGGCGATGGTCAACGGACCCACGCCGCCGGGAACGGGCGTGTAGGCTCCCGATAGCTCGAAGGCCCTGGGGTGCACATCGCCGACCAGAACCGAACCGCGCTTGGCGAAAGCCGCCTCGCGTTTGGCGTTACCGGCAAAGAAGCGGGCAAATTCCTCTGGGTCAGTGATGCGGTTCATGCCCACATCGATGATGGTTGCGCCGGGCTTGACCATCTCCGCGGTAATGAAGCCCGGGCGTCCGATGGCAGCCACCAGAATGTCGGCCTGGCGGGTGATCGCGCCCAGATCGCGCGTCTTCGAGTGGCAAATCGTCACCGTGGCGTTCTGGTGCAGCAGCAGCATGGCCGCGGGCTTGCCCACAATGTCGCTGCGCCCCACCACGACCGCGTGCTGGCCAGCGATGGGAATCCCGCTGCGCTTGAGAATTTCAAGAATCCCCGCCGGGGTGCAGGGAGCCAAAGTTGGCCGCCCCGCCAGCAAGCGGCCTGCGTTTACAGGGTGAAAGCCGTCCACGTCCTTAGCGGGGGAGACGGCGTCGAGCAGGGTTTTGGTGTCCACATGCGCGGGCAGCGGCAACTGGATGAGGATGCCGTCAATCTCCTCGCGCGCGTTGAGGCTGGCGATCAGATCGAGCATTTCCGCCGTGGTCACCGTCTCCGGCCGCGTGATCAGGTCGCTGAAAATGCCCAGCGCGGCGCAGCTTTGCACCTTGCTGCGGACATAGATCTCCGAGGCAGCCACGTTGCCCACCAGCACCGCCGCCAGGCCAGGCCGGATGCCCCGGCCGGCGAGCGCGCGGACCTCCCCGGCTACCTCCTGCTGAATGGCTGCGGCAATCGCTGCTCCGTCGAGAATTTTTGGCATTTTGCGCTCCAAAGTTCATCGTATCGCCTTGCGCCTCGGCATGGGGCCTGAGAGTTCTCCATTCTGAAACGGAGTAAGGTAAGGCTCAGCGATAAGGCCCGTCTCCGCCAAAGTGTGATCTATCTCACATACAGCACTGAGAGGAGCGGCTGTACCGTCAGAGGCGCGGGGAAAGTTTTCCCTTCGTCTGAATTTGATTTGTGGAAGCTCCTGGCACGGCGTAATGGAGAGAGTTTGATGAGTGTTTTCAAGGATGCAGGGCATCTTTTCCGGTTCGCGGGGCTCTTTGTTCTCGCCTTTCTGATCTTTCTGGTGGTGCGCCACTACGTTGTGCCTAAAAGCTTTGGGCAATATGGGCACTATCGCGGCGACGCCATCGGCGAAATTGCGGCCCGGCCGGTGAAGTTTGCCGGCCACGAGAGCTGCGAAATGTGCCACTCGGACGTGGCGGACAAGAAAAAGATCGGCAAGCACGCGCATGTGAACTGCGAGGCCTGCCATGGCGCACTGGCCAGCCACGCCGACGACCCCGCAACGGTGACGCCGGTTCTGCCGGACACGGCTGTGCTCTGCGCCCGCTGTCATACAGCCAGCGCCGCCAAGCCCAAGGGCTTTCCGCAGATTGATCCGGCAAGCCACTACCAGGGCACTTCGTGCAAAACATGTCATCAGCCACACAACCCCGGCATCGATGCGGGAGGCGCGAAATGAAGATTTCCCGGCGTCAATTGCTGATTCTTTTGCCTGCCGCGGCGGTTGCCTGGGAGTCCGTGCTGGCCGGAACCCCGGAGGAAGCGCCCAACTACAAGATGACCGGCCACTGGTGGGGCATGTTGATCGACATTCCCAAGTGCATCGGCTGCGGCAACTGCGTGCGCGCCTGCCAGACGGAGAACGATGTGCCGGATGGATTCTTCCGCACCTGGGTGGAGCGCTACCACGTCTCGGACGAGGATATGACCCGCCCGGAGGTTATTTCACCGGACGGCGGCAAGGAAGGCTTTCCAGTAGCCGAGGAAGATGGCCGGAAGTACTTCTTTGTTCCCAAGCTGTGCAATCACTGCGCGGATTCGCCCTGCACGCAGGTGTGCCCGGTGGGCGCAACCTTTGTCAGCCCGGACGGCGTTGTGCTGGTGGACCGGTCCTACTGCCTGGGCTGTGCCTATTGCGTGCAGGCCTGCCCCTATGGCTGCCGCTACATTCATCCGGAGAAGAAGGTCGCCGACAAGTGCACGCTTTGCTATCACCGGATTACCAAGGGGCTGACGACCGCCTGCTGCGAGGCCTGCCCCACCGGGGCGCGCCAACTTGCCGATTTGAAGAACCCCAATGACCCGATCCATGAGTTTCTGAAGACGCACAGCGTGCAGGTGTTGAAGCCGCAGATGGCCACCGGCGCCAAGGTCTTCTACAACGACCTGGACGGTTCAGTGAGGTAAAGACAGTGAAAAAGTGAAGAAGTGAAAAAGTGAAGAAGTGAAGAAGTGAAAAAGTGAAACAGTGAACGGTTAGGAATCAAATGGATGGGGGTTTATGAACGGCGTAGAAGGCTTCATGTATCCGAATGAAATCGGGCTCCAGTGGAGCGTGCTGATCGTTTTGTATCCATTCATCACGGGACTGGTGGCGGGCGCGTTCATACTGGCGTCGCTGGAGCGTGTCTTCCGCGTGGAGGCGGTCAAGCCCACCTACCGGCTGGCGCTGCTGACGGCGCTATCGTTTCTTCTTGTCGCGCCCTTGCCGCTGCAACTTCACCTGGGCCACCCGGAGCGCTCGCCGGAGATGTACTTTACCCCGCACTCGACCTCGGCCATGGCCATGTTCGGCTACGTGTATTTGTGGTACCTGATGGCCGTGCTGGTGTTGGAGATCTGGCTCGACTACCGCCGCGAGATCGTGCTGCTGTCGCAATCCAGCAAGGGCCTGCTGCGGTGGATTTACAAGCTGATGACGCTCGGCTCGTCGAACATCAGCCCGCGCTCGCTGGCCATCGACGACCGCGTGGGCTGGATCGTGACGCTGATAGGCATTCCCTCTGCTTTTCTGCTGCACGGCTATGTCGGCTTCATCTTCGGCTCTGTCAAGGCCAACCCCTGGTGGTCCTCCCCGCTCATGCCGGTGGTCTTCATCTTTTCCGCCATGGTCTCGGGCATTGCCGGGGTCATGCTGCTCTACATGGCCATCACCAAAATGCGCCAGCAGAAGATCGACATACGCTGCGTGGACTCTATCGCCATGTACCTCTTCTACATCTTCATCATTGACTTCAGTCTGGAGATGCTTGACCTGGTACACCGCATCTACGAGGCCGGCGAGTCCTTCCGCAGCCTAAACTTTTTGGTCCACACCCAGCTCTACATTCCGCATATCGTTATCCAGATCTGCCTGGGCACGCTGACGCCGCTGATTCTGCTGTTCCTGACCCAGGTGGTGAAGCTGCCAGAGATCGCGCGCAAATACGTCTACTCCATTTCCGGTAGCCTGGCTTTGATCGGCGTTCTTGCCATGCGCTGGAATGTGGTGATCGGCGGGCAGTTGTTCTCCAAGAGCTTTCTCGGCTACACCACCTACAAGATGGGCCTAGTGACGCGCGAAGGGCTGCTGGTGGCGATCTTTCTGACGCTGCTGCCGCTCGTCTTTCTGTGGGTGCTGATCAAACTGCTGCCGCCGTGGCCTGAAAAGAGCGCGCACGCGACGGCCGTGGGCGATTAGCTGAATAGAATGTCGGTCTCAAAGGAGCAACCCCAGGTCCCGGAAACGAGGCCTGGGGTTTTTAGTATGTAAGCGGCCATCAGCGATAAATCTGCGGCTCATCATGCGGCGGAGGTATATCCGGCCGGATAACCGGTTCGTGATGAATGGGGTGAGGCTTTGGCGAGTGCCATGCAACTTCTCTCAGCTTCAACTTGCTGATGTGCACATCGTATCCGGTTCCCGGCAGCAGCGATTCCAGCACAAAGGTCTCCGTGCCTTCTGCGCGCAGTTCGCGGTAGCGGTAAACGCCCACGTCGCCCTCGCTGGTCTCCGTGCCGCCCGCGGGAGCGTCAAGAAAGCGTTGCGCGTCGGCCACGGAGGGCGCAGCGTGATTTCCGCCCTCGGTCAAGCTTTCGGCGGCATACGAGCGCACCAGCTTGGTCCAGTAGCGGCTCAGCAGATCGGTCGAGGCAAACAGGTCGGCCCACACGATCTCTCCGCGCACGGCCACCACCACGCCGACTGCGCCCTCCTTGCGAAGCTGCGCAATCACCTGCTCCCGCGCCTTCATCACCGGAGCCGCGGCTTCATCCACTTTGGCGCTGACTGAATTGTCTTCCATGGCTTTGGCGTAGCTGGTGGTTCCCATCGAGCGAGGGTACTCTCCGCCCGATCCGGCATCCATTGAAGTGCTGGCGGAAGGCGCAGAGGCCAGCGCCATCTGGCTGATGCTTCCCCGCACCGAGTTCCACACCTCCTGCTGGTCCTTGGCGACCATGGCCCGCTCCCGCACGCTGGGCTGCACCATGAAGCTGTGGGCGGGCGCCTTGGCCGATGCGCCAAAGGTCTCCGAGCTTGCGGTCCAGCGTCCTGGTTCGATGCAGAAGACTCCCAGATCAATGGGCTCGCTTCCGGCCGGCACAATGCGGTCCTTGGCGATCACCCGGTCCTGCTTGCCGCCAGTCACAATCTCGCCTGCCAGCAGCAGCAAAGGCTTATCGGAGTTGTTCACCAGCACCAGCGTATTGACTTCATCGCCGCGATAAGCCGGGCCATCGACAGTTTCTCTCCGCCGCAGCATTCCCCGAGCGCGGCCAGCCTCGGTCACCTCCACTTGGCCGCTCTTAATGCCCTCATCCAGAGTGATGAACGGCGTTGCGCCAACAGTCTTGCTGCTGGCCCGCACTACCGGGAAGAGAAGCAGGTTCCCGCTCTCGATAGGAGCCAGCACCTTGTAGTAGCCATTCGCTGTTTCCTGCGGTCCGCCTGCCGCCTGCACTCCACCCTGTTCGACAAATGCCGCAAGCGCCAAAACCAATGCGCCCGCCACTCCCAACCAGCCCAGATTCCTCATAACTCTCTCCTCCGCCGGGAAACCGGCATCTGACCCTTGAACGGCGGCCAGCCAATTTCTTGCAGAGTTTTTTTTCATGGAGATTTCTGGCGTATCTTGAGAGCGTGGGGATTATGCCCTCCCAACCCGTCGAAGCGAGCGCGACAGCAGGCATCTCCGCCGTACCGGGGACGATTCACATGCTGGATGAGCTCTGGCGCGAATCCGGCGCGGCCTCCTACGGGCTGGAGCGTGAGCAGTTCAGCGTAATCCTGGAGCGCGTTGCGGAGGCGCAAAATTTCGGCCTGGCGCCGGGAGCGATTGCTACGCGGCGGCAACAGAGAGACTATTTTTGCGGTCTCCGGCTCGCCGACCTGGTGCTGGCTCGCGCCTGCGCAAACGGGCACCCGGGAGCATGGGAGCATTTTCTGGCCACGTATCGCCAGCCGCTGACGCGCGCCGCGATTGCCATCAGCGGCAGCGAAACGCTGGGCCGCGAGCTGGCCGATCAACTCTACGCGGAGCTTTATGGGCTGACGGCGCGCGACGGTGTCCGCCGCAGTCCGCTGGATTCTTATCGAGGAAAAGGCTCGCTGATGGGCTGGCTGCGCACCACGCTTGCCCAGCGCCACGTGGACCATCACCGCCGCACCCGCCGTGAGCTTCCGCTGGATGATCCGGCAGACGGCTTCGAGCCTCCAGCCGCAATCCCTGAGCCGGAAACTCCCTCTGCTGACTTGCTGCTTCTGGGCCGGGCTATTGAAGAGGCCCTCCGCAAACTGGCCGTCGAGGAACGCTTTCTGCTGGCCGCTTACTATCTGGATGGGCGAACCCTGCTGGAGATTGCCCCCCTGCTCCGCGTTCATGAAGCAACGGTGAGCCGCAAGCTTCACCGCGTGACCGGCGAACTCCGCAAGCAGATCATTAAAAATTTGCAAGGAATGGGGCTGAGCAAGCCAGCCGCCCAGGAGGCGCTGGACGCCGATCCACGCGATATGAACCTGAATCTGAAGAAAATACTGCAAATTTCGCAACTCAATGCGTTCCAAGAGAAGGCAGCGCCGTGAACACAACTTCCCAACTCGATCTTCATCCCGACGCCGAGAGCCTGAACGCTTTAGCCGAGCAGGCGCTTGCCGCGCCGGAGCGCGAACAGGTTCTCGCTCACCTCGCGCGGTGCAGCCGTTGCCGGCAGGTGATTTTTCTGGCGCAACAGGCAGCCGCCGATGCAGAAACTTCGGCACAGGTTGCGGCAACCCGGCACACGGCGCAATTCGGCACATGGTTCTGGAACTGGCGTTTTGCCTGGGTTCCGGCCGCGGCCATGGTGGCGGCGCTGGCGCTGGTGGTCACTTTGCATCTCCGGCACGCGGCGCCTGCTCCGGAATTGGCAAAGCTCACACCGCTGAGTGAATCAGCCGTACCCGAGCCTCTCCCGCAGGCGAAGGAAACTAATGAAGCAACGCACAAACCAGCGCCGCCGCTCGCTGCAAAATCCATCGCCGGAAACGTCGACTTTGCCGCGCGCCGCGGGACGCCGGAGGAATTTGCAAAACATTCTGTGCCTTCCACCGCACCTACGGCTGAATATGGCGCAATCGCAGGCTCTTCTGATTCAAGCCATACTGCCATGCCGCTTTCCGTGGAGTCCGCTCCACAACCGGTGACTGCGTCGCACCTCCAACCTGAGCCGGCTGTAGCCGCCGTTCAGCAGGACCAGCAGCAGTTCTCCGGCACGCTCTCTGCCGGCGCCGCCGCGCCACCGGTTTCACTGAAGAGCATGCAGGCGGAAGCGTACACCGCGCACGCAAGACGCCAGGCACCCTCGGCGGGACCGCGCATGATGCAGCAATCCGCGCCTGCCGCCAGCTTCGACATGAATACTCAGCAGCAACTCCCCGAATTGACTGCCTCGCTCAAGGCCCGCAACGCGAATCCGCCGAAGCTGCCCAGCGGCCTTGCGGTTGTTTCCACGGCAATCGCACAAAATCTCATGCTGGAACTCGACCAGGCAGGCGCGCTGTTTGTGAGCGGCGACTCCGGCCATCACTGGGAGCATGTTGCCCGTCAATGGACGGGTCGCGCAGTAGAAGTACGGGTGAAAACAGTTTTGAACGGCAATGCCGCGCCGGCTGGAGGATTTGAATTGAAAAATGAGGCCGGCTTAATCTGGGCAAGCGCGGATGGAAAGACCTGGACGGCGCAATGAAACTTCACCTCTGCGCCCCGTACTACTAAATTCTTAAATCTCTCTCATTCAACACTGGTTGGCTCAAGGAATCTCTCCGTATGCCGAAAAGATGATTACAAGGTGATTCCTTTGTGATGCGCTGTGCTTGTTTCCGCCCGGCGCGCTGCAACGGCAGAACGATCAGTCTGCTCACGAGGTTTGTTTGGACGAAGGGAGACTCAGATGTTGCAGATCAAGGAGCGAATGAGCGAAGCAGTCACTCCGTCCTGGGCACATCTCCGCATTCCTCCTTTCCCTCAGGTAGCTCTCCGGGTACTGCAACTGGCCAATAATGAAAACGTCCAACTGCACGAGTTGAGCGCGCTGATCTCCTCCGATCCGGCCTTTGCCAGCGAAGTCCTTACCATCGCAAATTCGCTTTTGTATGCGCCGCGGTTTCCCGCCAGCAGCATTCTGCAGGCCATTGCGGTGCTGGGCGCCAATAACCTGCAAGGGCTCTGCCTGACAGTTGGCGTGCGAGGGTACATGGGCAAAGCGCTGAACCAGCCTGCCATGCGCGCCATCTGGCGCCACAACCTGGCCTGTGCCCTGATTGCGGATCAACTGGCTTCCGTGGGTTTTCTCGATCGGGATATTGCTTACACTTCGGGTGTGATGCACGACATCGGCAGGCTGGCGCTGGCGGTGATCCGGCCTAAAGAATATAGCCTTCTGCTGGGGGTTCACAGCGGCCCGCCCGCCAGCATACTCAACGCCGAGCGGGACCTGTTCGGATGGGACCATTGCGAGGCCGGCCGTCAACTGATCGAGGAATGGAAGATGCCTCCGGAGTTAGAGCCCATTGTCTCCGAGCATCATGAGCCCCGGAAAAAGGATGGCTCCTGGGGAATGTCCGAACTGATCAACGTGAGTTGCCGCATGGCCGACACCGCTGGCTGCCCTGCATTTCCCGGCAGCGAGGTCACGCCTTTTCCCGACCTTTTGAGCGAACTGCCCGAACGGGAGCGCCGGCTCTTTCATACCAGTGTCGAAACCCTGGCCAACGAAGTCGCCCGCAAGATCAATTCCGTAGAGTCGTATTGACCTCCAGAAAACTCTCCGCATTCCATTGCATGATGTGGCGCATAAATGGCGCCGTGTTTTCACCACGGCAGGATCCGGGTCCTGTCAACAGGATCTAGAACCTGAAAAAGTTTTTCGCCAAAAACAGCACGTTCGCCGGACGCTCAGCCAGCCTGCGCATGAAGTACGGGTACCAATCGCCGCCGAAGGGGACATACACGCGCACGTTATAGCCATCCTCGACGAGCTTGCGCTGCAAGTCGCGGCGTATTCCATAGAGCATCTGGAATTCAAACCTGTTGCGATCGATGCCATGCTCGCTGGCGTAGCGGCGGGCCGCGGCCACCATGGCGTCGTCATGGGTCGCCAGGCCGTGATAGACGGGGCTCGCCAGCAGCATGTTGGCTAGCTTGATAAAGTTTGCGTCCACATCGGCCTTGCGCGGAAACGCGATCTCCGCCGGCTCCTGGTATGCGCCCTTGCACAGCCGCACGCGGATGCCGTTGGCAATCAGCTCAGCAATGTCCTTCTGCGAGCGGTAAAGGTATGCCTGGATGACGATGCCGATCGCCCCGCGCAATTTCGGCTTGGCGTGCAGCCGCTTGACGATCTCGATCGTCATCTGCGTCAGCGACGAATCTTCCATGTCGATGCGCACAAAGCTGCCCGTTTTGCCGGCATGCTGGGCCACGCTCTCGGCAATGCTCTCGGCCAGCGCGGGCTCGAGGTTCAGCCCCATCTGCGTCAGCTTCATGCTGATGTTGGCGTTCAGCTTGCGCGCGGCAATCGCATCCAGCAGCTTATGGTAGACATCGGCGGCGGCCCGGGCCTCGGCCTCGGTGGTCACGCTCTCGCCCAGCGAGTCCAGCGTAACGCTCATGCCCTGCTTGTTGACCTCCGCGGCCACCCGCAGAGCGTCGTCGATCTCCATGCCGGCGATAAACCGGGAGCTGAGCCGCTTACCTATCAGGGAGCGCTCGCTGAAGCGCCGCAGAGGCCGATTGTGTGAGAGCGCAATAAAAAACGAGCGAAGAATAGGCATGCAGTAATCCTCCCGGAACAGGCCATAGTCTTCCAGGCAATTTTCCAGCCCAATTAGTTTCTCACATAAAAGTCAGGAGGGCGGTGACGGGCAAATCCGGCATTTGCGCCGGCTGTTCGCCATGGGAAGCTCAAGAACGGCAGGCCGTTTAGATCGCCGGCGGCCAGCGATAATGACCGGCTGCCCGGTGCTCGTGAAAGGCTTCGAGAGGACTTTCTTCCACTCCGCGGCCGATGTTGTGCACCATCCGTGTTTGCCGGCCAACGCTCACTACGATGCCCACATGCGGCAACCGCGCGTCGAGCAGCCAGGTAAGAAGATCGCCCGTCTCGATGCGCATGGGAAATCCGTCGCCGGGCGTTGGCGCATGGGCAGCCCACAGACGCGCCCCGGCCCGCGTCCAGTATGTCTCCAGGTTCAGCACCCTCCGGTGGTCGATATTCGCATCCGGCTCCCGCGATCCCCACACCTTGCGCGCCGGGTAGGCATTGAAGGCCTTCACCATGTCCTCGTGCACCAGCTTTTGCAGGTCAAGATTCAGCCCGTCGCGAGCGGCGCGAATCACCACGTCGGCACAAACCCCGGTCGAGCGCGGCACATCTCCGCCCGGATAACTCAGCTTCGTATAAATCGGATCGTAGCTCGTTGTAACGCCCAACTGTGCACGAGCAGCCTCGGCAAGTTTTTGGCCGCTGGTCGAGGCAGCGAACGCAAACCGGCAAGGCGCAATCCAAATCGCCGCTAGTCCGCCTAGAACGCTTCTTCGCTGCAAGGATGCTCCTTGGATAATTCGGACGAAAGAGTGTCGTTCGATCCACTCCCTCATTTTATGGTGGGCAGAACCTACGCTGCGCCTGATCGAAGGCCACTGGCATCAGAATATCAGCGTCACCTATCGCGGGCGAGGACAGCGTTCTAGCGGTAAACGAAAAAATCAGAGTTTAGCGGCCGAATCCTCAAGAAGCTTCAAAAAATCAGGGTCATCGCGATAGTGTGCAAATTCGGCGTTATCTCGAAAAACACTTCGCAGTGATTCGGCATTCAGTCCCTTTTGTCGAGCTCGGCGCAGCGCGGCAAGTGCATCCTTTCTGTGGTCCAATTGAGCCTGTGCCCGAGCTACTCCGACCAGCAGCCACGGCTCCATCGGCAAGACTTCACTTGCAAGTTCGTAATAGATGGATGCGAGAGTAGCGTCACCAGCGCGCATACGATCTTCCGCTGAATCATGAGCTCTGGTAAGTACCTCCCCCAATGCTCGATCAAGGACGCGGCGCCGATCCTCATTTCGCTCGTGCTCCTTGGCGTTCCGTAATTCAGCGACCAGCCCGTACAACTGATGGCGAATCTCGGATTGGTCGCCAGCGCCTTCAGCGAGCGCTGCCATACCCAAAAAAATCGGTCCCGTATTACTTTGCTGCTCTTTGAAATCCTCCTTCTCCTGCTTTTCAGCGTTATGCAGGGAAGGAGAATGGTTCAGCTCTTCGGCATGCTTTGTGAGGGATGCAACATCCCGGAAACCCGCAAAGTCGCTTGCTATGCCGCGATATTCCTGCCATGCAGCGTAAATGTCACCGTGCTTTTCGAGTTCTTGCGCTTGCTCAGTTTCGGCTTCGAATTGCCGTGAAATGAATTCGGGATCGCGCGCGAGTCGATCTTGCTTCATTGCAAGGAGATTCATCCAGGCCAGAGCCTCGAACCAAACTTCCGCGGGCGCCCATTCATGGGACCCATCGAATCGGCGCAGGCGGTGCGGCACATCAAGCCGATCGAGCTGTTGCGCGAGTTTGAATGCTTCCGGATAGTTGAAATCCGAGGCGCCAATCGTGGCGAAATAGCTGAAGCGCACATGAGCGGAGGGAGGTTCGTCCACGGGAAACCCCGCTCCACTGGAAATCACGCCTGCGGCGCATTCATGGCAATTGAGCGCCAATGAAGTTGCCAGGCGCGCCCCGCCGGAGAAACCGGCAAAATACACGCGGCGATCGTCTATTGTGAAACGGCGATGCGTGTCAAGCCAAAGCGCATTGGCGATGTCGAGTTCGGGTTTCTCCGGACGGTTTCGAGAGTTGTTTGAGCCCAACACGATGTAGCCGTATTTTTCGGCTGCATCCTTTGCCAGGATGACCGGCATACTGCCGCGCGCCCCCGGATCGAAGAAGTATACGATTGGCCACTTGCGCTCCGGACTGTAGCTCGTCGGAAGATACAGCGCATAGCTCTGTTCCGGGTGGCCGATGCACACCACGCGCGGAATCACCACGCCTTTTGCCAGCGGCTCCTCACTGGCATGAACTGAGGCGGGAGACGCGAAGCCAACCACCACAACACAGAGAAATGCAAAGATGCCTCGTGAGAAAACCATGCAAACTCCTTATGGAAAGCTACGGTATTACTTCATGATTCATTAACTGAATGCAAACATTCAGCGGGAAAGTTGCCGAAAACGTTCCAGAGCTTTGGTGGAAACCCAGTAAACATCTCCATGCTTTCCATCGAAGCGCGCAAAGAAAAGAATCCGCCCATCCTGCGAGAATGTTGCCGCAAACTCATCGCCGGAAGTATTGAAGCCCTCGCCCATGCTGACCGGCTCGGTCCAGCCGCCGTGTCCGTTATCGAAACAGATGAAGAGATCTGACGAATGGCTCGTCACGCCCGGGCGATTGGGCACCGAGTAAAAGACCAGCGTCTTGCCATCGGGCGAGATACCGGGATCGCCGTCGTCGAATTCGGAGTTGACCGGCAGCCCCAGATTTTCCGCCCGCAAAGGCTTTCCCGGTTTCTGGACCGTCCGATAGATGTCCAGGCCGCCATGCCCGCCATCGCGCCCGGAGACAAAATAAAAGGTTCCGTCGTCCGCCTGCGCCAGATTCCACTCTTCCTTGGGCGAGTTGAACGGCGCGCCCAGAGGCTGCGGATCGGTCCATTCTTCATTCCGCGAAGCGCGATGAACCGTCCAGAAATCCGTGTCGTTGGGTGAATTTCTCACGCCGAAGTACAAACGGTTGCCGTCTCTGGAAAATAACGGCTCAAAGTTTTCCTTGCCGCTGACGAAGGGCACGGGAGCCTGAGGCGTCCATGCGCCGTTTTGATAACGGGTGAAGAGCATCCGGCTGTTGTTGTAGCCCTTCTTCTCATCGAAATCAAAGACCGTGAAATAGCATTCCAATCCATCGGGTGAAAAGGCCAGGTGGCCAACATTGCGCCCCGGAATGGAGATGATGCCGGGAGCAAAGATCTCCGGCGTCTCCCCTGGCAATTTCAAACCAAAGTAGGCGCCAGGAGCCAGCGCCGCATGAGCGGAAGAACCTTTCGTGGCCTCTTTGGCCGGATTGGCGGCGAAACATAGTTCCACCGGCAGGCAGGCGGCAAGCAGGAAAACTACTACCCGCAAAATACTGCGTTGCAACTTCCTGGTGGACATTCGTACTCTCCTCTTTGATTTGTGGTTGCAAAATCAAAGTCAACATATCATGGAAATGGCAGTTAACGGAGAGTGTAACTGTTACGTTGCGGATCAGGTAGCGTTCTTAACGGTCCCGCATCTCATTCATGTAGTGACATATATGCTGTCAAATAATGCAAGCATGAGAGATCACGAAACCTTCTCTCGAAGGCCGAATCAATCACTTGACTCCGCGCTGATTGTGCTTAGACTGTGAGGCGCGTATACGATACCCGTGTGCCCAGCACCAGATTTTCGGAACCGGAAATCCGCGCTATCGAATCTCGTATACCGCGCTGCCATGCGCCGGCAAGGTCACTTTGATTTCCTTCATTTCCTTGAAGCCGTCTTCCTTCCACATGTCCTGGGCCAGGTGCTTCGTGCCCTCCAGCCCAAGCTGCGCCCAGCTTGCGCGCAGCGTCAGCGGCTGGTCGCCGAGGTTGAAGAAGCCAAAGTACTCCGCGTAATTCCTTGCTCCCGGAGCGTTGGTCGTGGCCCGCCAAACCCGCGCGTTTTCAAAACCGGCTCCCAGGTTCTTGAGATCGACCGGATGGCTGTAGGTCACATTTTGATTGATGAAGAGAATCGACTGGTTGGAGATCAGCGACCGCGTAAAATCATCCAGCTTCGTAAGGTTAGCGCCCAGAATCATCGGCGAGCGCGCGATGGCCCACAGCGCAAGCTCGGTCTTCTCCTCCTCCTGCGTCAGCCGCGACTGGCGCGGCACGCCCATGCCCGGATGCGGTCCCAGCCAGCCCCAGGGCAGCATATCGGCGTCCGGCCAGTTGCCCGGCTTGGCATACACAAACCACTTGGCCATCCGGTCGAACTCGTCGCGCAGGCCGAAGGGATACTCATCGTCGCCGGAATGGCGGGGGAACGTCCAGGCGTCCCAGTGATCGTTGGTGATGCGCCACATCTGCGCCAGTTCGGCCACCTCGGCCGCGTTCTCCAGTTGCGTCGGCCCCGGCGAAAGGCTCAGCACCATTGGCCGTCCGGTTTTGCGGATCGCCTCGGCAATCTGGCGAATCTCGGTGGGCCGGTAGGGGTGGTCGCTGATGCAGTCCACCTTGATAAAATCCAGTCCCCAGCCGGCGTAGAGCTTCAGCATCGAGTCGTAATAAGCCTGCCCGGCGGCGTTGTCGGCCACGCCCCAGTTGCCGTCATCCCACCCGCAGGGCGAGTTGAGGTCCGCGGCGTCGGCGGCGTGAAAACTCGTTCCCGCGATGGGCAGATTCGCCTTCACTGCATCGCGCGGAATCCCGCGCACAATATGAATGCCGAATTTGAGCCCCTGCTTGTGCACCCAATCGGCCAGCGGCTTGAAGCCAGCGCCGTCCGCCGAGGAGGGGAAGCGGCTGGCCACCGGAAGCAGAATCCCGTTTCCGTCCAGCAGATACTTTCTCTCCGCCAGGTTGTGGCCGCTGGGGTTCTCCATGTACCACCCCTCGTCGATCACCGCATACTGCCAGCCCAGGTCCTTGTACCCGGCCAGCACCTTGGCATTGGCCTTGAAGTCGGCCTCGTTGATGGTGAGTCCATAGGCGTCCCAACTGTTCCAGCCCATGGGCGGCGTGGGAGCGACGGTCTGCGCGGAGGTGAGAGTGGATGCGAAGACGAAAAGCAAAACGGTGAGAAGAAGCTTGCGACGGTCCATGGTTTGACATATATCACAAATACGCAGTGTCGTGGTGGCATCTCAGGCTATGCAAGTCCCTCTCGAAACTCCCGATCAACGGCCCCGAATCGACTGCCAGGAAAATGCGGATTTCTAACGGGAACATTTCCAGTGCCGAATCTTCTACTCCAATAGACAAACGTACGTCTATCATGCACCCTCTGATCCCATGAATCATTTGCATAGAAGGGAACAACATGAGTGCAGATGGAAGAACGCAACGGATTGCGGAAGCCTCCCCACGCCTCCTGGCCCGGTTTGCCGGTCTCTTTTATTTGCTTTACATCCTGTTGGGAATTTACGGCGAATTCTTTATCAATAACAAGCTTATCGTCGATGGCGACGCAGTGGCGACGGCGCATCGCCGCGGTCGCGGCAGTTGATTTACGATGAGTGCATGCAATTCCGACGTTCTCTGACCTGCATCCTGCTAATCACCGGTGTCTGTCTTCCCGCACTGGCCGGCAACAACCCCGACCTGTGTGAAGCACACGATTGGTTCCAGATGCGCGATCACGTAGCTGACGGCAACGCATCGCTGCTGTGCAAAGGAGCTGTAGATGCCAGCTTTGAAAATCGCGATGCGGCGGAACGTGAACTGGAGACGGTTATACAGAAACAGCCGCACAGCGCCAGTTCGTACCGCGCGCATGAGATTCTCTCGACGATGTATTTGCGCGAAGGGAGATACCGGCAGGCTGCCGCGCAACTGGACCAGATGTTGGTGGAAAAGCCCGACGCCGAGGACGTGCAGGCGGCGCACTCTCTCTTTGCGGTGCTCACTCGATACCCCGACCAGACCGTTGCAAGCTCAGAACCTTCAACACTGCGCGGCGAAACGATTGAGGATAACCTCTTCATCCCTGTGAGCGCGCATGGAATAACCGGAACTTACATTGTGGATACAGGCGCAAATCTCTCAATGATGTGTGAATCTGAGGCCCACAGGCTGGGACTCAAGCTGGATACAACCTCGACAAAAGTCGCGGATATAGGTGGGAAGGATGCGGCGGTGCGTATAGCGGTCGTGCCGGATCTATGGATTGGGAAGACTCATTTGAAGCATGTGGCATTCATTGTGACTTCGGATGCGGCAATGCCATTTGTCGAGCTGCCGGAGGGGCACAAAGGCGTTCTCGGCATTCAAGTACTGATTGCGTTGGGAACAATTCGCATCAGCAGGGATAATCGTGTTGATATTGGGGTTGGACCCGCGCCCGCCTCGGCCAAGGTGGTGCCGCTGGCCTTTGACAGCGCAATGCCGGTCACGCAGATGAGCCTGAATGGTAAGGCGCTTAACTTCACCTTCGACACAGGCGCGTCAACCACGTATTTGGGCCCTGTCTTTGCCAGCGCATTTCCGGATTTAATGCGTACAGGCAGCAAGAAGGATCACAAGCTCACGGGCGTTAATGGCAGTACGACCCAGGATTCGAGTGAGCTGCCCTCGGTTCGGTTCCAGTTGGGAAAAGAGGTTGAACTGAAGCCCGCAACTGTGATGCTCGAAGCCAGTTTTATGAACAGCGAATGGTCGGTAGGGAATCTCGGCTACGATCTCATCTCTCAGGCAATTCCCATCACGATCGATTTCCGCGCGATGCAATTGCGTGTTGAAGATCGCTGATGCGCGCGCCTCAGCTTCCGCCTTCAGGACGCGGGGCATCACGCCCCCAACCGCCAAATTCATCAGGCAGCCTACAATTGAATCTTCACCGGCCAGGTCTTCCAGATATCGGCGCAGTAGTCGCGGATGGCACGGTCTGAGGAGAATTTCCCGATGCGCGCCACGTTCAGAATCGACATCCGCGTCCACGCTTCCTGGTCTTTGTAAGCCAGGCTCACCTGGTCCTGGCAATCGACATACGACTGGTAATCGGCCAGCAGCATGTATTCGTCGGTGGTCAGCAGGGAGTTTATCAGCGGCTCGAAGAGAGTGCGGTCGCCGCGCGAAAATTCGCCATTAGAGAGAGAATCGATCACCTCACGCAACAGGTTATTGGTGTCGAAGAAAGCGCGCGGGTTGTAGCCCTCCCGTTTGCGGCTCTCCACCTCGGGCGTGGTCAGCCCGAAGAGGAAGAAGTTCTCCGCGCCCACCTCCTCGCGAATTTCGACATTGGCTCCGTCCAGCGTGCCGATGGTGAGCGCGCCGTTCATGGCGAACTTCATATTGCCGGTGCCCGAGGCCTCCTTGCCGGCCAGCGAAATCTGCTCGCTCAGGTCTGCGGCGGGGTACACCCTCTGCCCCAGCTTCACGCTGTAATCGGGCAGAAAAACTACCTTCAGCCGTCCCCGCACCAGCGGGTCGGAGTTGATGGCCTCGCCCACCGAGTGAATCATCTTGATGATCAGCTTGGCCATGCGATAGCCGGGCGCGGCTTTGCCGCCGAAGATGAATGTCCGGGGCGTAACCTCCGCTTCCGGGTTGCGCTGAATGCGCTTGTAGAGCGTCAGGATGTACAGAATCAGCAGGTGCTGGCGCTTGTATTCATGCATGCGCTTCACCAGCACGTCGAAGATCGAATCCGGATCAACCGTCAATCCCAGCTGGTCATGGATATAGGCGGCGAGCTGCAGCTTGTTATGCCGCTTGATGGCGCGCCATTCCGCGCGCAGCTCCGCGTCGTCGATCTGCGCTTCCAGCCTGCGCAGCTTTTCCAGGTCGCTGATCCAGCCCGGGCCCAGACGCGCGCTCAGCAGTTGCGACAGCCGCGGATTGCTCAGCCGCATCCAGCGCCGCGGCGTCACTCCGTTGGTCTTGTTGCTGAACTTCTCCGGCGTCAGCGCGTAAAAGTCGCTCAGCACATTCGACTTCAGCAGTTCCGTGTGCAACGCGGCCACGCCGTTGATGGCATGGCTGCCCAGCGCGGCCAGGTGCGCCATGCGCACATACTTCTCGCCCTCTTCATTGATCAGCGAAAGCCTCCGCACGCGCCCCTCATCGCCGGGAAACTTCAAGCGCACATTCTCCAGGTGACGGCGGTTGATCTCGTCGATAATCTCCAGGTGCCGCGGCAGCAGCGTGCCAAACAGGCCCCGCGGCCACTGCTCCAGCGCCTCCGGAAGCAGCGTGTGGTTGGTGTAGGAGAGCGTGTGCTCGGTCACATGCCAGGCCGCATCCCATTCCATCTCGTTCTCGTCCACCAGCAGCCGCATCAACTCCGCCACCGCGATTGCCGGATGCGTGTCGTTCATCTGGATGGCAAAGTTGCGGTGCAGCTCCGCCAGCGGACGGCGCTCCTTGGTTTGTATCTTCAGAATGTGCTGCAGGCTGCAGGAGACAAAGAAAAACTGCTGCGCCAGCCGCAACTGCTTGCCCTGCACGCCTTCATCGTTGGGATAAAGTATCTTGGAAATGTTCTCGCTCGCCACCTTGTCGGCTACCGCGCCGAAAAAATCCCCCTGGTTGAAGGTTTCAAAGTCGAAGCTCTCCACCGCCTGCGCCGCCCACAGCCGCATGGTGTTGGCCGTGTTGGTGCGGTAACCCAAAATCGGCGTATCGTGCGGAACACCGCGCACCAGCCGCTGCGGTATCCAATTCACCCGCACTTGTCCCTTGGCGTCGGTATGCTTTTCCGTGCGCCCGCCCATCTTTACTTCAAAAGCATCCTCGGGCCGCTCCAGCGCCCAGGGATTGCCCAACCGCAGCCACTTGTCGGTCGTTTCCACCTGCCAGCCGTCGCGTATCTGCTGATTGAAGATGCCGTACTCGTAGCGAATGCCGTAGCCAATCGCCGGAATGTCCAGCGTGGCCAGCGAATCCATAAAACAAGAGGCCAGACGCCCCAGGCCCCCGTTGCCCAGCCCCGGCTCCTCTTCCTGATCGATCAGCACGCCCAGGTCCAGGCCCAGCTGCTTCATTGCCTGCTCGGTCTCCCCGTAAATGCCCAGGTTGATCAGGTTGTTGGCCAGGTGCGGCCCGGTCAAAAACTCCGCCGACAGGTAGCACACCAACCTT
>Ga0326727_10000599_pt1 | contig 146558 bp, 115 predicted proteins | sample MB2enrmetagenome_FD_207643 | JGI IMG/M metagenome (GOLD analysis project Ga0326727, IMG submission 207643) | Lab enriched peat soil microbial communities from McLean, Ithaca, NY, United States - MB29MY | ecosystem: Environmental > Terrestrial > Soil > Wetlands > Peat | place: USA: New York... | reverse complement strand
GTGAACGCTCCACCGGCTAACAGCCGGTGGCTTCGGGTTACGGCTTAAAGCCGGATTGATCGGCCATGCGGCCGATTACACCACGTTGAAGTCACCGTCTGGAGCCGGGGGCTTTTGCTCTTCGATATATCGCTTCCAGGCTTCATCGGTCACATTGCCACTCGTCACCACCCAATAGCCCCGCGCCTGCAAGTGCTGGTCCCAGTAGCGTTTTCGCAAGCTCGCATATTCGCTCAGCAACTTGTGCGAGCTTTTTCCTTTCATCTACTGCACGGCCCGTGATACGGACACATTCGGGGGAATGCCAATCAGCATGTGAACATGATCCCGGTTGATCGAGCCAGCGTAGATTACAAGCTCGAGACTCTGCGCAATCTCACAAAGCAACTCCCGGCAACGTTGTCCCACATCTCCGCCAAACACTTCATACCGGTATTTCGTCGTCCACACCAGGTGATATTTGCAATCTCACACCGTGTGGATGCCTCGCTTATAGGCTTCCATCTCTACAAGCCTAGTACGATCCGTCGCCTAAAGCGGAATCATGCTTCTGGAGCGCACGTAACAGAGACCGTATGTCTGCGGTCTGAAAGCGGAACTTCTGATGGGGGCAGCGAAGCAAATTGGAAAATTAACTGTTGTTGGGTTATGTTCCCGGTGTTCCTGTTTGCCTGCCGGGCACTTAGAATGATTGGCAATGACGGCCGGAACGAACGGCGGTGTGGCCGTTGTCGCCATTGGGCGCAACGAGGGCGAACGGCTGAAGCTGTGTCTCGCCGCGGCGCTTCGCCAGGCGCCGCTGGTGGTCTATGTGGATTCGGGCTCGGCCGACGGCAGCGCCGCAATGGCCCGGTCGCTGGGCTGCGCGGTCGTCGAACTCGATCCGGCACGGCCCTTTACGGCGGCACGGGCGCGCAACGAGGGCTTTGCCCGGCTGATGGAACGGGCGCCGCACACCGAATTGGTTCAGTTTATCGATGGCGACTGCGAGCTTGAGCCGGGCTGGTTGCAGACAGCCGCGGCCGCGCTGGCAGGGCGCGAAGATGTTGGCGTGGTCTGTGGCCGTGTGCGCGAGGTTTCGCCCGAGGCCAGCGTCTATAACCGGATGTGCGATCTGGAGTGGCGGCAGCAGCCGGGCGAGATTCGTTCGGCGGGCGGCCGGTTCATGGCGCGGGCCGGGGTCTTCAAACTAGTCGATGGTTTTCGCGCCGATGTGATCGCCGCCGAGGACGACGAGTTTTGCATTCGCGTGCGGCGGGCCGGGTGGAAGATTCTGATGCTCGATGCGCCGATGGCGCAACACGATGCGGCGATTTCAACTTTCAGCCAGTGGTGGCGGCGCAATCGCCGCGCCGGCCATGCCTATGCGCAAGTAGCGGCGTTGCATGGCCGGGGCGGGGAGCGCTACTTTGTCAGCGACCAGCGCAGAATTCTCATCTGGGGACTGGCGTTGCCGGTGGTGGCGCTGGCTCTCGCTCCGTTCACGCGTGGAGTTTCGCTGGCGGTGCTGTTGTGCATCTATGCGCTGCAATGGATGCACATTGCGCGTGGCTGCCGGCGGCGCGGCTGGACCGCGCGCGAGGCCTGCATCTACGGTGGACTGACCGTGCTCTCGCGTTTCGCGGCCCTGCAAGGATTGGCCATCTACGCATGGCGGCGGCGGCGCGGCAAAGAGATGACCATCATCGAATACAAACAGGTGAACCGATGAGCGAGCAGAGAGTGGCACTGGTGGGAGCCGGCTACATCGCCGACTGGCATGCGCGGGCTTTGGCGTCGGTTGCAGACGTGCGGCTGGTAGCGGTCTGCGATCCGGCGTTGGGCCGCGCGCGGGCTTTGGCGGAAAAGTATGGCGTTGCCAAGGTCTACGCAACGTTAGAAGAAATGCTGGCCGCCGGGCAACTCGACGCCGTGCATATTTTGACGCCGCCTCATCTGCACCTGGAGCCGGCGCGCGCGGCCATCGCGGCGGGTGTGAATGTGTACGTGGAAAAGCCGATGTGCGCAAGCGCGGCCGAGTGCGAGCAACTTGCCCGGTTAGCCAAAGAGCGCGGCGTGCGGTTGGGCGTGGGACACAATTTTCTCTTCGCGCGGCCCTACGTGCAACTGCGCCGCGATCTGCGCGCGGGGCTGCTGGGGCGCGTCGATCAAATCACGATCGCGTGGAACCGCTTCTTGCCGCAATCCGTCCATGGGCCATTCGATGCGTGGATGCTGCGCGATCCGAAACACATGATCTACGAAACCGGCGCGCACCTGATGGCTTTTGCGCTAGACCTTGTGGGCGAACCGGAAGCGATTGCGGCGCGGGCCTGGGACGCAATCGAATTGCCGCCGGGCGTGCCGTTCTACCGGCGCTGGCGCGTCGAGGCCGCCCACGATGCAACAACCATCGAGATGCACATCGACTTTGCGCCCGGCTTTGCCGAATTCAACCTTCACGCGCGCGGCCTGCTCGGCGCGGCGACGGCCGACTTCGAGCGGAATACCTACACGCTTGACCGCTATCGCGCCGCCGATCCCGACATCGAGAATCATTTGCTGGTTGCCGGGCACGCAAAGTGTCTAAAGCAGCAGGCGCGAGCTACGCTAACGCGTTATGTGCGCTCGAAGTTGCATCTGGAGAAACGCGGCACGCCCTACGGCGAGAGCTTGGCGCGGGCGATGGACGCGTTCTACGGAAGCGCGGGCGACGAGCGCATTGACGCGGCGTTTGGCACGCGTGTGATCCAGCTCTGCGAAAGCGTAGCCGGGCAGGCAAAGCTGAGTGAGTTTTCTGCTACGCCGAAGACGGCCGCGGCACCCTCGCCCGCGGCGGCGCAGGCGCGGATTCTGCTGCTGGGCGGCACGGGATTCATCGGCAAGGAACTGGTGCGGCAGCTTGTGGCCGCGGGCCGCGGCGTGCGGCTGCTGGTGCGTTCGGCGGCCAGTTTGCCCGAGGAGTTGCGCGCGCAGATCGATTGCCAGACGGGCGACCTGAGTGACCGCGCGGCGCTGCTGCGCGCCATGGAAGGCATCGCGTGCGTGGTGCATCTGGCGCGGGCCAATGTGAAGAGCTGGGCCGACTATCAAAAATTCGAAATCGAGGTCACACGCCAGGTGGCCGAGTGCGCCATCGCTGCTGGCGTTAAGCGATTCATCTATACAGGAACGATCGACTCGTATTACGCCGGCCGGCATGCGGGAACCATTACTGAAGCGACGCCGCTCGATCCACGCATCGAGCGCAGAAATTTGTATGCGCGTGCCAAGGCGGCCTCTGAAAAAATCTTGCTTGCGATGCAGCGCGAGCGCGGCTTGCCGCTGGTGATTTTGCGGCCGGGGATTGTGATCGGCCGCGGTGGCAGTCCCTTCCACTGGGGCGTGGGCATGTGGTGGCACGATGCGGTCTGCCAACTTTGGGGAGCGGGGCAAAACAAGCTGCCGCTGGTGCTGGTTGACGACGTGGCGCGCGCGCTGATGGCGGCCATCGACCGGCCGGGAATCGAGGGCCGCGCCTTCAATCTGGTTGCCGGTCCGTGCCTGAGCGCGCAGGAGTATCTGGATGAGTTGGATCGCGCGGGCGCGATGCGTGTGCAGCGGATTCCCACGCCGGTGTGGAAGTTTTATCTGCGGGACATGATGAAGTGGATCGTCAAGGTCGCGGTACGGCATCCCGAGCGCCGGCTGCCCTCGTACCGCGACTGGGAAAGCCGCACGGCGCGGGCGCACTTCGACTGCTCGGCGGCAAAATTGGCGTTGGGTTGGAATCCTGCAAACGAGCGCGCAGAGTTGGTACGAAGAGGAATCGAAGAACCGCTGCAGGAATATTTGCGGTAGCGAGACAAACGATTACCACGGCGCGGGTGGGCTCACACGGCCGCCTCTTGTTTCGCGCCAGGCCTGGCGCACGAGAGCGATAAGGCGCAATGCCTCTTGCGCGCGGGCGCGGCGGGCAGCCGTGGAACTGTAACGGTTGCGCGCATAGCGCAGCATGTAGAGAAGCTCTTCGAGCCAGCGGGCAAGCCATACCTGCGCGCCGTGATGCTTGCGGTAGTAGAGCAAGAGCGAGCGCATGCGCCAGAGCAGAATCTGCGCCTCGTGTTCGGAAAATTCCTGGCCTGCCTGCCGCGAGGATTCGCCGTGCAGGTGCGTGACGACGATGTCGGGCCAGTAGAGGACGCGGAAACCGGCGGCATGAATGCGGCGGCAAAGATCGACCTCTTCGCAGTAGAGAAAGAAGCGGGGATCGAAGAGGCCGGTTGTATCAAGGGCTTGGCGGCGCAGGATCAAGAAGGCGCCGGTGACCCAATCGACCGCCGCGGCCTCGGCGGGATCGGCCCAGGTGCGCTCGGCGGCGGCCAGGATTCGCGAGCGGGGAAAGCGCTTGGCGAGGCCGGTGAGCAGGCAGGCATCGCACCAGATGGAGGGAAAGGCGCGCGCCGAGGGCTGCCAGGAGCCATCGCGCTTGACCAGACGCGCGCCGCCGGCGCCGGCCGTAGGATCGGCGTCCATCCGCGCCAGCGCGCGCGCCAGTGCGCCTTCGTGCGGAAATGCGTCGGAGTTGACGAGAACGATATAGCGTCCGCGAGCCTGCTCGATGGCGCGGTTGTTGGCCACGCCAAAGCCGAGATTGACCGCGCTCGCTATTAGACGAACGGGCGTTGCCGTGGCGGAGAATTCGCGGGCAACCATTTCGGCCGAGCCATCGCGCGAGCCGTTATCGACGACAAGAATCTCGGCGCTGGAAGCTCCCGGTAACCGTGCGCACTCGGCCAGCAGCGCGTGAAGGCAGTCGCGAAGCAGATCGCGCGTGTTGAAAGAAACGACGGCGATGGAAAGCGCGTAATCGTAGCTCATGAACGCGAACCGGCACTGCGGAACGTGACTCAAGTATAGTGTGGGTGATGCGCTTTGAGCAGCAAGCCGCGCCGCGAATTTTTCTGCTGACCGTGCTGGCGTGTTTGCCCGCCGCCCCTGCGCAGCCGCCAGCCGAAGGTGTAACGCAACTGCGCGTGACCCATCAGATTGTGCTGCGTGGCGTGACGCGGCTGGGCATCAATCTTGGCGAAGAGAATTTTTACGACTCCGGGCAGATGCTCAAAAATCTGTTGGCGCGCAATCCGGAGTTTGCGCCTCTGCGCTACCGGAGCATCTTTCACTGCCAGACGGGTAGCGCGTCGCGTTGCGTGGACACGCGTAGTGGCATCCAGTTCACGGAAAATTTCTGGGCCGGCGCGCGGTACGAAGTATTGGACGGCGCCGCGGCAGGCGCGCATGGGACCGTCGTGGCCAGCACGGCCGGGGCCGGCGGATATGTGTTGACGCTGGCGGCCGGCGGCAAACCGGTTGGCAACGGAGACTGGCTGGCCGTCGAGAAGGAATTCGCCGGCGATGCGGCGGCCGGATGGTGGCCAACGGTGAATGGCGGCGCGCGGCTGGCTGCCGAGTTCCGCGATCTGCCGCCGGGGCTGGCCGTGAAGCAGGCCTTGCGCATGGAGGCCGCGGGCGCGGGGCAGTCGGCGCAGGTGAATGCCTATTTCGATTCGACCGGGGGAAAAACATTTGTGCATCTGCATGGCCGATACCGGCTGCGTTTTCGCGCCAAGGCCGTGGCGGGCGCGAATCTGTTGCATGTGCATGTGGCGCGGCTGGCGCCTGGGCTGCGTAGATATGTGGATGCCGGGCTGCGGCTCAAGCCGGAATGGGCCGGGTACGAAGAAGAGTTCACCGCCAATGAAACTGCGCTGCCCGCTGCGGCCGTCGAGGTGAGTTTTCGCGTGAGTGGCGGAACCGTGCTGCTTGCCGATGCCGATTTGCAACGGATCGATGGAGACCCCGCGAACCGGACAGCATTTCGCGACGAAGTGCTGGAATCGCTGCAGCAGTTGCATCCCGGCGTGCTGCGGCTGATGGAAAGCGAGGCCGGATTGGGCGCAACGGTGGGAAATCTGTTGGCAGCGCCCGTGGCGCGCGAGCGGGCGGGGTATCGCGCGGCGCAAAACAAGGTGGAAGATGTGCCCATCGGAGTTGCGGAGTTTCTGGAGTTGTGCCGCGCGGTGAGCGCCGATCCGTGGATTGTCGTGCCCACGGCGATGAGTCTGGACGAAGCACGCGAACTGATCGAGTATCTATCTGGAGCCGGGACGACCGGCGGCGGTGCTTTGCGCGTGGCTCAGGGCAGGCGCGCGCCGTGGACGGAGACCTTCGCGACCATTCATATCGAGCTGGGCAACGAAACCTGGAACCGCGATTTCACGGGCGAGTCGATAGAAGACCCTGCGGCCTACGGACGCAGAGCCAATGCCATCTTTGCGGCCATGCGCGCGGCGGCGGGGCACGGCGCGGCGCATTTCGATCTGGTAGTGGGAACGCATGCCTACGACCCGAGCCGGAACGCGGCGTTGCTGGCGGCCGCGCCACTGGCCAACACGCTGGCGATTGCGCCCTATTTGATGCGTAGCATTACGCGCTGGGCCAACGATGACGAACTCTACGGACCGTTGCTGGCCGAGCCTGAAGAGATGTCGCGCCAGGGCTTCGTGGCCCAGAGCTCGGCCACCGTCGGCGGTCGGCAACTGGGCGTCTACGAGGTGAACCTGCACACGACCGAAGGCACGGCGCCGCAGGCCGTACTCGACCGGCTCACGCCCTCGGCGGCTGCGGGCATTGCCGTCGCCGGACACATGCTACGCATGATGCGCGACCATAGCGTGCGCGACGCGATGATCTACAGCCTGCCACAGTACCAGTTCCGGCGAACAGACGGCGCAACTGTCCGATTATGGGGCAGTGTGGTGGAGATGGGCGGGCGCGCGCGGCCGCAACTGCTTGCCGCGAGTCTGGCCAACCACGCCATTCGTGGCGATCTGATGAAGGTCGAAATTGCCGGCGTCAATCCCACGCACGACCAGCCGGCGGGCAATGACGGCATCGCATTGCGCGGGATGCATGAGCTCGACGCCTATGGTTTCCAAGACGGTCATTGGCATGGGCTCATCGTCTTCAACTACGGATTGCACGCGGCCCGGCGCATCGCGGTTGTAGCTCCGCGGGCGATCCGGGACGCGCATTTGTGGCGGCTGGCGAGCCCGGGTCCGGGCGCAACGAACGAGGAAAAAGAAGAGGTGACCATCGAAGAAGAGCGCTTTGCCGGAGGCGAGTTGACGATTGCTCCCTGTTCGATGGCGGTTCTGACGTGGATGGATTGACGGTTCAGATGATCCGAACTTCAGGGTTTAAAATTCTTACCCTGCATCGACGTTTTCAGAGAGACGGTTTTTTCGCAAGATGATTGGCGCGGCTGAAGCTGTTCCATTTCAATACACGATAAGTATATTTGCGATTTTCAATATCAAATAGTTACTGCGGAATACCAACGTAATCTCAACTTAGTTACTTTTCTGCCGAAGTAGCAAGTACGTAAGTCCACGTTTTTCGTGGGCGATAAATCCACATTTGCGCTATTGTTCTTCCTGGCATAAGCAGGTAGGTTGTATGTATTCGTTCTCTGGATCGAGCGCCCAGTCGTTCAAAAGCGCAGTGCTTGTTCCAAGATGGCTCGCACGGTGAGATATGAGAGCCGCAACGTCAGATGGAATTGAATCCTAAGCGTTGCAAGATGGCTCCAGAAATTCTCTCACCGAAGTAGAAGCCGCCGGAAGCAGGCAAAGATTCGACCCGCCGCCAAGGGGTGGCGATCTTTCAAACTGCTTGGGTTGGCTTTCGTTGTAGCAGAGAACGGAAATTGCGATGAGGCAAGGCTTGAAGCATCCCGTGGCCATCATGGGATTGCCGATCGATAGCCTGACGGAAGATGAGGCGGTCGATGCGCTGGAGCAACTGATTCTGTCTGGCGGCACGCATCAAGTTTGTACCACCAACGTGGATATCTGGCTGAACGCGCTGGCCGATGCGCACCTGCACCGGATTGTGGCCGGAGCGAGTCTGGTGTTGGCCGACGGAATGCCTCTGGTGTGGATCTCGAAATGGCTGGGTTGCCCTTTGCCCGCGCGGGTGACGGGCGTGGATCTGGTGCCGCGGCTGGCCGAGCTTTCGGCGCGCAAAGGATATGGAATTTTCCTGCTCGGCGCCGGACCGGGCGTGGCCGAGCGGACGGCGCGATTGCTGGAAAGCAAGTTCCCTGGTGTGCGCATCGTGGGTACGTGTGCGCCGGATGCGGCAAGCCTGAGCCAGATCGAACGCAGCGGAATCTTGCAGATGATTCACCAGGCGCGTCCCGATGTGCTGCTGGTGGCCTTGGGAAATCCCAAGCAGGAAAAGTGGACTTGGACGCATCGCAAGCAGTTGCAAGTACCGGTTGCGATTGGCGTGGGCGGCAGCTTCGACATTCTGGTGGGAGACATGCAGCGTGCGCCGCGCTGGCTGCAGCAGTGCGGGCTGGAGTGGGCGATGCGCACGGTGCAGGAACCGTTGCGGCTGATCCCTCGTTATGTGCGGGATCTTTTCGGCCTGGCGCGCAGCGTTCCGCTGGCGGTGTTGGCGGCCTGGCTGCAGCGGCCCTATCGCGGCCCGTCGCAGGTAACGATGGCGGCGGCACCAAAACTGCTGCACGTGCATGTTCAAGGAGGCCTGTGCGCCGAGCGCGCGGAGGCGATGGCGGAGGCAACGAAGAGTTGCATCGAGAATGGGCTCACGATGGTGGTGCATCTGGAGGCGGCGCGGCAGACGACGGTAGCCGGTTTCGGCGTGCTGCTGGACGCGCGGCGCGAGTTATTGGAGGCGGGACTGTCGCTGGCGCTGGCCGGGCTGCGGTGGAAGACACGCTTTGCGCTATACGCATGGCGTTTGCGGGCCTTATTCGACGAGTGGCAGCCGGCGGTTTCGCGCGGCCATTCGTTATCTGTCGAACGGCCGGCGAACCTAGCCACAGGAGGCGAGCAGGCGCGGACGCGCTTTCACAGCGAGCAGGAAAAACCAGCGGCCTAGCAGGATATTTCGCCGCAAGCCAGCAAAAGCAGGAGTGAATGGCGGCAATCGTATTGGTACCGGCCTTGATCTGCGGATTGGTTTTGGCGTTGGGCTCGGCCCGCCGGGCGCTGCTCGACGTCTATCTGCCCGCGCTGTTGCTGCTGCCGCAATATTATGTGCTCCGGCTGCCGCATCTTCCGCCGTTGGGCTTTGCCGACGCGGCGATTCTGCCATTGGGCACGGTGTTGATTGCAACCCAGATGCGCCGCTGGCGATGGGCGTGGATGGATCTGTGGGTATTGTTGCTGGCGGCCAGCCAAGGGCTCTCCGAGGCAATGAGCACGGAGCTGGCCAACGGCGATTGGCTGCGGATTTTCTCGGCGGACTTCATCGCTTCGCCGCGCTTCAATACCAATCTGGCCGATGGCGCGCTGATGTTCGTTGACGGCGTGCTGACCATGGTGTTGCCCTATATGGCGGGCAGGCTGCTGATTGAGCAAGACGGCGAGCGGCAGGCGATGCGCGAAAAGCTGGTGGCGCGTATCGCCGTGCTGCTGGCGGTGGTGGCGCTGGTCAGCGTGCGCGATTTTCTTACTGGAACCAATGGCTGGCAGCGGATGATGGGCCGCATCTTTCCCAACGCCTACGAGAGCTGGCCCGAGCAGGTACGCTGGGGATTCGGCCGCATCGCCGGGCCCTACGGACACGCCATTCTGGCAGGGATGGTGTTTTTGATGGGGCTCATCTATTGCTTGTGGTTGTGCTCGGCCAACCACGAGTGGGGCGCGCGGCGGCTAATGAGCGGACTGCCGGTGACCGGCCGCGGCCTGGCGCTGGCGGCGATTGTCGCCGGGCTGCTGATGACGCAATCGCGGGGCCCGTGGATCGGCGTGGCGCTGGCGCTGGTCTTTGCGTTGCTCACGCGCTACCTGCCGGTAGCCAAAGCGGCAGCGGCGTTTCTTGTATTCATCGCCTGCTTTGCTACTCTGGCGATCTTCGCCGCCAACCGCTATACGGCGCGCCAGATGCGCCAGGCCTCGAGCGAGGAGCAGCGCAACGCCATCTACCGGCGCGAGTTGCTGGCCAACTACGCACCCGTGGTCAGGCAACGCATGCTCTTCGGTTGGGGCGTGACGACCTACCCGGCGGTCAACGGCCAGCAGTCGATCGATAACCAATATCTGATGCTGGCGGTGAAAGAGGGGTTTGCCGGGCTGGGTATTTTCCTGACGATTGTGGCCGGCACGGCGGCCAAGCTGCTGCGCCTGATCGCGCAGCCCATGGAGCCGCGGGACCGCATGCTGGCCTTTGCGCACATGTCGGTGTTGATCGGGCTGGTGGCGACGCTGGCCACGGTGTATTTGGGCGAACAGGTGGTGATGTTGTTTTTCTTGTTGACGGGCTGGGTGCAGGCCATGCGCGCGGCCCCGGCCTTGGCGCCGGTGGCGGGCCCGCTGGATTCGCGGGCCGGCTTCCGCAGGGTGTTGGTTTAAGGTGCGTGAAAAGAATTTGCGGCGGGCAGACGTACAAAATATTGCGCGGAAGTGAGACGGCAAAGTGACACAGATGCAGATATTGCCGGTGGAGGCGCTGGCCATTGCAATGGTGCTGTTGGTGGCTCCGTTGCTGGTGGATCTAGTGGTGTGTCTGGTGGGGAATTTGCGCAAGCCGCGCCCGCGGCCGGCGCTGGCCATGCGCGAGATCCGTCTGGCGGCGGTGATTCCGGCGCACGACGAAGAGGCGGCGATTGCCCGGGCCGTGCATTCGCTGGTGGCGGCCGGTTGCGCGCCGCAGGGAGAGCGGCACACAGACACATGGCGGCCGCCAGTGATTGTGGTGGCGCATAACTGCATGGATCACACGGTGGCCAAAGCCATCGAGGCTGGCGCAAGAGTGGTGGCGCTCAATGATTGGAGATTGCGCGGCAAGGGCGGCGCGCTGCGCGCCGGCTTCGCGGCAGCGCGCAAGGCCGGCGCCAATGCCTTCGTGGTACTCGATGCCGATTCGGTGGCGGGCGGCAATCTGGTGAGCGCGATGAAGGCGGCGCTGTCCGCCGGCGCCGGCGCCGCGCAGTGCCGCTACGAACTGGCAATGAGCCGGCCGAACGTGCTGGCGCGGCTGCGCGTGCTGGCCTTTCGCGGCATCAACGTGTTGCGCGCGCGGGGCCGGTCGGGGTTGGGATTTTCCGCCGGCGTCTTTGGCAACGGCTTTGCCCTGACGGCTGAAACCCTCGACCGCGTGCCTTTCGATGTCGATAGCATCTGCGAGGATCTGGAATATCACGTGCGGTTGGTGGCGGCGGGAATTCGCGTGGAATGGGTGGAGGCAGCGCAGGTCTTTGCTCCGCTGGCTCCGCAGCGCGGCGCGCAGGCCGCGCAAGAGGCGCGCTGGGAGGGTGGACGCTACTATGTGGCGACGCGCTCCTCGGGCCGGTTGGTCCAGGCGCTGCTGCGCGGCAACTGGCGGGCGCTGGAGACGATGGCTGAGGCCTGGAGCCTGCCGCTTTCGCGCGGTGTGTTGACGCTGGTGCTGATGGCATTGATGCCGGTGGCGTGGTTGCATGTTTTTGCGGTAGTGGGCGCGGCGATTGTGGCCGCCTACGCCGTCGAGACGGCATTCTTGGGCGGCGCGCCCTGGCGCGATCTGGCCGCGCTGGTCTGCGCTCCGGCGCACATTCTTTGGAAGCTGGCCATCACCCCGCTGGTTCTGCGGCAGACGCGCAGCGGCGCCGAGTGGACGCGCACGCATCGGGAGGCCCGGCTGCCATGACCGATCTGCGCATGATTCCCGATACCTCGGACCGTGAGGTGGACTGGACGCTCGAATCCGGAGCGGGCCAGCATCCGGAGATGATGCGCGAGGTCAACCGCCAATTCAACCGCAATGTGTTGGTCACGATTTTGGCGCGCGTGGTGAATATGGCGCGCGGCGTGGTGCTGGTTCCGTTTCTGCTGCGGCACCTGGGGCTGGAGGCCTACGGCATCTGGACCACGATTTTTATTTTGGTCTCTTACGTGGGCGTGACCACGCTGGGCCTGTCGAACGTGTACATCAAATACGTGGCCGAGTTCCACGCACGGCGCGAGTACGAGCGAGCCAATGCGCTGCTATCGACGGGGTTGGCCATCACGGTGCCGTTGTGCAGCGCGATTTTTCTGGGATTTTTGTTTTGCTGGAACTGGTACGCGCCGTGGCTGCGCCTGCCGCCATCGCACATGGCCGACGGCAAAGAGGCAGTGCTGATCGTGCTTGCTGTCTTTTTGTCGTCGATCGCGTTGAGCGGCTTCGGCGATATTTTGAGCGCCACGCAGCAGATCGCTTCCACGCAGGTCTTTCTCATTCTGGGGATTCTCGTCGAGTTTGCCGCGATTGTGCTGTTGGTGAGCGCCGGACGCGGCATTCGCGGTCTGGCCGAGGCCTATCTGCTGCGCGTGCTGGTCAACGATGGACTGACCATCTGGTGGGCGTGGAAGAAGCTCGACTGGCTGCATATTTCGCCGCGCATGGTGCGGCGGGATGCGATCGGCTATGTGCTGCACTTTGGCGGATTGGTGCAGTTCCAAAGCATGTTGTCGATCTTTCTGGCGTCAGTAGAGCGGGTAGTAGCGCTGGGGATGATTGGCGCGGCGGCGGCGGGATTGCTGGATGTGGCCAAGAAATGGCCAACCTCGCTTTCCACCGTGCCTATGGCGTTTTTTGCTGCGTTGCTGCCGGCGGCCTCGCATGTGGACGCGGCCTCGGAGCGCGGCGAGCGGATGCGGAACCTGCGCACGCTTTACCTGAGCAGTTCGCGCTACTCCAACCTGTGCACGGCGGCCTTTGTAGCGGTGATTGCGCTGTGGGCCGCGCCGATTCTCGATGTCTGGCTGGGCGCGCAGTTGCCCATGCGGGCAGTGCTCATCGCGCTGTTTGCCGTCTTCAGTCTGGCGATGCAATTCCATCTGCTCACCGGGCCGGGCACATCGATGTTTCGCGGCATGGGCCGGGTCTACGAAGAGTTCACCTACTCGATTCCCAACATGCTGTTGCTGGCCGTGGCGCTGCCCGTGGCGCGCTGGATGGAGGGCCGCTGGACGCCGCTGGGAATCGGCCTGGCGGTTTCGGCGGCGACGGCCGGGGCGGCTTGCGTGCTGCTGGGGCGCGTGCTGGTGGTGCTGCGGCTTTCGCTGGCAAGCTATCTGCGCGAGGTGATTGTGCCGGGCTTTGCTCCTTACCTGGTGGCGGCGTTGTTGGCCTGGCCGGTGCTGCGGCTGGCCCATGCGGTCAACCGCTGGCAGGGAGCGGCGGTTTTTTTGGTGGCGGGAATCTTGTATCTGGCCGGAGTCGCGGCCATGCTCGACCGCTGGGTGCTGACGGCGGAAGAAAAAGAAAAGGCCAGGGTCTGGCTCCGGCAGCGGCTGAGATGGTTGCGTAAAGAGGAGGCAATCGCATGAACCGCGCGGCGGTGCTCGTGTTGTGGATGGCGTGCGCCTGTGCGGCGGCGCAAGTGCCGGAGACGGATCGGCAGGCCGCGCCGCAAAACAGCGAACCGCGGTTGAAGCAGAATCCGCTGGAGGTACTGCGTAACTTTGAGCCGGCGGCCGACGAAGAGTACCGGTTGGGCCGCGGCGACGATATTACGGTGGACTTTGCCGGCCGTCCCGATTTGCAGGCCCGCCTGGTGGTGGGGCCCGATGGGCGCATCACGCTGCCGTTGGCCGGCGATCTGGCCGTCGACGGGCTGACGCGCGCGGAGGCGGGGCGGGCCATTGCCACGGCCCTGGCGAGCTACTACAACAATCTCTCCGTCGAAGTGACGGTGACCCGGTACACGGCCAACCGCGTGCTGGTGCTGGGCGCGGTAACCAAGCCCGGAGAGGTGGCCTTCGAGGGCACGCCCACGCTGCTTGAAGCGCTGACGCGCTCGGGGCTTTCGACCGGCGAGAACAAGCCGGCGCAGATTCCCGAGCGTTGCGCCATCTATCGCGGCAGCAATCAGGTGGTGTGGGTCGAGTTGCGCGAGCTGATCGAGTCGGGCAACGCGCTGGCCGACCTGCGGCTGCGCCGTGGCGACACGATCTATGTGCCCAGCTTGAGCGAGCAGTTTATCTCCGTGCTGGGCGAGGTGCAGCATCCGGGCGCGGTGGCACTCAACGGCCGATCGACGCTAGCCAGCGTGCTGGCCGAGGCAGGCGGATTGACCGATCAGGCTGGCAACAACGCGCACATTCAACTCATCGATCCGGCGACGGGAAGCTCGCGCGTGCTGGCGTTCAAGGACGCGCTCAATCCGGTCAAGGCGCGCGAGATCGTGCTCAAGCCGGGCGAGATCGTCTTTGTGCCCAAGACCGGCTTTGCTCGCGCCACCTATTTCATTCAGCGATTGAATCCGCTCTTTCAACTGAGCACGTTGGCGTATCTGGGAGCAGCGTTATGAGGCAGACCTTGCATGCATTGGCGGGCGGCGAAGCATCGGACCGGGCGGCGCACGGATTTCACACCGCCAGCGCCGAGCCGGCGCTCTTCCGCCTTGATCTCGGACGCAGTTTGCATCTGCACCGGCGGCTGGCGATGGGCTTCGCGCTGGCGGGTCTCATCGCGGCTATTGTCTACGTGCTGTTTTCCTGGCGCATCTACACGGCGCAGAGTCTGGTTTTTATTCAGCCCACGCCGGCGCGGGTGCTGGAAGGCGCGGCGCCGATGCACTGGCCCTATAATTACGATCCGGCGACTTATGACTCTTATCTGCAGCAGCAGTTGTTGAGCATGACGCGGGAAGATGTTCTTGCTGGCGCGGTGCGCAAGCTGGGCAGAGCCTGGCAGCAGAGCGGCGAAAGCGAACAGAGCGCGGCCGCGCGGTTGAAGGGCGCGGTTGAAGCGGCACGCGTGGGTACAAGCTATCAGGTAGCGATCGCCGCCCATGCTTCCAGCCCCGACATGGCCGCGGCACTGGCCAATGCCGTGGCCAATAGCTATATCGAAAACACCTCGCACGAGCAAAAGGCCAGCGACGCCGCGCGGCTGGCCATGTTGACCGACGAGCGCGACCGTGTGAAGAAAGAGTTGGACAGCGACCGCGCCGAGCAGGCGGCGCTCAACGCGCAGTTGGGCGTGGCCGGCATTGGGCCGGTGACGCCCGAGCACTATGACGAAGATATTGCCAGGATTCACGAGGAGCTGGTGAAGGCGCGCGCCGATCACGACGAAGCGGCGGCGCGGCTGACGGCGATGAACGCAAAGAATGGCGGCACCTCGCCGGCTCTCGACGCGCAGGCCGATCAGTTGATTGCCACCGATGCCGGACTGGCCAGCTTGAAGACCTCGCTGCAACAGCGGCGGGCAGCGCTGGTTTCGCAGATGGCCAATCTGACACCGAATCATCCGCAGTATCAGCAGGACCAGGCCGAGCTGGCGAAGATCGATAGCTCGATTGAGTCATCTTCGGGCGAACTGCGGGCCAAGGCGGCGATACGGATCGAGCAGCAACTGCGCACGGATTTGGATCGCACCTCGGAGCTGGAGGCGCGGTTGAACGGGCAACTGGCGCAGATAACGCGGAGCGCGGCCGGCGCTACGCCCAAGCTGCAACGGGCCAGCGACTTGGCCAGCGACATAGCGCGGCTGCAAAACCGCTATGCCGCGGTCGATGAACAACTGCAGAATCTACTGCTCGAAGACAGCGCTCCGGGCACGGCGCATCTGGCCGCGGCGGCGGTTGCGCCGTTGCATCCCGCTATTGCCGGGGTAGCGCGCAACGCGATGGCGATTCTTGTCTTTTTTGTGCTGCTGGGACTGGCGGCGGCAGTGGCGGCACACAAGATGGACCCGAGAATCTATGCCGCCTCCGATGTAGAAAATCTGTTGGGCTATCCACCGATGGCGCAGTTGCCGGATTTTTACGAGGTTCCGGAAGAGATTGCCGGCGAGCATCTGCTGCGGCTGGCGGCGGGCCTGGAGTATGCCGCCAAAGAGGCGGGCGTAAAGAAATGCGTGTTGACCGGCGCCGGGCCCGGAGTCGGCGTGACTACGCTTGCCCTCCGGTTGAAGGAAGCGCTGGGCACGCTGGGCCGCTCGGCCGTGGTGGTGAGCGCCGGTAGCGAGGCCATGGCAACGCTCGAAACTCAGGAGGAAGGCAACGCGCGGGATTCTCTGATGTTGGCTGACACGGCGCCGCTGACGGTTTCCGCCGAGACCGAGTATTTGGCGCGCTTTGCCGATTGCACGATTGTGGTGATCGAGTCGGGCGTGACCACGCGGGCGCAACTGCGCGCGACGGCCAGCCGCCTGCAACGGCTCAACGTGCCCACGGTGGGATTTGTGCTCAACCGCGTCGGTCTGTCCCGGGCCGATGCCGCCTTCCGCCATGCGGTGCGCGAGATGCAGAACCACTTCCGCGCGCAGGGCCGCTTGCAGGCACAGGAGACGCCGCATAGCCGCGCCATCTTCGCCGAGCCCGCGGGTAACGCGAAGTTGCAAAAACCAGCGGTGCAGCTGCCGCCTGTAGAGAAGCCTGCCGAACCAATCGTCGCGCCGAAACCAACGGCTGCGAAACATGTAGACCCGATTCCGGCGCCTGCCGCAGAGCCCGCGATACAATCGCCACCTTCTGCGGCTGCAACTGTACCACCGCCAGCGGTTCCATCGCTCGAGAAGAAACGGCCCCAGCCCGATCTGGCGCGCCATCAAGATCTGCCCTGGTGGCTTGCCGAGCCGACCGCGCATCTACCCGATCCAATTGCCCAGCCGGGCAAGTCGGCGGTGAATCTTGCCGAGCCCGCGCTCGAACGCGGCGAAAGCCAGCCACGCACCGCCGCGCCCGAGCCGGCCGCGCCTTCGCCGCTGGACGGGTTGAGGGACTTGTTTGTTTCCTACCGGGTGAAAGAGCCGGACGCGGCGAAGATTGCTGGGACGGTGAACAGCGGAGTGTCGCCCGCGGCCGCGGTGCCCGCGCGTGATGCGGCGGCTTTGCCGGGACGCAAGCTGGCCGCGCCGCCCGAGGTCAAACAGAGTTCCCCGGCAGAGCCAGACCGGATGGCGCGCAAGGAACCGCCACGGCAGGTGACGGCCGCGCCGGAGATTCTGCCGCCCAAGCCGCTTGAGGCTACCTTGCGCGACGAGATCGACGACGTGCGGACCTTGCCCTCGCGCCGCGGCCAATATAAAAAAGTGGGATAAAGCGCCTGCGGCGGCCTCGCTCAAGCGGCGCTCTGTTCGCCGATGAGCCGGTCGACCAGGATTTGCATCTCTTCGCCGGTGCGGGGCAGAACGAAGGCCTTTCTTGCCGGGTTCCAATCGAGCTTGAAGCTGGTGGCCAGCGCCGAAATCCAGATCTGGCGGACCGGCGCGTTGGACGTGATGACAAAGCGCGTCCCCGGATCTTCGAAGAGGACATTCAAGACACCGCCCTGCTCTTCAACCTCGAAGGCCGACTGCTCGTCTTCCTCGCGCGCGATCAAGTGGCGCTTGAGCGCATCCAGTGCCGCTTCGGCGGCGTGGCGAAACTCCTGCTCGTCTTGCATGGGGACAGTGTAGCAAGTTTCCCGGCTGGCCGATTCGCGCCAAGAAATCGGCACACGGAGCGGCTCTCAAAGACCCGCGTGGCGGCCCTCCAGAGTTCGGCACAACCAATTTGCTTGCTTGCCAAAGTTCATCTGCCAACCGGATGAAATTTCAGTGAATCAAAGATGGGAATCGTATTTCGCATTCTGGTGCATTTTGGGTTTTTCTCCGGTTTTTTACGTGAGTCTTGCAAAGAGTTCAATGGCCCACGGCGAAGATATGCACAGGCCGCAATCACGATCGCGGTACTCAAGCCATGGGGTGGCGCTATGCGAGGGTGGGCAATTGCATTGGGAGTACTGACCGTGATGGGGGCCGTGGGGATGGCGCGGACGCAAGCGCCCATGCCTGCCGGACAACTGGTGCGCGAGGTGGTCTACAACGAGCAGAACGACCATCAACGGCACGGCTACTGGCGCTACCGGGTGGAGCGGCGAACGGCGGCCGGCTCGCGCGTCGAAGAGCAGGTAGAGACAGCTCAAGGACCGGTGACGCGGCTGGAACTGGCCAACGGGCAACCGCCCAACGCCGCGGCACGGCAGCAAGAGCAGGAGCGGCTGGAGAAACTACTCACCTCGCCCGGCGAACAGGCCCGCCACCTGAAGCAGTACGACGAAGACGAACAGCGAATTGGAAAGATTCTGGCGCTGTTGCCCGATGCCTTTCTCTACGAGTACGACGGCGAGGAGAACGGCTGCCACCGCTTACGCTTCCGGCCCAATCCCAACTATCCGGCGCGCACCATCGAGGCCAGGATCTTCCACGCCATGAGCGGCAAGCTGTGGGTGGATGCGCGGGCCAAGCGGCTGGCCAGGCTGGATGGCCGCGTGGACGAAAACGTGGACTTTGGTTATGGAGTCTTAGGCCGTCTCTATCAAGGCGGTTGGTTCCGTCTGGAGCGGGTGCAGGTGAGCGCGACCGACTGGAAGACGAAATCGCTCGAAGTGCACATGAACGTCCGCGCGCTGCTGGTGAAGACCTTCGTGCGAGAGACCAGCGAAACTCGCGGCGGCTTCGAGCCGGTTCCCTCGGGAATGAATCTGGCGCAGGCCTGGACGCTGCTGAACCAGAGCGAAGCCGCGTCTGCTGAGCGGACGGCAAGCCCAACGCGGACGGCCGCACCCACACGGACCGGCAACACCTGGATGACGCCTGCGGCCTTTGCCTCGCGGCCGTAACACCGGCCCCGGTCTACGCAAGCCGGGTAATCATTCCGCACCAAAAGTAAACAATTTTTCGAATGGGATGGCGGGAGAAAACTCCCACCGGGGATGATGGCCAGGGCTTATTGATCCGGTCAGAAACTGATGCGGCCGCGATACCCCACCCTCGGCGCGTTCTTGTTGTCGCGCCTGGGGTGGGGTAACTCTACGGCTATAGGAGAACCGGGCTAGACCTGCATAACCTCGGCTTCTTTCTTGTGCGCCAGTTCCTCGATGCGCAGGATCTCGGCGTCGGTCATCTTCTGCACCTCTTCGAGAGCGCGCTTCTCGTCGTCTTCGCTGATTTTCTTGTCTTTGGAGAGCTTCTTCAACCCGTCGTTGCCATCGCGGCGAACGTTGCGGATGGCGGTGCGATGCTCTTCGAGGATCTTGCTGACGTGCTTGCAGACATCGCGGCGGCGCTCCTCGGTCATGGGCGGCACCGGCACGCGGATGACCTTGCCGTCGGAGATGGGATTGAAGCCGAGATCGGAGGCCTGAATGGCCTTCTCAACCTCTTTGAGCACAGTCGGATCCCAAGGCGCGATCAAAATCATTTGCGGCTCGGGCGCCGAAACCTGGCCCAACTGATTGATGGGCGTGGGCGTGCCGTAGTAGTCCACCTTGATCTGGTCGAGCATGTGCACGCTGGCCCGGCCGGTGCGGATGGAGGCGAGGTTCGACTGGAAGCCGGCAACCGCCTGATCCATGCGGCGCTTCAGGTCGTTGTGGAGATCTTTGAGCACGGGATGACCGGCGATAAACGATGACATACGATTTAGTCCTCACTAAACGAAATGGACAAAGGTTATTCTACAAAACTTAGCGAGGGTAAGGGGTTACCATTCTGCTCTCCCCTTGACAGTCGACAAGAAAAAGTGCACTCTATTGTCGAATATCGAGGGAAAGAATATGCCGGCCTCAACCGATCTACTGCAAGGAACGCTCGACCTGCTGATTCTGCAAACCCTGGCGCTGGAGCCGATGCACGGCTGGGGCGTGGCGCAGCGCATTCAGCAGGTTTCCCGGGACGTGTTGCAAGTGGGCCAGGGCTCGCTTTACCCGGCGCTCTACCGGCTGGAATACAAGGGCTGGATCAAATCGGAGTGGGGAAGCTCGGGAAACAACCGGCGGGCCAAGTTCTACCGGCTGACGGCGCCCGGGCGCAAGCAGTTAGAGAACGAGCGCGAGAGTTGGGACCGGTTGTCGGCGGCGGTGGCGCTGGTTCTCGGGCAGAGTGCGGAGGCAACCTCATGATTGCGGAACTGATTACCCGGCTGCGCTTTCTCGTGGCGCGCAAAAAACGCAACGAAGTTGACGAGGAACTGGCCTTTCATTTGGAACAGGCGATCGCCGCAAAGTTAGCGGCGGGGCTGCCGGAGCCGGAGGCGCGGCGGCAGGCGCTCATCGAGTTTGGCGGCGTGGAGCGCGCGCGCGAACAATGCGAACGGCAGCGCCCGGGCTGGCAGATGAGTGCGGCAGCGCAGGATTTTCGCTACGAGATGCGCGTACTGCGCAAGTCGCCAGGCTTTGTAGCGGCTGCTATTTTCACGCTGGCGATGGCGATCGGAGCCAACGCTGTGGTCTTGGGGGTGATGAACGCGCTGATTTTGCACCCTGTAAATGTGCCTCGCGCCGGCAATCTCTACGCCCTCGATCATCAACAGGGCGACGGATGGGAATCGTATCCCAACTATGAGGATTTGCGCGACCGCAATCGCAGCTTCGACGGGTTGGCGGCAACGGCGCTGTCGCAGGTGGCGCTAGATACGGGCAAGGACCCGTCGCGGCTTTGGGGTTTCGAGGTTACGGAGAATTATTTCGATACGTTGGGCATTCAGCCCTATCTCGGGCGCCTATTTCACGCCTCGGACGAGCATGGTTTCGATAGCGCGCCCGCGATTGTTCTCAGTTATGGATACTGGCACAGCCATTTTCACGACGATAGAAATGTCGTCGGCCGTGTGGTACGGGTCAATAGTCATCCCTACACGCTGCTGGGCGTGACGCCGCCCGGATTTCGGGGAACATTTGTTTTCTTTGCGCCGAATTTCTATGTACCGATGGTCGACCACAACCAGATTAGCGGCGATAACCGGCTGAATCAACGGAACGTGCGGATGATCATCCAGGTTGTGGGGCACTTGAAGCCGGGAGTCACAAAAGGCCAAGCTGTCGCAGACTTGAACGGCATCGGCCAAGTCCTCGCCAAGTCATATCCCGACGTAGATGCGCACGAAAGTTTCACGTTAGTGCGCCCATCGATGCCGCAAGGGCTCGGCCGGCCGATGCGGGCATTCGTCACGGCGCTTATGGTGCTGGCCAGTTTGATTCTGCTGGCGGCTTGCGCCAATCTGGGCAGCCTGTTTGCAGCGCGAGCGGCCGACCGCGGCCGCGAAGTGGCGCTGCGGCTGGCGCTGGGATCGAGCCGGCGGCGGATCCTGCAACAATTTTTCACCGAGGCGGTGTTGATCTCAACGGCCGGCGGAACAGTTGGGCTGCTGGCCAGCATTGGCTTGCTGCATCAATTGGACGCCTGGCAGCCGTTTTCCAGCGTGCCTATACACATTCCCGCGCAGCCCGATGCCAATGTTTATCTCGCGGCCTTCGCGCTGGCCGTTGTAAGCGCGCTGTTATTCGGGATTGTGCCGGTTCGTCATGTGCTCAGAACCAATCCCTATGAGGTTGTGAAAGCGGGAACCGGCGGTAGATCGGGAAAACGGATTGCGGCGCGCGACATTCTCGTCGCCGTACAGATCGCCATCTGCGCCGTGCTGGTGACCTCATCGATGGTCGCTGTACGCGGGCTGCTGCGCTCGCTGCACAGCGATTTAGGCGTTGAGCCCAAAAACGCGATGCTGGTGGAGACCAACCTCAACGAAGCCGGCTACAAGCCGGAAAACATTCTGCCCATGCAACGGCGCATGCTCGACACGTTAACGGCGATTCCCGGCGTCCAGCATGCCGGTTTGGTAAGCTTTCCGCCACTGGGCAGGGGAGGCAGTTGGCGGGCCGACGTGTTCCGCGACGGGGCCACGGATCTGCGCGAGGCAAATGTGGCGGCGAACTCGTATATGTACGTCATCTCGCCCGACTACCTGCGTGCGGCCGGGACCACTTTACTGGAAGGGCGGATGTTTGACTGGCGCGACGGTAAAGATGCGCCGAAGGTCGCGATTGTGAACCGCGAGTTTGCAGCGAAGGTTCTGGGCTCAACGTCGAATGCCATCGGGCGGTACTTCAAAACCGCGAACGGTACGCGCGAACAGGTGGTGGGCATGGTCGAGGACGGAAGATACTTGAGCCTGACGGAGGACAAGCAGCCGGCCATGTTCTTTCCGTTGGCACAGGAAGATCCGCTAGGAGAGCAGTGGCTGATCGTGCGTTCGGCCCGCGATCCGCAGCCGCTGTCTGCCGAGGTAAAGTCGCGATTGCGCGGGCTGGATGCGCAGTTGCCACTGGACATTGTCATGTGGCCGCGAGAGCTGGATTTCACTTTTTTCCCGGCGCGCATGGCCACATTGAGCCTGGGCGTGCTGGGCATCATGGGTGCGATGCTGTCTATCACCGGCATCTTTGGCATGGCGGCATATTCGGTGAGCCGGCGAATGCGGGAGCTGGGCATTCGCATTGCTTTGGGCGCGCCGCGGCGCGAGGTGTTGATGGCCGCGCTGGGCCGGGCTTGCAAACTGCTTTTCTACGGCTCCGGAGCGGGCTTATTGCTCGGTCTGCTGGCGACGCGCGTCTTAGCTTTTATCGTCTATCAGGCAACGCCGCGCGATCCGCTGGTGCTTGTTGGAACGGTGCTGGCAATGCTGCTGGTTGGGATGGTGGCGGCGTGGATTCCAGCGCAGCGCGCGCTGGGGGCCGATCCTCTGGTTTTGCTTCGCGAAGAGTAAATGAAAAAACTATGCAACGACCGGCAGCCCACTCGCTCCGGCCTGCTCGTGGGCGTGGTAGCTGGAGCGGACCAGGGGACCGGATTCGACATGACGGAAGCCGAGCCGGAGAGCCGCCGTTTTTAGCTCGGCAAACTCGCGCGGGGTGTAGAGCCGTGCCATGGGCAGATGCTCGCGCGAGGGGCGCAGATACTGGCCGATGGTCAAAATATCGCAGCCCACGCGGGCCAGATCGCCGAAGACCTCGACGAGTTCGTGCGTCTCTTCGCCCAGGCCGACCATCACACCGGACTTGGTTTTCGTTTCGGGCACCATCTGCTTGGCCAGTTCCAGCAGCCGGAGGCTTCGCTCGTAGCGCGCGCCGGAGCGGACCGTGCGGTAGAGCCGGGGAACGGTCTCGATGTTGTGATTGAGCACGTCGGCGCGGGCCTCGGCAACCAGCCGGATCGCCTCCTCGTTACCCTGAAAGTCGGGCACGAGAATTTCGACGCGGCAGCCGGGGGCAAGGCGGCGAATCTCTTCGACCAGCAGCGCAAAGGCGCGCGCGCCGCCGATGAGATCGTCGTCGCGGTCAACACTAGTTACGACGGCAAATTCCAGCCCTAATTTGGCAACAGCTTCAGCGACTCTCCGCGGCTCGTCGAAATCGATGGGCTCGGGCCGGCCTTTGGGCACGGCGCAAAATCCGCAGCGCCGCGTGCAGAGGTTGCCCAGCATCATGAAGGTCGCGGTTTTGGCGTGCCAGCACTCGCCGATGTTGGGGCAATGCGCGCTCTCGCAGACCGTGTGCAGGTGGAGCGAGCGCGCCAGTTGCTTGAGCGCATGATAATTTTCGCCCACCGGAGCGCGGGCCTTGAGCCACTCCGGCTTAGGCTGGGGCACCACACGCGCCGTCTCGATCTGGACCAGTTCCGTCACCTCTATATTGTAGCGATAGACGCATGGCGGGCAGCCGTCTTGCCCGCAGCGCAATCGCATATGAATCGTTGAAGGGTACGGGCTTTAGCCCGTACGTTGATGCGCGAAACGAAAGGGGCTTTAGCCCCCGAGGGAAATGTTTGCAGGAGTGCAGCGTGTTCGTTGGAGGGATGCACACCGAATACCCTGCTGAAATCTAGCCCCTATCTATGTAGTCGCTGCCCCTCTGCGGCTAAAGCCCAGAATTATTTTTCTGGATCTTCTGTACGGGCTAAAGCCCGTACCCTTCATTTTGCACTCGCATTTTCAAATGAAATCGCCCTGCGTCTTGCTCAAGGCCATCGCATCAAAACAGATCGCGTCCATTACAATATAGGGGCAATGTCTCTCGACTTTTTAGGCAATCTTGAACGTACGCATCGTTGCGGCGAACTTCGCGCCGCCCACGCCGGCCAGCAAGTGGTATTGATGGGCTGGGTTAACCGCCGCCGCGATCACGGCAGCCTGATCTTTCTCGATCTGCGCGACCGCACGGGCATCGCACAGGTGGTGCTCGATCACGATCTGACCCCCGAGGGCCACGCCAAGGGCGAGCAGGTTCGCCCCGAGTACGTGGTCGCCGCCGTGGGCAAGGTCCGCCTGCGCGACAAAGACGCCATCAATCCAAAAATGGATACCGGCGAGATCGAGATCGAAGCCACCGAGTTGCTGGTGCTGAACGATACGCGCCTGGCGCCGTTTTCGCCGGCCGAAGAGGCCATTCAGAACGAAGAGGTGCGGCTCAAGTATCGCTACGTGGATCTGCGCCGGCCCGAGATGCAGCGCAACTTCCGCCTGCGCCACGACATTACGCTGGCCGTCCGCAACAACTTGAGCCAGCAGGGCTTTCTAGAGATTGAAACGCCGATTCTCACCAAGTCCACGCCCGAGGGCGCGCGCGACTTTCTGGTGCCCAGCCGCGTTCATGCCGGCGAGTTCTATGCGCTGCCGCAGTCGCCGCAGATCTTCAAGCAAATCCTGATGATCTCCGGCTTCGACCGCTACTTCCAGATCGCCCGCTGCTTCCGCGATGAGGACTTGCGCGCCGACCGCCAGCTCGAATTCACGCAGATCGATCTGGAGATGAGCTTCCCGCGCCAGGATACGGTCTTCGGCGTGGTCGAAAATTTCATGAAAGCGGGCTTTGCCGCGGCTGGCGTCGTGCTGCCCACGCCCTTTCCGCGCATCACCTACGATGAGTCGCTGCGCCAATATGGCACCGACAAGCCCGACCTCCGTCTGCCCGGCCTCATCGATGTTCGCCCCGCCTTCAGCGACGAGGATCTCGGCAAGCTGCAGATCGATCCGGCGCTGCCCGTCGTTGCCTTCCGCATTCCCAACGTCGGCGAGCTGAGCCGCAAGGAGCGCGAAGAAAATCATCCCCTCTTCGACATCAAGAAGGGCGCAAAGTTCATCGACGACTTCAAGCGCCTCGCCAAAGGCTTTCCCGATCAGGCCGCGAAGGTTCGCGAGCTGGCCGGCGCCGCCGAGGCCGACTTTGTCATCGTCGTTGCCGGCGATCCGGCGCATCCGGTCAAGGCCAGCGACACCAAATTCCCCGGCCGCTTGAGCGAGCGCGAGATCAACGTCTACGCCGCGGCCGGCAACTTCCGCAGCGAACTGGCGAAGAAATATGCCGACCGCCATGGCGCCTTCCGCATCACCGACGAGGTGGTGCAAAAGGCCGCGGCGCGCGGCGCCCAAGACGAACTCGTCGACGGCAGCCAGGCCTTCCATCCCATCTGGCTCACCGATTTTCCGATGTTCGAGTACGATCTGGCTTCGGCCAAGTGGGTGCCCGCGCATCATCCGTTCACCGCGCCCTTCGAGGCCGACATGCCAAACCTGGTGAGCGATCCGGCCAGCGTCCGCGCCAACTGCTACGATCTGGCGATGAACGGCCTCGAACTCGGCTCGGGCTCCATTCGTATCCACCGCAAAGACGTGCAGCAACAAATTTTTGCTTCGCTCGGCATCAGCGAAGAGGAGGCCAAAGCGCGCTTCGGCTTCTTCCTCGACGCCCTCGAATACGGCACGCCTCCGCATGGCGGCATCGCGCTCGGTCTCGACCGCATCGTGATGCTGTTGGCCGGCGCGCCCAGCCTGCGCGAGGTCATCGCCTTCCCCAAGACGGCCAAGGCCATCGACCTGATGGCCGAAGCGCCCACCACTGTTACCGAGCAGCAGTTGAAGGAACTGCACATTCGCGTGCAACTGAAGAGCTAAGAGCGTTTTTCTGCCGTGATGAAGGATGCTGAATAGCAGCGGTTTTGAAGGGGCACGGCTTTAGCCGTGCCGTAAAAACCAATAAAATCGCGGGCTTTAGCCCCTGAGGGAAAGTTTCCTATCAATCGCTACATGCGGGCTAACGGCTATGGCTCTCAACGTCGATAAAATTCGCTCAGGACTGGAACGGCTGCGCCACGCGCAGCCGTCCGTATTTGGTGCGGCCTGTCACCGGTTCCGTTTCAACCCGCCGCTTCGCGAATCTGAGGTTGAGGCATTCGAACAACCGCACAGAATTCGTTTGCCTGAGGACTATCGCCGGTTTCTCATCGAACTGGGCAATGGCGGAGTTGGACCCTTCTATGGAATTTTTCAGATGGGTACAATGTGCGATCTCAAGTACAACGTTGGAGATTGGGCAGAAGAGGTCGGGATCTTAACGAATCCTTTTCCTTATAAAACGGGATATATTGAAGCACGGGAATCAGATGCAAAAGAGTTATACGTTCTCGGTCCGGAAGATTTTCGGAAGAAATACGGCTCTAATACCTTTCCTCAAGATTTGTTTGAATGTGATTGGCATAATGCGCCAGTCGATGGGAGTATCCCGATATGCCATGCCGGTTGCGGCTATTATCATTGGCTGGTGTTAACAGGACAACATACCGGACACATTTGGTGTGATAATCGTGCTGCCGGACTCGCGTTCGAGCCCATCTTGAATCAAGATGGAACTTTTGCCTCGTTTTCCGATTGGTACGAAGAGTGGCTTGACCGCACGCTGCAAGAGGAAAACCTCGCATAGATAGTTTTGCGCTCTCAATCATTCGCGCAAAATCAATGTTGCTGATTCAACTGTTGCAACAAGTCTTCCAAGCATCCGGGAATCTGCGCGTTCCACTGGCCCCAGTCGTGTCCACCAGGCTTGGTGTGGAACTCGTAGGCAAAGCCACGCCGCTTGAGCAGCGCGGCAAAGCGCCGGTTGGGCCCAAGCAAGGGCTCCTGCTCGCCAACCGTGAGATAGATATAAGGCGTCGCTTTCGGATCGGCGCTCAAAGCGAGCTTCGAGGGATCGCGCTCAGCCCTCTCCTGGCTGCCGGCGGGGCCAAAGATCACGCGGAACTTCCACCACTGATCGATGCGCCGGAGGTTGAAGCGCCGGAAGGGAACATCGATGGAAGGGCTCAGCGCGCCCACGAATCCGTAAAGCCCAGGCTGCGAGAGCGCATACTCGATTGCCGCGAATCCGCCCATGGAAATGCCGATGATGGCGCGGCTCTGGCGGCCGCCGCGCGCGGGAAAACGGCTCTCCACGTCGGCGATGAGATCTTGCGTAATGTAATCCTTGTACCGATTTTTGGGCGCGCCCACTTCATTCATGTAGTAGGATTCGCCGCCATCTGGCATGACCAGAATGAGCCCGCGCCGGGCATATGGGGCCACCTCGGAGAAGTTTGACCAATCGCGAAAATCGCCGCCGCCACCATGCAGCAGATAAATCACGGGGAATTTTTCACCGGCGGGCAGGCTCTCGGGCAAAAAGACGCGGTACTGCATGGGGCGGCCCAGCGTGGCGCTCGAAAACGTCACATCCTGCACCTTCACGCCGGCGGCTGCGCGCGGATGATCCTGCCGCGGCTGCGTTCGGTGGCAACCGCCGAGCAAAGCGAGCACGCAAACAACGACAGTGAAACCGAGGCGAACGATGGGCATACTTGCTTGACGTTTTACTTTAATGGCTGAGTTCAGCGAACAATTCGCCGAGTACAACGCGAATGGGCGTTCCTGGCACGGCCAGTTCGCCACTCTGCGCCAGATGCAGGCCCTCGCGGTCGGCCGTCCATGCACGGCGCGACCCGGGATCGACGATCCAGATGTTCTCCACACCGAAGCCGAGATAGTCGTCGATCTTTTCCTGCATCCGGCTGAGCCGGTCCTCGGGCGAGAGAATTTCGATGGCGATCAGTGGCGGATGGGTAATGATCTGCTCGCGCGGTGCATCGGCGCGAAGCACGGAGACATCGGGGCAGCTGTAGCGTGTCCGCTTCACCTGCGTTCTGACATCGGTCACCACGCGCACGCCCCAGGCCTCGCGGTGGTTCATGAAAATGTGCCCAAGCAAGAGCTGCAAGTATCCGTGATCGTACTCGCCCACATTGCGCTCCTCGATCCGCCCGTCCACGTAATCGCAGTCAGGCTGGAAACAGGTGTGAAGATACTCCTCGACCGTCACAAAGGGCTCGTCGATGGGCAGCGTGGCCATGGCACAAGTATGCTCCAAGCTGCTCGCGAATCCAAGCGATTTCGCGGGCAGGCGTTTTGAGATTTCGGCGGTTTTTGTGTTATATTTTTAAGGTGCGAGGTGAACGGTTACACCCGCGCGGTCTGCGCCAGAATCTAAACGGCGTGGCCTTCCAACCCAGAGGACGCGTAGCTCAACTGGCAGAGCATTCGGCTCTTAACCGACAGGTTGAAGGTTCGATTCCTTCCGCGTCCACCATCTTTCCCATTCCAAATCCAAGGCTTTTCAAGCTGAAGTCGCCTCTGTGCGGCCGTTTGAGCACAGGCAGAAGTCTGTGCATGGATATCTGCACGAAAAAATAAGGTGCCCCATCCCTTGTTGTCTGGAATGGGGCGCGCAAGGTGAAGCGGCAGTTTTTTGTTTTACGGGTTCGGCACAGTGTCGCTGGCACGAACATTGTTTGCCGTGCTCGAGGTTCCCACGTATTCATAGTCGTGCCACAGAGTCGAGCTGGGAGCCGATGTGCTGTTCGTCAGCTCAAGCCGCAAGGCATCGTCCATTGCGCCAGAGGTTTGGCTGACGCCGATGGTCAATAGATTGTCTGCCCCGGCAGCGCTCAGCGCGCTGACCGGAAATTCAAAGACAACCCACTGGTAGTAGCCGGAAAGACCGCTGCGAATCGCGCAATCGGACTCGGTTGCCGAATTGTAGGACCAGGTTCTGTTTGTACCGTTCAAATTCACGATATAGGAACCGTAATCGCAGGCGAGGCCGACGGAAAGCTCTGCGTACTTATAATTTGCTACATCGGCGGGCGAGGCAAAGTGCACCTTCCACACTGGAGTACGCGTCGTTACTCCATTTGTGCCGCTCGCTCCCGATAAAGCTGCCACATAACTGGGAATGACGTTGGTGTAGTTGTCGGTTGTGCTGTTGCCCGAGTCGTAAAGACCGGGATCGAAGACTCCCCAGTGGTTGTAGTTCCATTGAGTCAAGTCGCTTGTAGCGGTTCCCGCAGGCCCCGAAGTGGCATTGTAAATAATCGCGCCGTTATTGGCCTGAAAGTCCGACCAATAGTTATAACTACCCCAATAGTTCTTGAAGTCATAACCGTTGGCATCGTGGCCGTGGAGGAACTCGTGCGACGAACGGTCCGGAGTGCCGATGGTAAAGACCGTGGTGCCGAAGTTCTCTGGCACGAACGACTGCGACACCGTTGTAGTTTGCCCTGCCTGAACAACGACATTGTCAATGCGCATCTCGCCCCATTGCCCCATCTCGAAGACACTGAGCCGGTAGGTTCCAGGAATTACATTGGTAAATGTCGCCGTGCCGGTCGATGTGATGTCGGCCCAATACTGCGCACCGGCGCTGGAAAACTGGAAGTTCTTCTGGTTATCGCTCAAGATCGCCCACGCCGCCTTGGTCGCCGTCGAGCCGAGCCCGGCCACATTGCCGATCGATATATTCACTGTGCCGCGATTGCCCGATGAAACATATCCGGCAGCCACGAGGTCTTCTTCGTTGTCGTAGAAGCTAGAAAAGCTATTGCCGACTACAACTGCGTCGTTATACATATCTGCGGCAGTAGAAAGTGTATTGCCGGTTGTGGTGTAGGCTTGCCCAAAGTGGTTGAAGTGAATGTAAAACGGTCCGAATAGGCGCGAGCTGGCGGTCCCGGCAGCCGTGGCAAGTGTTAGACCGTTGTCGAGATGATTGGAGTACACCTCAACCATCAGTAGATTGCCGGTAAAGAAAAGATTCTGCTTGCTGGGTCCGGCCACCATGGATTCGTGGCTGGGAATGACTGTCCACACGCCATAGGTGCCGCCATACAGCCCGTGCGCCTGGTGTAGATACTCGTAGCCATCATGGTCATACTTGGTATAAAACTCTCGCGTCCAACCAGAAGGCAAACCGGTAAAACCATGTAAGTCCGTTGTTGCGTCCTGTACCGCCCGGCCGGTCTGTGTCGAGAACATTTCGCTACTACTCGGCAATGCTAGATCGAGAGGTACAGGATTATTGACCGATGGGTTTACAGAATAAGTGTGTGTAAATTCAGTCAGTGAATCGCGGAAAGCCCACTGTACCTGGCCGATGCTTCCGGCAATATCTGTTGCGGCATGGTTGGCAACAAAGTACACGTGAATCCCTGGATCGTTGGCCGTAACCACCCAATGCATCGTGTAGGTATATGCATTCGAACTGCTCGATGGGTACGTGACCCACCAATCCAGGTATGCCGGCATCGAACTTGTGGCCGCCACGTTGTCGTATCCCGGCACGCCGGTTGGTGAACCGAAGCCGGAGTTATCCATGTAGAGGCCTTTCACGCCGTGGCTATCGGTGTTTGTTGTATCTACCAACTGCGTACTGGAGCCACCCATGGTGATTCCGGAGATTCTTCCCACCGCAGGATTGAAGTCAATGTTCAAGACTCCATTGGCAATCTTCCAGTCGCTCGCGGTTGTCGTATCGATCGTTATCGACGAGGGAGTTACCGTGGCGCTGAGTGCGACACTTTGGCTAGCCGTACTGTCGCTATTAGGCACATTGAGAGTCGCGCTATAACTGCCAGCAACCAGCGGCGCAAAGGTTACGTTAATCGTGCACGAGGCGTTAACCGCCAGAGTTGTTCCGCAGCCCGTGGTATCGGTAAAGAAGTTGGCGTTGGCGCCGCTCATCGACAAGGCACTTATCGTCAGAGGTCCGGTTCCGGAGTTCGCGATCGTAACTGGATAGGTCGTGGATGAGTTGGCGGCAACAGCGCCAAAAGAAAGCGCAGCCGGTGAAAAGCTTGCTTTGGGAACGGGCACGGCGGCCGTACCGCCCAATGGCAAAGAGAGTTCTGTGCCGCTTGAAGCATTGCTGTCGACAACAAAGTTCGCGGAAAAACTTCCTGCGGTTGCCGAGGCAAAGGTGATGCTGGCCGTGCAACTGCCGCCGGCGGGCAAAGACGTCGCGCATTGACTGCTGATGCTGAAGTCAGATGCATTCGCCCCCAATGTTTTAAGGGCGTTTAGTTGTGCCGCCGCGTTACCAACATTCGTAATTGTGATGGTTTGCGCGCTACTGGCCGTTGTTGTCAGCGTGCTGAATTGCAAGCTGGTGGGGCTCAGAACCAATTTCCCCCCTACATCGGCCTTGCATCCGGTAAACAGTACGAGAAACCAACCAACGCAGATAAACAGGAATAGCCTGTGCTGGGAATGACTCAACATAGCCCACGATCCTTTCGTGCCGAAATTCCTCTTATGAAAATATTTCCGCAATAACTCGCGCGACGGAAATTTTACTTCGGCTCGACCAAGCTCTGTCAAGAAGATTATTTATAATTGCCGATAAGTCTCTCTGTCATCGTCTCTTAGGTGCCGCTATCTGCCCTTGCTGGGCCGCTCCGGGGGACTGCTCTGGCCGCGGAAGATGCGCTGAGCGGCATTGCTGGCCGGGGGCGATGGACTATGAGCTGGTGTCGTTGGAGCTGGATATTTGACAGTCCACATTCCATGATTGCAGGGTCGGCAAGGCTTTCGTGTTTTGACAAATCACAGGTGCCCCGCGTCACTGCTTCTTATGGCCGCCGGGGTAGAGTCAGATGCATAGCGGAGTTTTTCCGTGGCGGAACCTGGCATCCCAAGCCGGCAACACCTTCAGTCGCGCAGCCCAAGGGCCGCGGCCGCGCCCATCGATGCGCCAAGCGTAGTGGAAGCGCGCTTCTGGGAAGCTCTGCCTAACCGCAAGATTCAATGCCAGCTATGCCCGCGCGAATGTACGGTTGGCGATGGCCAGCGCGGTTACTGCGGTGTGCGCGAGAATCTCGACGGCGTTTTTTATACCTTGGTGCACTCGCGGGTCTGCGCCGCCCACGTCGATCCCATCGAGAAAAAACCGCTCTTCCATTACCTGCCCGGCACAACGGCCTTTTCCATTGCGACGGCTGGCTGCAATGTGAACTGCAAATTCTGCCAGAACTGGGAGATCTCGCAGTCGCGTCCCGAGCAGGTCTCCGCACAAATGCTCACGCCGCAGCAGGCGGCCCGAATCGCTCTTCAATCGCGTTGTCCGACTATCGCCTTTACCTACACCGAGCCGGTGGTCTTTGCCGAATACCTGATGGACACCGCCGATGCCGCTCATGCGGCGGGCGTGCGCTGCATCGTGGTCTCCAACGGGTACATGAATCACGATGCGCTGGTGCAGGCTTACGGCAAAATGGACGCGGTCAAGATCGACCTCAAGGCTTTTAGCGAGTCCTTTTACAAAAACGTCGTCAAAGCCCAGCTCAAGCCTGTGCTCGATTCGCTCGTCACCTTGCGCAGGCTGGATCAATGGACCGAAATCGTCTATCTGGTTGTGCCCACGCTCAACGACGGCGATGAGGAACTGCGCTCGCTCGCCGCGTGGATCAAGAGCAACCTGGGCCCCGATGTGCCGCTGCACTTTACACAATTTCATCCCGACTGCCAGATGAAAGAGCTGCCCAGAACGCCGATGGAAACCCTGGAGCGGGCCAAGGCCATTGCCGATGCCGAGGGACTGCACTTTGTTTACATTGGCAATGTGCCCGGGCACCCGGCGCAAAACACCTATTGCCCCGGTTGCGGTATGCTGCTGGTCGAGCGCACGGGCTTTACGGCCGGCAAAAACCTGATCCGCGCGGATGCCACCTGCCCGGCCTGCCAGCGCGCGATCCCCGGCATCTGGCATGCCTGATGCGCAAACAGAGATTTTGCCCCATGAAAATCCGAAGGAGTTCCGTCATGGCCTGGTTCGCGACGCAATGCATAGCCTTCCTGTTCACCGCGCCCCTCCTGCACCTGCGCGCGGCCACGGGTGAAGCTGCCCCGCCCAAGGTCCGCCCGGCTGCCGTCGCCGGCGCGTTTTATCCCGCCGATCCGCAAGAACTTTCGCGGATGATCGACGAAATGCTCTCCAAAGCCGCGCCCGCCGCGGTGGACGGCAACATCATGGCCGCCGTCGCGCCGCACGCCGGCTATCCCTACTCCGGCCCCGTGGCCGCCTATACCTATGCCGCGCTCAAAAGCCACAAATACTCGCGCGTCGTGGTCATTGCTCCCTCGCATTACGTGGGCTTCAACTTCACCGCGGTCTACGATGGCGATGCCTACGCGACGCCGCTCGGCCAGGTTCCTGTCGACAAGGAGTTTGCCGGGCGGCTCGTGAAGATGAGCACGACGATCAAGCTCTCCGGCAAGGGCCACCAGTCCACGCCCGAGGCTCCCGAGCACGCGCTGGAAGTGCAGTTGCCCTGGCTGCAAAGAATCTACGGCAACTTTACGCTCGTCCCCATTGTGATGGGCGACCAGAGCTACGAGGCTAGCCGCGCGTTGGGCGTGGCACTGGCCAAGCTACTGCAAGACGATCATGAGACGCTGGTCCTGGCCAGTTCCGATCTCTCTCACTTTCACACGTATCACGAGGCGGAGAGCATCGATCACAAGACGCTGCACGCCCTCGAGGCCTGGGACTACTTCAGCATGTCGCGCAACTTCCAGTGGCGCGGATCGGGCCAGCCCGGCATCTGGGAGGCCTGCGGCGGCGCGCCTATCGTCGCCGCCATGATCTACGCCGAGCGCCGCGGCGCCAACCAGGCCCAGGTACTCAAATACGCCAACTCCGGCGACACTACCGGCGACCATTCGCGCGTCGTCGGCTATAGCGCCGATCTTTTTGTGCAGTCGGCCGGCTCCGGCGAGTCTGCTCCCGCCTTTTCGCTTACCAGTGAGGAAAAATCCGAGTTGCTGGCGCTGGCCCGTAACGCCGTCGAGCATGCTGTCCGCAACAACGATCCGTACACGCCGGCGCCCAGCGCCAGCGAAACCCTCAATCGCGAATACGGCGCTTTTGTCACGCTCACCGAAGGCGGCGCCCTGCGCGGCTGCATTGGTTACACCTCGCCGGTCAAGCCACTGTATATGACCGTCCGCGACACGGCCACGCTGGCTGCCACGCGCGATCCGCGCTTTTCGCGTGTCACCGCCGACGAGCTGCCCCGGCTCGACTACGAGATTTCGGTTCTCTCGCCGCTGCGCCGCGTCACCGATGTCCACCGGATTCAGGTGGGCCGCGATGGCCTGCTGATGAAAAACGGCGATCGCGAAGGACTGCTGCTGCCCCAAGTTCCCACCGAGCAGAACTGGGACCGGCAGACCTTCCTCGAACAGACCTGCCGCAAGGCCGGCTTGGACTCCAACTGCTGGCAAGACGAAGACACCGACATCTTCAGCTTTACCGCCGTGGTGTTTCACGAACACAAAAGATAGAGCCGAGCGTCAGGAAAGGAATGCGTCGTTTCAGGATAAGGGTGAAAGAACGCCAACGCTTCTTGCGATCCTCTTCAGGCAACTGTCTCTTGTCCATAATTGAGTGTTCGGGGTGATGAGGGTGGAGGCCAGCAAGTGAGCATCGATGAGGCCGATTCCGCGGTTGTGCAAGGAATGCGCTTCGATCATCCGCCGCACTTCATCCTGATGAGCATTTCTCACGCAAGGCATCAGGTCGAGGAACGCCAGTGCTTTTGTTCGTCCAGGCAACGGCCCCAACGCCAACTCGCCCACCACAAAAGGATGCGTCAGGATTTCACCGTTGTGGAGCTGCCGTTGCAATTCCGGGTCGGCAGATCGAAAGTGGTCAATCCAAATGCTGGTGTCTGCGAGGATCATCTTGGCTCACCTTGCGCCGCGGAATCGCTGGAAAATCCGGTGCAATGCCGCCTAATGCAGCCAGACGGCGCGCGCTTTCACGCTCGATCAACGCACGCAAGGCAACACGGATCAACGCGGTTTTCTCCTCCACGCCTGTCAGCTCCTGAGCGGTGCTGACCAGATCGTCGTCGAGGGCAATTGTTGTTCTCATTGCAAGCCTCTGATGCCTCATTTTAGCATCATCCGATGTCTTATTTATATGTATCCGTTTTTGAGGTGGCCGCGCGTTTCCGGCAGAAAGTGCGGTATTCTATTCACATGCGCCCGTAGCTCAGCTGGATAGAGCGAATGCCTCCGGAGCATTAGGTCGGGAGTTCGAATCTCTCCGGGCGCACCATCCTTCCCAATGCATTTACAGTTGGTCTCGATGTGGCCCCGCCGCATCTCTTGGGCTTTCTCCCGTGTCTTTACTCGTCTTAAGTAGAGGCCGGATTTTTAATCGGTTGGCCGGGATACCCTGCATTCCCGATCAAAAGAGATCGCCCAGCGAATTGCCGGAATCAAAATCAAAAAGTTGAGCAAGCCACCCAGTGCCAGGCTCTGAGCAATCATTTCGACGGGCACGTCTTGTCTGATGCCAAGCAAGAAATGCGTAAGTTCGGCAAAGCATAGATTCAGCAGATATAAGCTGACCGAGAAACGTATCGTCTTTGCGAAAGCTCTGGGGCTGCATGGCGGAACCCTGAAAAATGAAACGAAATGGGTCGGTAGCCAGGGAAGCAAAAATAGTATGAGGAAGAATGTTCCAGTAACTCCCTTGCAGAATGATCTTGGCAGCAGGAGCATCTGCCCCATCGCTCCAACTGCAAGTCCGAGGCCTGCGAGGTGAATTTTCCCAAGTGAAAGCTTCATGCGTTTGATAAGGCGGGAGTTGCATTTTCCTTTCCGCTGAAAAGACGTTCCAATGGTTCCAAGTGCTCACCGATTCCGCTGCAAGCGCCAACATCCTCGTAGCTTCTCGTTGACTCGCCACGGGATTTCGGCTATTCTAAAGACCTTGCGCGGTGTTGCGCCTGAGGTCTGTGTGTATCCACCCGGACCGGACTGGTAACGGCTCTGAGACGGGCCATTGCCGGCAGGCCATAGGCGGCCGGAGGAACGGCCGAACCAATCCCCTACAGTGGGGCAAAGCCTCGCAAATCCTCACCCGAACAGGTTTGTTTGGTCGTGGGTTGAACTTCGGGCCCGTATGCGTTATGCGCGGGCAAATGCGCCGCGTTGGCCTTTTTAGGCGGGTGGCGCAGCGGGTAAAACGGAAGGATGCTCTTCCGTGCCCGGCACGTGAATTGGGAGTGAGAAAGATGTCGACTTTTGTTCCGAGCGGCAAGGATATTAGCCGCAAATGGTATGTGGTGGACGCCAGCGGTCAGACGCTGGGCCGGTTGGCCACCAAGGCCGCCAGCGTGCTGAGCGGCAAGCTGAACCCCCAGTACGTGCCCTACATCGATATGGGCGACCACGTGATTGTGATCAACGCCGAGAAGATCCGTCTGACCGGCCTGAAAGACCAGAAGAAGGTCTACCGGCGCTATACCGGCTTTTTGGGCGGCCTGCGCGAAGAGTCCTTCACGCGGTTGATCGATCGCAAGCCCGAGAAGGTTCTCGAAGAGGCCATCAAAGGCATGTTGCCGAAGACCAAGCTGGGCCGCGCCATGGCGAGCAAGCTGAAGGTCTATCGCGGCGACCAGCATCCCCACGCGGCGCAGCAGCCGGTGGAAATGAAGATTGCGTAAGAACAGCTATGAGCTTTTAGCCTTTAGCTTTTAGCCCGCCCCTTGGGAAGCAAAAAGCAGCGGCAGAGGCGAACAGCGGCAGTGAAGCAGGACGAGCTAATAGCTAAGGGCTAAAAGCTGACAGCTAGGAGAAACAATGGCAGATCTGGTTCAGTATTACGGGACGGGGCGGCGCAAGTCAGCGATCGCCCGCGTCTTTCTGCGTCCCGGCACCGGCGAGTGGAAGGTGAACGGCAAGCAATTCGACGAGTATTTCGTCACTGAGCAGCAGCGCGCCTCGGCCAAGCGGACCTTGGCTGTGGTGGAGCTGGCGGCGAGCTTCGACGTGCTGGCCAACGTGAGTGGCGGCGGAGTCGCGGCTCAGGCCGACGCCGTGAAGATGGGCGCTGCCCGCGCTTTGCTCGAGTTCAACGCCGAGCTGCGCAAACCCCTCAAGGCCGAAGGCCTGCTCACGCGCGACGCCCGCGCCAAGGAACGCAAGAAGTACGGTCAGAAGGGCGCCCGCAAGCGGTTCCAGTTCTCGAAGCGCTAAAGCGCTTCGGAGGGATCAGGGTTCAGAGATCGGGGATCAGTTGGTGGCTATTTGCTTCCTCTTGATCCCCGAACCCTGATCCCTGATTTCTGGTTTTCACAAAATCTCCCCTCGCGGGGAATAAATCCGGGCCTGACGTAGGTTTGCCCGGATGCAGTCTACAAAGGAGGAACTTTGGCTACCATCACCATGAAAGAGCTGCTCGAAGCAGGTGTTCACTTCGGGCATCAGACCAAGCGCTGGAACCCCAAGATGAAGGAATACATCTTTGGCGAGCGCAACGGAATTTACATCATCGACCTGCAAAAGACGCTCAAGCTCTTTAAGGATGCGTCAAAGTTCGTCACCGACATGTGCGCCAGCGGCAAGCTGATTCTGTTTGTCGGCACCAAGCGCCAGGCCCAGGATGCGGTGGCCGAAGAAGCCGGCCGCGCGGGCATGCCGTACGTCAACCAGCGCTGGCTGGGCGGCTTGCTCACCAACTGGGTGACGGTACAGAAATCTGTCAAGCGCCTGCAGGAACTCGATGAGATGGCCGTCGATGGCCGCTATGAGCTGCTGACCAAGAAGGAAGTCATCCGTCTGGAGCGCGAGCGCAAGCATTTGCAGGCCAACCTGGCCGGCATCAAGAATATGAAGCGGTTGCCCGACGCGATCTTCGTCGTCGATTCCAACAATGAAGCCATCGCCGTCAAAGAAGCCCGCAAGCTGGGCATTCCCGTGGTTGCCGTTGTGGATACCAACTGCGATCCCACAGTAGTGGATTACGTGATTCCCGGCAACGACGACGCGCTGCGCGCCATCCGCCTGTTCACCTCCAAGATCGCCGACTCGGCCGCCGAGGGCGTCAATCTGTTGGGTGACAAGGCCCTGCAAGAGCCCGTTGCGGAACAGGCCGCGCCAGAAACATCGCCAAGCGAGGATGTGGATCTGGAAGAGGCGTTGGGTGGTGGCATCCGCAAGGGACCGGCAGCGGTTACGGCATTGGATGAACCCGACGCCGCCGAAGCGACCGTTTAATCTTCTAGACGCACAGCCGTGCGCATACTGGGATCAGCGTGGCCGCCGCGGGGCTAGGATCGAAACAGGAGTTCACCTGGATTCGATCCTAGCCCCGGCTTAAGCGCCACGCTTTTCTTATGCCGGACGATCTCCGGCGTGAACCGCGGGGAACTGCCTCGCAGAAGAATCCATTGGGCCGCACCGGCCAGGAAACGAAAGAGGACCACTGTGAGTGAAAAAATCGACGCCAAATTGGTGAAGGATCTGCGTGAAAAATCCGGCGCTCCCATGGGCGAGTGCCTCAAAGCCCTGCAGGAAGCCAAGGGAAACATTGAGGAAGCCTTTGTTGTGCTGCGCAAGCGTGGCATGGCATCGGCGCAGAAAAAGGCTGCCCGCGCCACCAACGAGGGCGCTGTAGGCTCCTATATCCACGCCGGCGGCAAGATCGCCGTGCTGCTCGAGCTGAACTGCGAGAGCGATTTCGTGGCCCGTACGCCTGACTTCCAGGAGTTGCTCAAAGACGTCGCCATGCACGTAGCCGCCTCCGACCCGCGTTACGTTCGCGCCGAGGACGTGACCGCCGCCGATCTGGAGCGCGAGAGGGAGATCTACCGCGCCCAGGCCGCCGCGACCGGCAAGCCCGCTCCCGTGATCGAGAAGATCGTCGAGGGCAAGATGAGCAAGTTCTACGAAGAGGTTTGCCTCATCGAACAGCCCTTCATCAAGGATCAGACGGTGACCATCAAGGAACTGATCGCGCAGAAGGTAGCCAAGCTCGGCGAGAACATCACAGTCCGCCGCTTTGCCCGTTTCAAGGTGGGCGCGCCCGACTGGACGGTTGCCCAGACCAAGGCTCCCGAGCCAGCGGCTGAGTAACCCTTCGCTTTGCGAATCCAAAAAGCCCGGAGGCGCTGGCCTCCGGGCTTTTTTCTGCCTAACATCATGATGTAGTCACCGCAAAAAGTTGGGGCAGCCCGCAGGCTGCCCCTTGGTTTTATTACGTTCGATTCGGTTTACGGCAAGTAGTAGCGGAAGGTGGTCCAGAACATGTTGTCGATGCCCTTGGCGCCGTTGCCAGTGGAACCTGACCAACCCTCGCGCACCGCGTAACCGTACTGGAAGCCCTGGCGGAAGCGGCCGCGATCGCCCTTGTAGATGTCGTACCAGTAGCCGCCGGTGACTTCCTGCACGTTGCGGGTCTGCGCGCCGCAGCCGCTGCCGGAAGCATAGTAGCCGGTGGAGCTGCCACCGTAACCGGGCGCCGCCGTGGTGCTGCAGGTGGCGCTGTTGCTGGCCAGACGCGAGCCGTAACCAACCGGCAGCGTCTTGTAGCTATCGGCGAAGTGCGTGCCCCAGCTTCCGCCGGCCGCATACATCGCCGCCGTCGGAGTTTTCGAGCACAGAGTGCTGGCCGTTGCCGCCGTCACACCGGTTTCGCAGAAGTAAGGAGTCGGCGTGGCCAGCGTAAGAGCCGTGGTCTGGAAGTCAGCGCGGCCCACATAGTCGCCACCGTAGTTCAGGTAGAGCGACAGGCGGGGGCTGGGATTGGCTTCCAGTGTCAGCAGGCCACTCAGGTTGTGCAGCGGAGCAAAGTTGCCGCTGGCATCCGAGGTTACGTCGGAGAGGGTGGTGTTGCCGTAGCGGCCCAGACCGGCGCCGTACATGCCCTTCACAGCGAAGGTCAGCTTGTTGGCGATCAGCGGAAGACGCGCGCTGGCGCCGCCGCCGCCCAGCAGGATGCTGTTGTTGTAGCTGCCGGTCGTCGTCGAAGAGGCTGCTGCCGCCGTGCCTGGCGTGCTGGTGCCGATCACCAAACCGGCGTTATCGGCAATGCCGCCGTACTTGACCGAGTTCTGCGTCACGCCGGGATAGACGACTTCGTGCGCCGTGCGCGCGATGCCGAAGATCTCATAGTGGCCCCAGCCGGGATCGGCCGTGGCCTTGATCAGGAAGTCGGGCGTTTCGTTGAACGACAGGTTGGCGATATTGGTGTTGGCCACCACGGTCGCGTAGTTGGGAATGTAGCCATACACAGTGTTGCCAGCCGAGTCGTAGCTGGTGGTTCCCGTGTAGTTCTTGACGTAGGTGGTCGTCGCGCTGGCGCTGATGGCGGCGTTGTAGTTGCCGCCGTTCTGTCCGGCCGAACCGAGCACCGCGTAGGGCGTGCTGCCGGCCAACGTGGCCGAGTAGAGAACCTGCGGATTTTCCAGCGAAACGCCGATGGCGTAGTGATCGGATTCCTTGACCACGCGGAAGCCCCACTGCCGGGTCCAGACGAAGCCCGGAACGTAGTTCGGGTCGATGGTCTGCGGCGTGGTGATGTCGCCGGGGGCGCTGGGAATGCCCTTCTTGCCTTCGGAAGCCAGAGACCACATCTGGCCGCCGGCAAACCGCCAGTGGCTATTGGTCTCGGCCTGCACGTAGAGTACGCGCTGGCGCAGAACATAGCTATTGGACTGGTTGTTGTTGGAGGTGATACCGGTGCCCAGGAAGTCAGCCTCGTAGTAGCCGCGCAGCGTGCCCCAGGGCAGCTTGCCCTCGGCCAGCAGGCTGAGGCGCGACTGGCGGGCGCTGCCGAAGAACTCACTCATCGAATAGGCATCGGCGCCCTCGTAGGGGATGGAGCTGAAAGCGGTGGGAAGGTCGCCGCCGGTGGCCTTGGAGCGCCACACGGTTTCACCGGCCACGAAGCCGCCAGGCGTCAGCGTGATGCCCTTGTAGTGCAGCGTGTCGGGGCTGGAGATCGTCTTCTTGAGCGCTGTCGTCTCGTCGGAGACAGTAGTCGCCAGAGAAACCTGATTGGTGCCCAGATCCTTCACCGTGCTCTGCAGCTTGTTAACCGCATCGGCATTTTCCGTGGTGGCTTGCTGCTGCGCGGTGGCATCGGCCTCAGCCTTGGCGGCCGCGGCCTGCGCGTCGGCGGCCTGCTGCTGCGCCTGCTTCAACTGCGCGTCCTTGGCATCCAGCTCGCCCTTCAGGTTGTTGATCTGCCCCTGCAGCTCGTTGCGCAAAGACTGAATCTGATCTTCGACCGACGGCGGCGGCGGGGTCTTGGCTTTCTTGGTTGCCGTGTGCTTCTTCGCCGGCACGGCCGTGCTGGCGGTCTGCGCATGGGCAACAACGAAACTAGCTGCCAGAATGGCGACGGCAGCTGCGTGGACTGTGAATCTCATTGGGCCTCTCTTTTCCTTTGCAATCGGTTGGAAGTGGTGGCCGCGTCCGCGCACGCCTGTTTGGCGCTCATTTGCTGCATCGCGGACGCATGTGTATGGAACGATGACAATATTCGTGCAGCACGCGAACATGGGTGTGCAGGCGTTCGACAAGAACTCTTTCCGCCCACCGATAAGGCTCTCAAAGTTCAATGAATATTTGACGAATTTGCAGAGATTTCACATACTTTTTTGTGGATTTCGGGTTTTACCGCAAACAAAATTCATAAGTATTTCACATGACGCGACGTTGCATCGGTATCGCCTTATCGCGATACCGATGAATTGTTGCTGTTTTTTTGGCTGGCGCTCAGCAGATTCGCCAGCAGGCGGTAAGCGCCGGGAACGAGTTCGGGAAACTGCCGGTAGAGGGCGTAGGCCTCATAAATATAGGTACCTTTTCCACGGCGCGCCACGAGCAGTCCGCCACGCTGCGGATCCTGGCCGGGGTCGGCGGTCTCGGTGAGCGCAGAATAGCCGGCGTCCCAGCTCTCGGGAAATCCGTGGCCGCGCTCTTCGATCCAGCCGGAAAAGTCGGCCTCACTGATTTTGTTGGGCCAGTTGAGCAGCGGGTTTGCCGTATCGAGCAGCTTGACCGGCGTGGCTTCGTCGACAACACGCTCGGGCGACTTGCCTAGATGAATGGACAGCGGCGCGGGAAATTCTTCGCCCTGGTATTGCACGACCACCGTTCCGCCATCTTCAACAAACTTTTCCAGACGTGGTTCGGCAGCGGCCAGCTCCTGCCGCGTAGAGTAGGCACGAATGCCCACCACAAGCACGTTCCATTGCGACAGATCGGCGGAGCGGATTTCTTCGGCGCTCAATAAATGCGTTTCGAGGCCCAACGCCGCCAGCGCATCGGGCACCGTATCGCCGGTTCCCATCACGTAGCCCACGCGCAGGCCTGGCGCAACCTTCACATCCACCTTGCTCGTGTGCAGCTCCGCCGCTTTGTATTGGTTATAGGGGCGCAGGCCCACGTAGCCTACACTTCGCCATCCCGCCACATAACTTTTTCCATCGACGCTCGCCGTGGCCGCGATGGTGAACGCGCCCACCGCCGCGCCGCTCGCTGGCGTAACAGAGAACTTGATCGGATCGCTGTCACCCGCGTTCTTCAAATGAAACGGCTGGCTGGCCGGCTCGGCGCGCCAACCCTCGGGCAGTTTCAACTCCACAGCACCATCGGCCGCGTGCTCGGCGTGAACCTGCACAGTGACCGGCAGCGGTGATCCATCGAGCGGCAGAATCCGCGCCTCGGGCTCCACGCTTACGCCAATGGCCGGGGTGACGACGAGCGGCTCATAGACGCCGCCCACGCCGTTGACACGCTTGAGCGTCTGCACCACCTGGCCGATGCGGACCGGCACGCCCTCGAAATCGAACTCGGCCCAGGCACTGAGCGGATACGGCGCCAGCGGCCGCAAGCGCAGAGCTTCGCTGGCAATGTCGTAATAAGGTTGTTCGATTGTCGGCCGCGTAAAGTAGGGTGCGGTAGGCGCGGCATCGGCGGGCACCTGCACATGGAAGAGGCGGTCGCCGACAGCGGCGCCGTTTTGGGCATCGATCGCCCCGGCAGTGTCTTCGTACTTCCACGCAGAACCGTAGCTTTCCAGCCAAACCCGCCGCAACTTCAACATGCCGGCGGCATCTGCCAGATGCACATGGACACTGAACTCTTGGCCAGGGTAAACACTGCGCGCCGACTCGCTGGCCGTCTTGCCTCCCAGCAATCCGCCGCCCTGGCCGTCTTTCCCGTTGATGGCGAAGGCCATCAGATCCAGCCCCAGCAGATCCTTGAACGCTGTTTGAAATTGTGCGATCTTCTCGCCCAACTCCAGCTCGAGGCCGGCCTTGGCCTCGGCATCAAGGTCGCTCGATTTCACGCGCGCGTAGAGATCGAGGGTTTCGCGGTAGATGGGCGCAAGTCTCTTCGCATCTCCTGGGCCGCTCTGGCTTTTGTGCTCGCTCGTGAACGCATCAAGGTCCGACTGAATTTTAAGCAGGTCGTCCTCCAGCCATTTGGGCGGGGTGCCTTGCGCCAGCCGCACGAGGGCGACAATGTTGGTGTGTATGTGAACCTTGAGGTTTTCGAACAGGTTCGTGCCGTCGAAGTTTGCACTGCCTTCGCCGGAAGCAGCGGGCGCAACCGCCCAGAGATGGTAGCTCGACGAGTCCGCTCCGCTCAGCGCCGGATTGGCGCCGCCGTATTGCGACATCTGCTTGCCCCAGCCCTCGCGCGCAATCTGCGCATAGCTGCGTCCCAGCGTTGCGTCCCAACTGCCCACGGGAACTTGCACGTCGGCCGTCAACGCGCCTTCGGTCCACTCGCCAGTGACGTAATTGTGGAAGCGAGCCGGCGCCCACTTGGCCGTAGCGTAGTCGAACATTTTTCCGTCTTTGATGGTCGCAAAAGGTACGCGCGAGTAGACGGCCAGCGGCTGCCAGGGCGCGATGCCGTCTTTCAACTGTTCGGGAAAGACTTTGGGATCGCCGGCCACCTTGAAGGCTTCTTGCGCAATTTCACCGGCTACCTGATGGTGGCCGTGGCCGTCGGTTAGGCCGCCGACAAAGGTGGAGAGAATGATCTGCGGCCGCGTCTTGCGTACCGCCAGCACCGCGTCGTAGAGCACCCGCTCATGCGTCCACTTTTGGAAGGACTCTTCCTGCGTCTTCGAGAAGCCAAAGTCTGCCTCGGTGCCCCACAACTGCCGCACGCCATAGTATTCATCGGCTTTGAGCAGCTCGTTGGTGCGCACCAGTCCCAGCGCGTCGTAACTCTCGGCTGACATGGCATTCTGTCCGCCCTCGCCGCGCGTCAGCGTCAGCAAGGTGACGCGCGCTCCCATGCGCCGCGAAAGATAAGTGAGCAACGCGCCATCCTCGTCGTCGGGATGCGCCACAATATAGAGCACGCTGGCCGTTGTTTTGAGCCGCTTGAGCGTCTGTTCCAACTCGGCCGCGCCACGATCCTCGGGCAGTGCCAGCGCACTCACCTGCGGCTCGGGTAACGGAACCTGGCCGAGCGCTGCCGCGGCCTGCGCGCGAAGCCGTGTTGAACTTGCGCCAAACGCCAGAGCGGCCACCGCCGTCACCGATACCACACCATGAAATGCGCCGGAATGGATTCTCATTACAGGCCAGTGTACAAGGAATCAACGGCCTGTGAGCCGCTTCTATCGCCAATCGTCCCGCGCCGAGGCCAGGCCCTGGTTCATCGCCGCCTCAAAGCCGGCGCCCTTCTTGATGAAGATCTCGCTGAAGTGCCGGTCCTGGCGGAGCAGAATCGCCTGCATGCGCACCAGTTCCAGCACCGCAAGAAACATGGCGATCAGAGCGCGCTCGGAACGCGTGTGGCTCAACAGCCGCCGCAACGCCACCGGCTTGTCTTCCATCGTCAACCGGCGCGAGAGGAACTGGATCATCTGGCCGACCGTCACCGACTCTTCATTGACGTTAATCACCGGCCGGTTGCGCGCACGCTCCAAAATCACCTGGAAGATACGCACCAGATCGGTGGTATCGGCGGCGATCTCCGGCTCGGCCTCGGCGTCCTGGCGGAACTCGCGGATGCCGGGGTTGGTCCACGAAGCGGCTTCGAGCATTTGCTTTTCCTGCAGCATCTGCGCCGCGTTTTTAAAGCGCTCGTGTTCCAGCAGCCGCTCCACCAGCTCGCGCCGCGGATCTTCGGCCTGATCTTCGGGCCCGGCCGGCGCGCGCGGCAGCAGCATCTTGCTCTTGATGTGGATCAGCAACGCCGCCATGTAAATGAACTCGCCGGCCACGTCCACATCGCCCGACTTCAACTGGTTCACATAGGCCAAAAACTGCGCCGTGATCTTGGCGATGGGAATGTCGTAGATATCGATGTCCTGCTTGCGGATCAGGTCCAGCAGCAGATCGAGCGGGCCATCGTAGACCTGGCCCACCATCACCGAGAACGGCGACTGCTCGGGGTCTTCGCCACGGGCCTTGAGCGCCGCGGCCACTTTTTCCGCCGTGGTGCGTTCGGCCGGCTTGGCAGCGTCAAAGAGCGAGGACGGAGCCGGCGCGGTTGCAGCATCGGCAGGTTGATGCAGGGCTTCGGCAAACGAAAACGCGACCGGCGTTGGCACCACGGCCGGAGCAACTTCAGCGGCGGGTTCGGCCACGGCGGCAGAATCGGCCACGGCCTCTGGCGAAGCGGTTGCTTCCTCCACCACGGCAACGGGCTCCGTCATCTCTTCCGCTACGGCCACGGTCGAGGGCTCCGCTACAGCCTCATCGTTTGCCTCGGGCTGCGTGGCAGCTTCATCGCTGGCCTCAGTCAGCGCGGCGGACAGTTCCTCAAGCACGGGTTCTGTGGCTTGCGCCGTGCCCGGCTCTGCGGCAAGAGGCGCTTCGGGCGTGGCCTGCGCCACGGCTTCATTTGGCTCCGGAACTTCGGCCAAGGACTCTTCCTCCACTAATTCTTCGTGAAGCTCTTCTTCGGATTCGTTGCTGGCCCCGGCTGAGCTTTCGAGCGCATCGGCAATGGCAGCCCCGGCATGGGCCGCGGGCGGCGCCATCTCTTCTCTGCCCTGCGCCGGTTGCCCTTCGCTCGCCGCCGCTTCAACCAGCTCAACCTCAGCGGTCTGTGTGGGCAGCTCTACGTCTGGCGCTGCTTCCATGGGGTCGGCGGCGCCATCGGCTTCGGGGCTAGCCGTAGTTTCGCTGTTTTCCGCGCTCCCGGCAATGATTTCGTTGAGCTGCGGCTTCGGCTCGGTGGTAGCGGGCTCAACTTCGCTTTCTTCTTCGATTGCAGCGAGGGCTGTTTCTACCGGCTCAACCTCAGCCGTGACCTGCTCTTCCGGCACGGGAGGCTCTTCATCAAGCGTGGCTTTCGCGGGCTCGGCAGCTTCGACTTCGATTGCGGCAGAAACCGTTTCGATGATCTCGCTGTGCGCGGCCGGATCGGGAATCTGATTGTCTGGCGTAACTTCCACAGACTCGGCGTCAACTTCGACAGGATCTACCGGCGCTGGCGGCGTTGGTTGCTCTTCAACAGGTTCTACGGTTGCAATCTCTGCAACTCGATTTTCTTCGGCGATGGCCGGAGCTTCACCGCTTTCCACGCTTCCGGCAATGGCCTCATTGCATTGCGGCTCCGGCCCGGCGTCAGCAGCTTCAACTTCGATTTCCTCTTCGGTCACCACCGGCAAAGATTCAACTGGCGTAACGTCAACTTCGGCCGTTTCTTCTGGCGCGGCCGGTGCAGAAATATCTGTCTCTTCGCGGGTGATTTCATCTTCCGCCAAAACCGTATCTTCGCTTGCCGCCTCTACTGGGGCCGATGGCTCAACGGGCTCTGCGCAGTCAGCCGATTCCACCGGAACAGAAACTTCTTCATCTGCCGGCTCCATGGGGCGCTCAATTTCGACGGGCTCGTCGATGGCCGCAGTCTCAACCGCTGGCGCGTCATCCACAGCGGACTTCAGTTCCTCGATCACGACCGCAGGTTCCGGTTCGGCTACAGATAAAAGCTCTGGCAAAGAATCGCTACCAGAAGTTTCCTGCTCTTCGGTCACTGCAACGGGCAGTGCGGAATCGATGTCCGATTCAGGCAACGCGGCCGGCTCTTCGCGATCTTGAGGATCGTCAACCACAGTTTCAAAAAACTCTTCTGCTGGAGCTTCCGCGCTTTCAGGCAGGACTTGCACACTTGCGGCGGGCTCTTCCGCGCAATCGGCGATCTTCGCGGCTGCATCGGCAACAACCGCCGGAATTTCATCCGGAGCCACGGGAATCTCCGCAACCGGTGCGGCGGCCACTTCCGGCTCCGGCAAATCTTCGGACTCGTTTTCAACGGTGGATGTTGCCGCTGGCTCTGGCTCGAACGCCATCTCGACGGCCGCCGCGGACCCGGCAACAACCGCTTCATTCTCGGGGGAAGTTGTCGTCAAATCGTTTCCTTCATCTTCGGCCTGCTCCGCCGGCGCCATCTCCGCTGCAATTTCCTCGGTCTCGTTAGGCGGCGCTGCTTCCGGTTCAGCCTCTGCGGGCAACATCGCCGAAGTCTCCGGCTCGGGCTCTGGTTCCAGCTCGGCGGATTGCATCGCAATAGACTCGGTGTCTGGCTCAGGCGCAACAGCGGCGGGCGCTTCTTCTATGCCTGGCTCTTCCGCCGGGCATTGTGAATCACTGGCCTCTTCGCCGGCACCAGCGCCAAAGTGCGCTTCTGCAGGATGGGAACCGGCATCGCTCTCGATCCGATGAGGCGCGTCTGGCTCTTCCGCGCTGCTTGGGGCGGCCTCGTCATTGCGCCGCAACAGCCCAAAGCCCGAGCGGATGCCATCCCACGCCAGTTTGAGCGCCTTACGCCACCACGGGACTGTTCTTTCCGTCATCTACGCAACCCCGGCTGCCGCCAATCGCGCCCCCCGGCGCACCATCTATCTTCGCCTGTTTACGCGCCGCAGTCGGTCGTCAGCGGCATATGCATGGCTTGGCGCACCTCGACCATGGTCTGCTCGGCACGCGCAAGGGCACGCTGCGACCCCACGTGCAGAATTTCTTTGACCTGAGAGTCGGTGATCTTCGCCCGCCGTTCCTGGATCGGCGTCAACACTTGCACCAGCCCGTCGGCGGCCCAGCCTTTGCATTCGATGCAGCCGATTCCGGCCGAGCGGCAACCATCGTACACCTTGGCGAGAGTCTCTGGCGTCGAGAAGACCTTGTGCAGATCACCCACCGGGCACTTATCCGGATCGCCCTTGTCGGTGCGGCGTATCCGCGCCGGATCGGTGACCATCGTCTTCAGTTTCTTGCGCACTTCGGTCTCGGGATCGGAGAGCAGAATCGTGTTGCCGTAGCTCTTCGACATTTTGCGGCCGTCGGTGCCGGGCAGCTTGGGCGCGGGCGTCAGCAGAACCTTGGGCTCGGGCAGCACTTCGCGCTCACCCAGCTTGTAGAACTGGTTGAACCGCCGCGCCACCTCGCGCGTAAGCTCCACGTGCGCCGTCTGGTCCTGGCCCACGGGAACAAAGTCCGGCTGGTAGAGCAGAATGTCGGAGGCCATCAGCAACGGATAGCCGAGGAACCCATAAGTGCTCAGATCCCTGCCGGTCAGATTTTCCTGCTGCTCTTTATAGGTGGGCACGCGTTCCAGCCAGCCCAGCGGCGTAATCATGCCCAGAATCAGCGCCAGCTCGGCGTGTTGCCGCACGCAGCTTTGCAAAAAGAGCACGCTCTTCTCCGGATCGAGACCGGCCGCCAAATAGTCGAGGATAACCTCTTTGATATTCGAGGTGACCTTCGAAGTGTCGGCATAGTCGGTGGTTAGCGCGTGCCAGTCGGCGATGAAAAAGTAGCAGTCGTACTGATCCTGGAGCTTGACCCAGTTGGCCAGCGCTCCCATGTAGTTGCCCAGGTGCAGCTTGCCCGTGGGGCGCATGCCGCTGAGCACGCGCGGCTTTGTCTTTTGAGCGGTGGATTCAGACATGTCTCGATCGATTCCCCGGCGGCAGCAAAAGCCAGCCGTTTTCTTCATAAATCAGCGAAAAACCTCTATCTATTGTAGCGGGAGAGCGGCCACGGCCACGCCCGATTACAGGTGCAAAAGCACGGTCAAAATCAACACCAGCGTGGGCACCAGAAACAGGCGGAGAACAAAGCTGCCCACAAAGATCATCAGCAAATAGCTGGCCCAGCCGCCGATGCGGTCGTAGACCACCACCGCGTTGTAGGGCAGCATGTTGCGCACCACCCGGCTGCCGTCCAGCGGCGGAATCGGCAGCAGATTGAAGAAGAACAGCGAGAGGTTGATCACGATACCCAGGCTCATCAATATCGCCAGCGGATGCGCATTACTGGTATCGGGGGAGCCCAAGGCCACATAGAACGAGGCGCTCACCACGCTTCTTCCGTCCGGCAGGATCATGGCCATGGCGATCAGCCCGACCAGCGCGATCAGCACCAGAATCAGATTCGAAAACGGTCCGGCCAGCGAGGTCAAATTATCGTCGCGCACAATCTTGCGGAAGTTGCGCGTGATAACCGGCGTGGGCTTGGCCCAGCCAATGAGCATGAATGGCAGATGGAAGCCGAAGAAGGGTCCGAAAATCACCACCGCGGGAAACAGCAACGTGCCAATCGGATCGACGTGGTAGACGGGATTCAGCGTCACCCGGCCCTGCATGCGCGCCGTCTGGTCGCCCAGCAGCGAGGCCATCCAGGCATGCGCGCACTCGTGAAAACTGAGCGAGAACAGCAGCAGAACGAACTGGAAGACGGCGATGGCGAAAGCGGCTGACTGCAAATGTTTGCTCCTGATCCAAACCCCGGCGCAACGGGCGCGCCGCAACGGAAAACTCAATCTTTTAGCCTAGCACGCCCATGGCACTGCCCTCATCGCCGGATCGGGAGGCCTGTTCAATGAAAAGCCCCAGACCAGCCGGCCTGGGGCGATCATTTGCCACCTCTTGCGGGGTGTGTTACTTGCTCTCCGCTCCCAGCGCCTTCAGCCGCGCCTGAGCCAGCTTCCAGCTCGAGGAGGGAAGCTCCAACACCTCTTTGGGGCGCTTGAGTTTGCGGTAGTCGGCGATGGCGATCTCGCGCTCGCCATACTGCTCGGCGATCAGACCCCAGGCATACCAGAAGTCCTCATTGGGCTCGTCGAGGTTCTGGTCGTCCATGGCACGCAGCAGCACCTCGCGCGCATTTTTGGTGTCGCCAGTGGCCGCATACAGGCTGCCCAGTGTGTGCAGAATATGCGGATTGTCGGCGGCCAACTGCGTCGCCTTGACCGCCATGGCCACATCGGTATCGCTGGCCTTGGGCAGAAACAGCGCAAACCAAGCCAGGCTGTTCAGAATCTCGGCGCTCTCCTTGCCCTGCGCCACCAGCTTGTTGCCCACCTCGCGCGCCGCGGTAAAGTCGCCACGGCCAGCCTCGATCTCCATCTTCATGTTGAGCGTGTCCGAGTCGTTTTCCAGCAGCTTCAGCCGCTCGTCGGCCACCGCCAGAGCATCATCGTAGCGGCCAAGGCCCATCAGCGCCTGCGCGTGATAGAGGAAGGCGATCTTCGATTCCGGCTCCTGCTTGGCCAGCTCCGTGGCTACATCGAGTAGCTTGGCATAGTTGTCGAGCATCCCGTAGCCCAGCGCCAGCGCCAGTTGGATGTTGGTCCGTTCGCGCTCGCCGGCGGCATCTTTCAGCGCCGGCTCCAGAATGGCCACGCCCTGCGCCGCCGTGGGCCGCGTGCCCACCAGAATCGCCGCCGCGGCCAGCCTCATGCGCCGCGCCTCGGCCGCCGCGCCCTTGGTCCAGAAGCGCGGAAAGACCGGCCCGCCCAGCGGATCGTCGCCGCCTTCCAGATGCTGATCCTCGCGCATCCAGTCCAGCAGTGTCTTGGCTCCCTTCAGATCCCCGGCCTGAATGCGGTCCAGCATCTCCAGCGCAATCGAGTTGGGCCGCTCGCTGGTGTCGAGCAGCTTGTACTGGCCGTCTTCTTTGACGATGTAAATCGTCATCGACGAGCCGCCCATGATCTGGTATTTCTCCCGGTACCCGGTGGTGTCGTCGCCCTCACCCTTGGGGTCGAGCATCTGCAACAGAACATCCTCGGTCACATCCAGCGAGCTGCCTTCGCGGGCCAATTCGCTGTTCATCTTCTTGCCCGCCTCCAACTCGGACTTCAGCTCGTCGGCATCCAGCGACGCGAAGACCTTGCGCGCGTTGCGGCTGAGCAGCGCCTCGTAGCGCGCCTTGTCGATCACCGGATCGAAGGGAATAGTGTTGAAGTGCTTGACCACATCGGCCGGCGTATTGGCGAACTTGAGATCCTCGTGGCGTTGCGCCCCGCGCAGCATATTGGCCAGTCCCAGGTTGCGCGCCGCGTTGTCGCCGGCGGCTCCGGCCTGGTAGAACTCGGCCGCCTGCGCGTACTGGCGGATGTTCATCAACATCTCGCCGGCGGTGCGCGCCGTTTCTTTGAAGCCGTCGTCGTTGGTGGAGCGCTTGTTGGCATCGGCAAGCCCGGCCTTGCTACCCTCGATCATCGCCACGCAGGCCGCGATCAGCGCCTTGGGCTCGGGATTGAGCGCCCGCGCCGCCTTGAGCGCCCCGGCGTAGTCGCCGCCATAAAACTTGGCGAAGGCCAGATTATTGGTCAGGCCCAGATCGGCCAGCTTGTCCTGGCCCAGCGCCTCGTACTCGGCGATGGCCTCTTTCATCTTCGCCTGGCCGCTGTAGCGCCGGCCCACAGAATCGTATTCGAGCAGAATCGCCAGGTCGGCCTGCGCCGAGTGATCGTCGGGGTCGAGCTTGATGGCCGCGCGATAGGCCTTCGCGGCGCCATCCAGATCGCTGCCGGGACGCAGTTCGCGGCCCACCAGATCGTGCTTGAGAATCTCGGCCAGCACCCGCTCGGCCAGCGCCGAGTTGGGATCGAGCTTGACCGCCTGCTTGGCCTCGGCCCGCGCCGCCTCGCCCATGCCCGCTTCCAGCAGCACGTTGGCCAACTGCAGGTGATGCACCGCCGCGTTGGGATTGCGCACAATCAGCCCGCGATAGCTGGCCAGCGCCTCTTTCACCTTGCCATCGCGCAGCAGCACCGCGCCTTCCGGCTCAAAGTTGATCAGGATCGCCGGACCGTTGGCCACCTCGGCGACCTGCTTGCTCAGCGCGCGCGCCTCATCGGCCGTGTAGCGGCGCTTCACTGTATCGAAAACCAGATGGGCTTCGACGGCGCCATCCTTGGCCACGGAAAACTTCTCACTCAGCACCGCCGGTCCCAGCGCGATTGTCGCATCGTTGGGCAGTTCCTTGGCCACGAATCCCGCCGGCGGCACAAAGCGGTAGTTCCACTCAATCGAGAAGGCTGCCGGTAGCCACCAGTCCGCCGTCCGCGGCGGCTTGGGCTTGTCCGGTCCATCGTTTTTCTTCTTTTCGCCGGAGTCGTCTTTCCGCTTCAGTTCGTCGGGCAAAAACTGGAACATCCGCTCGACGCGCACTGCCGCCTGCGCGTTCTCCAGCCCCGTATAACCGCGCTTGGCCTTCTCGCAGCCGATGGTCAACTCGAAGGGCCGGGTCAAATCCGCCGCGTCGCTGCGATCAACCCGCGTCAGGTTGTCGCACATGTACTCGGTCTCGACGTATCCGCGCAGCCCTTCGCGGGTGTCCTTGTCTGGTTTGTCGGCATAGTAAGACCGGAAGCCCGACTCGTAGATGCCCTTGGGCGCGGTCACTTCCACCACTTTCGCCGGTCCGTTGTCATTCAGCGTAAAGGTACGCCGTTCCACCAGTCCGTTTTCTTTCGAAGCCGACTCCGGCGTCTTCAACAATGCGGTGGTCTCGGCGCTTGTCACCAGCGCCAGCCGTCCCTGGTCGGCGCCGGGCAACTCGCCCAGCCGCGCGTAGTTGTCGGTGGCATCGATCCACAACGGCGTCTTGCCCGGCACATAGACGATGGCGTGATCGAACATTCCCATGCCCGGCAGCGCGGCGGGAACATCGTTGCGCTCCTCCACCTGCAACAGCGCCACGTAGGCCGGAATTCCGGCCGCGCGCAGCATCGCCACCAACAGCGTCGATTTGTCTTTGCAGTCGCCGTATTTCTTGGCCAGGGTCTCGGCCGGGTCGTGGGGAAGCGTCGCCGACTCACCGAATTCGATGCCCGTGTAACGCACCTCGCGGTCGAGAAAATCCACCAGCGCCAATTCCTTTTCGGCGTCGGTCTGTTTGCCGGCAACCAGCGGGGCAACCAGGGTCTTCACCGCTTCCGAGGCCACGCGCTCGTCGACCACCTTGCCATAGGCCGAGGCCACGCTCTGCCATGATGCCGCGGTCGAAAACCAGACGGTGGGAAAGCGCACAATCTCCGGCGGCAGATAGGGCTCTGCCGGATCGATGCCCTCGAGCGGGCCAAAATCATAGGTGAGCGTAACCCGGCCGCCGCTTTCGGCGCGCTGCGGCTTCACGCCGGGCAACAACTGCAGATCGGTGCGCAGCGGCAGCGATGCCGGCGCGTCAAAGACCGCGCGGCCGTGCGCGACCGGAACCTCTTCCTGGCCAAAGACCGCGCGCCCCAGCCGTCCGGCCACAAACAGCGGTTGGTTCTCGGTCTCGGTGTACTCTTCCTCGACCACCACGCCGGGCGCAATCGCCGGAAACGGCGCCGTTACCCGCTTGCCGTCGCTATAGATCTTGTAATCGCCACCCCGTGCCGGAGCCTCGGTAATCGTCTTCGGGTCCAGCGTGTGCACGGCGCCATCGGGCCCGATCACGCGCACGCGAATCTCTGGCCGCGCCTCGTGCCACGGCTCCCAACTGACGGCCAGCGAGTCCCAGCCTTCGGCGCCCTTTTGCGTTAGCACCTTATAAATCACGTGCCCCACGTGGATCATCCGCCCCGCCTCATCAAAGCGGTAGCTCTCGTCGTCGCTCAGCTCCACGACATTTACGCCGTCGGGCGCAGGCACGGCCGAAGCCGCTGCGTACAAAACCTTGGGGTCTAGAGAGAAGTGTGGCGCGGCCCATGCAGAGTAAGCAGTTGCGGCGACAGGCGCCTCAGGCAGCGCTTGCGCGCGCGACGCCGCTGGCAGAAACGTAGCGGCAAGAAGGGGTAAAGAGCAACGCAGAAAAAAGTTCAAATTGGAATCGGACACAAGACACCCGTAGCGTGTGGGATGCCCTTAACGGTAAACCGGACAGAGCGGTTGCGCAAGCCGGACCCCGAAGTAAGCCCCGCTTTCGGTGCACTTTAATATTTGCAACGCTCTGGCTACGGCGTGCCGGAGACCGGACCGTGCTCGAAATATTCGATCTCGTCTTTATCGGCCCGCTTGCGCCCGCCGATATAGTGGGTCGTGATCTCGGCGCGCAGCTTGCCGTCGGACTCGAGTGTAATCGTAATCTCGTTCTCTTCGTCGCTAGCCGATCGCATGGCGTAAAACGCCTGCTTAAGCTGGGCATTCACCCAGAGCTTGATGATCTTTGCCGGCAGCGTGCCCCAATCGCACACCGTGGGCTTGCAGACCCCGTAGGGGTGGATGTTGTGCGCATCCACCACCATGCTGGTTACACTGTGCGGCCGCGGGTTGACGTTCACCCATTCGCCGCTGAAATCAGGAGCTGCTTCGGGCTGTTGTGCTGGCGCGATCGCCGTGCCGCCCGCGGCCGCCAGCACCGTTAGATTTATTACCGAGGCAAGAATAAGATGCAGTGAAACCGTTTTAGTTCTCATGGGTTGAAACCAATCCAGAGCCGCATTATAGACCGGTTTTGTCTGCTTTAGCTCGCTTTATGTACATCGGCGGCGATCTTGCGTAGCTCCGGAAGCACCTTGCCCAGCGCCACCGGCGCCGCCTCGCGCGTTCCCAGGGCAAAGTACACGTCGCGGTAATGCTTGTAGAGCCGCTCATAGACAGCGGCTTCCTTGGCATCCGGCTCCACGGTGCGGAAGGGCAGACAGACCGCCGCCTGCGCCTCTTCAACAGTCTTATAGACTCCGGCGGCCAGCAGCGCCACGATCCCCGAGCCCAGACTAGTAGGAATTCCCGCCGGCACCAACACCGGCTTATTCAATACGTTGGCGTAGACCCGGTTCAGCACTTCGTTGCGCTGCGGAATGCCGCCGGCATTGATCACCCGGTCGATGCGCACCCCGTGCTCGGCCATCCGCTCCAGGATGATCCGCGTATGAAACGCCGTGCCTTCGATGGCCGCGAATAGCTCGTCCTCGGCCGTGTGCACCAGGTTCCAGCCCAGCGTCACGCCGCCCAGCTCGGGATTCACCAGCACCGTGCGGTCGCCATTATCCCAGCTCAGCCGCAACAGTCCCGTCTGTCCCGCCTTGTAAGACGCAAGACCGGCGCTCAACTCCGCCGGGGTCTTGCCGGCGCGCTTGGCGATGGCATCGAAGATGTCGCCCACCGCCGAAAGGCCCGCCTCAATGCCCGTGTACTTGGGATGCACGCTGCCCGGCACTACGCCGCAGACGCCCGGCACCAGTTCGGCCTGCTTGGCCATGGCGATGATGCAGGTCGATGTACCCACCACGTTCACCGCATCGCCCTCGCGGATATTCGATCCGATCGCATCCCAGTGCGCGTCGAAGGCGCCGACGGGAATCGGAATACCGGCTTTCAGTCCCAGTTCCGCGGCCCACTTGGCCGACAAGTGCCCGGCCAGGTGATCGCTGGTCAAAAACTCGCCGCCGATCTTGGCGCGAATGCCCTTGAAGAGCGGATCGACGGCCACCAGAAACTCCTCCGGCGGCAGACCACCCCACTTCGGGTTCCACATCCACTTGTGGCCCATGGCGCAGATGCTGCGCTTGATCTGGCTCACCTCGGTCACTCCGGCCAGCGTCGCCGCCACCATATCGCAGTGTTCGAGCGCGGTCACAAAGCGCTCCCGCTTCTCCGGATTGTGCCTGAGCCAGTGCAACAGCTTGGCGAATCCCCACTCGTGGGAATAAACGCCACCGCACCACTCGATCCCCTCGAAGCCCAGTTCGTGGGCCTTGCGCGTAATCTCCTCGGCTTCGGCAAAAGCGCGGTGATCGCACCATAGATAATATTCGTCGAGCGGCTCCAGCCCCTCACCGACGGGAATCACGCTCGATCCGGTCGTATCCAGGGCAATCGCCTCGACTGCCGCGCCATCGACGCCGGTCGCCTTCAGCGCCTCGCGCGTGGCCTGGGTCAGGGCCGCCATCTGGTCATCATGCGACTGCGTGGCGTGATTGGGGTCTTCGTGCCGCCGGTGCAGCGGATAACTGGCCGAAGCCGTGCCAATCGGCCCCTTCTTGCTGTCCACCAGGGTTACGCGCACACTCAGTGTGCCAAAGTCCACGCCGGCCACGATCGCCATAGAAAAAACACCTCTTCAGTAAACGTTTGCTGATACGCTCACCAGAGTACACCATCGCCAAGACCGCCGTCTCGCGCTAGCCGCTGCAGTTCTTTGATTTTGTCCGCCAATAGCTTATTTTTTGCCGCCCGGCAGCAGCGCCTTTAGCTTGTCGAGCAACCCCGGTTTGGCGGCCTGCGTTCCTGCGGCGGACTTGGCTGGAGTCGCTGGTTTGGCCGGAGCAACAGGCGCCGCTTTGGTTGGCTCTTGCGCGGGCTTCACCGCAGGCTGAGCTGCTGCGGGCTGACCGGCAGGCGGCTTGGTTTCGGGTTTGGCTTCAGGCTTGCCCGCGGCGGGCTTGGACTCGCCGCCCTTCTGCTCCCCGGCATTGGCAGGCGGCAGATTCACCGGCGCATTCATACCGCTGGCCGCTCCATCTACGGCATGGCCATTGACCAGCTTCGGCGGCGCGCCGTTGTAGTTCTGCACCAGAATCGAAACTCTGCGGTTGGACGGATCGAGAGGGTTGTCTTTGACGTGAAGCAGTTGATCGGCATAGCCGCGCACCTGCGTCACCTGGTCGGCACGTACGCCGTCTTGCTGCAAAAGCCGCCGCGCGGAGTTGGCCCGGTCGGCCGATAGCTCCCAGTTGCTGTAGCTCGTGCCATTCGAGTACTGCGCCGCGTCGGTGTGCCCCTCCAATTGCAACTTGTTGGGCAGCGTCTTGAGTTCGGCGGCCAGCAGCGCCAGCAACTCCTGTCCCTTGTCACTGAGCTGCGCGCTGCCGCTCTGGAAGAAGGTGCCGTTCTTGCCTTCGATCAGCTCAATGCGTAGTCCCTCGGCGGTGATCGTAATCTCGACCTGGTTGGCCAGCTTCTGTAACTCTTTCTGTTGCTGAATCTCCTTTTCCAGCTTTTCCTTCAAATCCTGGAGCGCTTTGGCGTTAGCCTCGGAGATCTGGACGGCGTCGCCGGTGCCGGTCATCGTGGTTCCCAGCAACTGCCCGGTGCCTTTGGGATCGTTGAAGTAGCCGGATACGGCCTTTTTCACCTTCTCGCTCGATCCCATCAGCCACAGCACGATGAACAATGCCATCATGGCCGTCACGAAGTCGGCATAGGCCACCTTCCAGGCGCCGCCGTGATGGCCGCCGTGACCGCCCTTTTTTTTGACGATGATGATCGGTTGCGCTTTGGTGGTCATGATCTTCCCCGCTTAGGCCGCCGCTGGAGCCGCTTCGGCTGCACCGTCCTTGTTCTTGCAGGTCTTTTCCATCTCCTCGAAGTTGGGCCGCGAGTGCGCCGGAATCGCCCGCCGGCCCATCTCGATGGCGATCATCGGTGCCGAACCCTTTAAAAACGAGAGCAGCACCACGCGCAGAACATGCAGATATTCGTTCTCCGATTCGGCGATCTTGCCCATATTCGAACTCAGCGGGCCGACCAGCCCGTAGCACAACAAAATACCCAGGAAGGTTCCCACCAACGCCGCGGCCACGTGTTTGCCGATCTCCTCGGGCGGTCCGCCCAGCGAGCCCATGGTGATGACCACGCCCAGCACGGCGGCCACAATGCCCAGGCCGGGCAGCGAGTCGGCCACCGTCGTCAGCGCCGAGACCGGCTGCGTCGCCTCATGATGATGCACTTCCATATCCAGCTCCATCATCTGGTCCATGTCCAACGGCTCCACGCCGCCGGTAATGGCCGTGCGCAACGTGTCGCAGACAAACTCCAGAGCATGATGGTCGTGCAGAAAATCCGGACTGGCCTTGAAGATGGCGCTCTCTTTCGGCTTCTCCACGTCCATTTCCACGGCCAGCAGCCCCTCTTTACGCACTTTGTTCAAAAATGCGTACAACATCTTCAGCGTGCTCAGATAGCGTGCCTTGGTGTAGGGCGAGCCCTTCATAATTCCAGACAGGCCGGCGGCGATTCCTTTGACTGTGCGCATCGGATTAGCGACCAGCAGAGTGCCCGCCGCCGCGCCGCCGATAATGATCAGTTCGGCTGGCTGCACGAGTACGCTCATGTTGCCCTTTTCCATTAAGAATCCGCTGATAATCGCACCGAAGACAACCACGATGCCTATGATTGCGAACATGCTTTCTCCTCCGCCGGCGGCAGAACGGCCGGTGCCACCGTTGCCTGGTTTCCCCCTTCGCGAATGCTGGTCTCCATCGCCTGCCGGGCGCGGTGCAGCAATTCCGGCAGCGTATCGGTCGTCTCTCCGCACCGGCCGCTTTGCGCCTGCGCCGCTCCAATGCTCACGGTGATCGAAACCCGGTCACCCCACCACCTGAAGTCGGCCGTTCGCGCCAACCCGACAAACATCTGCGCCCGCTCGGTCAATTGCTTCTCGTCGTGCTCGTGCGTCAAGATCAAAAACTCATCCTCGCCCCAGCGCCCCATCTCTTCGGCATGGCGCAGCCCATGCGCCAGCGCATGTTGCAGCTTGGCAGTCATGGTCTGATGCGCCCCGGCTCCGTGCGTCTTGCGCAACTCATCGGCCTGATCGACGCAGATGCGCAGAACGCCCAGCGGCGTTCCCCCGCGCTTGTAATCGTCAAATTGAATCAGCATCCGCTCCATCAGGTCTGCACGCATTTCGGAAGCGCTCAGATCCTCGTCCTCATCGTCTTTGGCCTGCGCAGCCAGATTTTCCGTGGGATGAAAGGCAACCACCGAGCCGATCCGCTCCCCGGCCTCATTGCGCAACACCGTCACCCGGGCCAAGATCTGCACCACGTCCCCGTGCTTGTGGCGTATTTCGACAACGGCCCGCCCGCCTTCGATTTGTTCGCCGCGCGCCAACGCCTCCCGATGACTGCTCGCCACCTCCACTAACCTCTCCAACTCCTCGGGAAGCAGCTTGCCCAACAGCTCGGCCTCCGCGTAGCCGGTAATCTCGTGCGCGGCCTGATTCCAAAACACCGGCTCTCCGTCCAGCCCCAGCAGCACGATCCCGTCGGGATAGCTGTCTAGGGCTGCTTCCACCAGTTCTGTCCGCTTGCTCATCGGCGCCATTCTCCGCTCAGATTATTTCCATGGGCAATCGCCTCAGCCACTTCCTACCGGCGATTGCCATGGCAGACTCCGCACGTCCGCGCTCACCACTCTATGAAGTCACATCTTTACATCGGCTGAACGCTCGCCAACTTCACTGCCTCAAGCGGAAATTGGAAAATTTCGATGTGGGAAAATCGCGCACTTTGTTCCGCTTGCGGCCACCGGCTGCGGACTTTAAGCCACCTAAAGCACGAAGACTGGGTACGCAGGGCCCTGCCGCGCCGATCAATGTTCAGGCCTTCTGTAGCGGCAGGGCCTCAGCCGCGCTCTGTATAATCAAGGCGCATACAGCACTCTTGTATTCAGGCATTTTCTGCACCTCTCGCGGTGCGCAAATCGAGCGCAGGTGTACGCGTAATTTCGTGAATCCGGACAGGTTCCTTGATCAATAAACTGGTTATCTCCAATCTTGCCCATCGGCCTCTGCGTACGGTACTGAGCGTTCTTGCCATCGCCGTTGAAGTCACCATGATTCTGACGCTGGTGGGCGTCAGCTATGGCACGCTCGACGAATCGGCGCGGCGTGCCCGCGGCATCGGCGCCGACATCATGATCCGTCCGCCAGGCTCTTCGATCCTGAGCATAAGCACGGCGCCCATGTCCGACAAGTTGATTGATTTTCTTGCTACCCAGCCCCACGTCTCCGTCGTGAATGGCACGGTAGTGGCTCCGCTCACTGGCTTCGACTCCATCACAGGCGTTGACGTGGAACAGTTCACGCGCATGAGCGGCGGCTTTCACTTCCTCTCCGGCGGAACGTTCCAAAGCAGCCAGGATGTGCTGCTGGACGAGTACTACGCCCGCGAGAAAAAACTCCGCGTCGGCGACCACATCGCGTTGTTGAGCCGGGATTGGCGCGTGGCCGGCATCTTCGAGTCGGGCAAGCTGGCGCGCATCTGCGTGCAATTGCCCGTGCTGCAAGAGCTGATGGCCAACCCGCACCACCTCTCGCTGATTTACGTCAAGGTGGATGCGCCCGAGCACGTCAAGGAAGTGATTGCCAATCTGCACGGCCGGATGCCGGGGTATCCCATTTACTCCATGGAGGAATACACCTCGCTGCTCACCATCAATAACGTGGGCATGTTGCGCAACTTCATCAACGTAGTCATTGGCGTGGCGGTGATTGTCGGCTTCATCGTGGTCTTTCTGGCCATGTATACCGCCGTGCTGGAGCGCACCCGCGAGATCGGCATCTTGAAGGCCGTGGGCGCCTCGCAGACTTTTATTCTGAACCTTCTGCTGCGCGAAACGCTTCTGCTTTCCATCCTAGGCTGCTGCTGCGGAATCCTGCTGACCTATGGCACGCAATGGATCATGAAGCACGCGGTGCCTTCCAGCCTGACCCAGGAAACGGTCTACCTATGGTGGCCGATCGCGGGCGTGATCGCCATCGTTGGTTCCCTGCTCGGTGTCGTTGTTCCCGCCATTCGCGCCATTCGCGCCGATGCCATTGAGGCCCTGTCCTATGAATAATGCTCCCCTGATCGAAGTTGAGAACCTTTGGAAGACCTATCGCGCCGGCGAGGTAGATGTGCATGCTTTGCAGGGAGCGTCGCTTACGGTCCAAAAGGGCGAGTTTGTGGCCATCGTCGGACCCTCGGGCTCGGGAAAATCCACACTCTTTCATATTCTGGGCGGGCTCACCTCACCCACCTCCGGATTGGTCACCATCAACGGGCGCAACATCGCGCAACTCACCACCGCCGAGCGCACGCAGTTCCGCAAACAGACGGTGGGCTTCATCTTCCAGAAATACAACCTTCTGCCCACTCTCACCGCCGAAGACAACATCCGCCTGGTGCAGTACATCGCCGACCGCTCGCAGAGTTTTTCAGAGGAATTTCAGCAGGTGTTGCAGATTCTCGGCATCGCCGACCGGCTCAAGCACAAGCCGCGAGCTCTCTCCGGCGGCCAGCAGCAGCGCGTCGCCATCGCCCGCGCCATCGTGAACCAGCCCGCCATCCTGCTCGCCGACGAGCCCACAGGTAACCTCGACAGCAAGAATGCCGTCGCGGTGCTGAATCTGTTGAAGGATCTAAATCAGCGCCTCGGCCAAACCATTCTGCTGATCACGCACGATGAGCGGGCAGCTTCGTATGGAAGCCGCAGAATTCACATCGAAGATGGACAGGTGGTTACCGGGCCCTCGCGCGGCGCATGGCCCGCTGAACGCGCTGAAGCGGGCGTGAAATAGAAGGGTAACGGGTGCGGGATCAGAAAACCTCTGAAATTCGCATCATAAAGGAATTGTCATCCTGAGCGAAGGCCGCCCAGACGGCCGGAGTCGAAGGATCTGCGGTTGTTCTTCAACGAACTTTGGGGACGCCGCACTAGCGCGCCTTCGACCTGTATCTCAGTTTGCAAGTCTCAGGTCTTGGTCTGTTATCCTTGGTTACTCGGCTTAGTATTCCTATGACCGCAACTCGAATTCTCGGAATCTCGTTTGCCATATTGATATTTGCCACATGTGGCCTAGCGGGTATTCTGTTCCTCGCAATGAAATATTTCACGTATCAAGGCACAGGCTTGGATTGGATCTATCCCACCGCTGGTCTGCTTATCATGTTGTGGTGCCTGAGTGCATGCGGAATCTTAGCCAGTGGAGTAACCGCGCTCTGGGGCATCCTAAGGCGCAAGGCAATGTTTCGCTAGTGGCTAGTTGTGAGCGGATTATCGCCCCCCCATCTGTTACTTCGCAGTAAACAGAATTACAGCTGACCACATCCCTTAGAATTAGCGAAAAATTTGAGAGTGATTTTTCATCGTGTTCGTCCTGTTGAGATTGGAGCGCATTCGAGAAGTAGGGCCCCCTTAGGCTCACAACACAAACCATGAAAATTCCCTAATAGCTCCGCACCCACTCCAGAATCGAGCGGACCGCCGCGCCGCTGGCGCCCTTGGCGATGTAGGGCCGCGACTCCTCCGACCAGGCCACGCCGGCAATGTCCAGGTGAATCCACGGCGTCTCCTCGGCAAAGACATGCAGAAACTCCGCCGCCGTAATCGCGCCACCCCAACGGCCGCCGGTATTCTTAATGTCGCCGATCTCGCTCTTGATCATCTCCGCGTACTCGTCGCCCAAGGGCAGCCGCCAGAACTTTTCCCCCGTGAACTCGACGGCCGCCGCGAATTTCTTCCAGATCTCTTCGTCGTTGGCAAAACCGCCGGCGTTGGTGTGGCCCAGCGCCACCACGCAGGCTCCGGTCAGCGTCGCCGCGTCAATCAGATGCGTCGCGCCCAGTTGCTTGGCGTAGGTGAGCCCGTCGGCCAGCACCAGCCGGCCCTCGGCGTCGGTATTGATGATCTCGATGGTCTTACCGGGCTTGTCGGGCGCGGGCGGCATCGCCGTCTGCACGTCGCCCGGCTTCTGCGCCGTGCCTGAAGGCATATTCTCTGTCGCGCAAATCACGGCGATCACCCGCACCTTGGGCTTGAGCAGCGCAATCGCCCGCATGGCCGCAATCATCGCTGCTCCGCCGGCCATGTCGGTCTTCATCTCTTCCATATTGGCCGAGGGTTTGATCGAGATGCCGCCAGAATCGAAGGTGATGCCCTTGCCCACCAGACCGAGTACCGGCCCTTCGGTCACACCCTCCGGCTCATAGCGAAGCACGATCAGCGCCGGCGGCTCGGCCGATCCCTGCGCCACGCTCCAGAACGCGCCCATCTGCAATTCCTTGATCTTTTCGGTCGAGTGAACTTCCCAGCCCAGGCCCACCTTCTCGGCCATCTCGGCGGCGCGCTGGCCCAGGATCGTGGGCGTCAGCTTGTTGCCCGGCTCGTTGACCAGCACGCGGGCAAAGTTCTGGCTCTCGCCTACAATCGCGCCCTCGGCAAAGGCTGTCTCCAGCGCCTGCGTATCGCTGCCCGCCGGAACCGCCAGCGTAAACTGCGCGACGCTCAGATCCTTGCGGTCACTGCGATAGGTGTCCGGATCGAAGTCGGCCAGAATCGCGCCCTCAACCGCCGCGCGGGTCGCCGGCGTGGCCGCAATTCCATCCGCCAAGGGCAGAGCAAAGACCACTTCGCGAATGGCCCGCGGCTTGGCCTGCCGCACCGCCGTTCCCGCCGCCTCGCGGGCGCGGTGTGCCGTCGCCTTGGCCAGCTTGCCCAAGCCCACAATCAGCAGCCGCTTGGCCTTCAATCCCGCCGGAGCGTGCACCAGCACCGTCTCATTGGCGCCGGCCTTGTATTCGCCTGTGGCCAGCACCAGGGCCGCGGCCGCCTTCACCGCTTCGTCGTCCACCAGCAACACCGGCCGCGGTTTGGCCGCGGACCCTTTTTCGGTCTGCGTATCGGCCGCCGCAACGGCCAAAAGTTCGGTCTCGATTCCGGATAGCGCGTCAAAGGTAAGTTTGGTCTGCATACTGCTATTTTTGCATTGCCCCCGCGGGGCTGTACAAATTCCGGCGCGAATACGACTGCCATGCCACCGTCTACACCACCGATAGCGCCTGGAAGAGCCTCTCGCCCGGCATTGCCCTCGAGGTCATTCGCTAAACATTGGCTTGCGCGACCCGGAATTCTCTTCTATGGTGGAACGCAGGCTTTCTTGGAGATTTATTGTGAACAATCATCGTTGCATTTCGCTTTCGGCATTTGCCGCAGTCCTTTGCCTGGCCTCTGGCGTGGCCAACGCGCAGTCCGCTCCGGCCAACCCGCAACCCGCCACCGATCAGGCCTCCGTGCCGGTGCGAACCGCCCTGATCAACATGCAAGAGGCGATTACCGGCACCGCCGAGGGCAAAAAAGAGTTTGAGGCCTTTCAGCAGAAGTTCAAGCCCAAACAAGAGGCCCTCAAAACCCTCAACGACGAGGTTCAGGCGCTGAAAAAGGAGTTGTCGGCAAAAGATAGCGCGCTGACGCCCGAACAGCGCAAAGAAAAGTCCCAGCAGATGAACACCAAGGAAAAGGCCCTTCAGCAGGAGTTCCAGACAGCTCAGGGCGAGTTCCAACAGCAGCAGCAGGAGATCATCGGCCGCGTTGGCGAAAAGCTGGCTGGCGTTATCGACCAGTACGCCAAGGCACACGGCTTCGCGGTGGTTCTCGACGTTGCCAACCCGCAGACCCCGGTGATCTACGGCGACGAACATGCCTTTATCACCAAAGACGTGATCGCCGCCTATGACAGCAAGTATCCGGCCTCGGCAGCAGCCACACCGCAACCCGCAGCACAACCCGCGGCCAAGTAGCGTCTAATAGCTCTGTCTTATCACGGGCTGATTTGAAAGGGCGAGGCTTCTGCCGCGCCCTGACACTTCCTGCCGCTCCGAAAGAGATTTCCGCAGCCAGTAAGACCCCTGACTCGATTGGCGATTTTGCATTCGGGCTCAAGTCCGTACCCTCGATGCCTGCCTACGCACAAAAAGCTGAAAGCTGAAAGCTGCCTTTACCGTCCCATCCTGTGTTTACTGGCATTGATGGCCGAACGGGCCTCGCGGTCGGCCTCGCGGCGCTTTTCGGTCTCGCGCTTGTCCCAGTCCTGTTTTCCCTTGGCCACGGCCAGCTCGCATTTGACCCTGCCGTTACGGAAATAGAGCCGGGTGGGGATGAGCGTATGGCCTTTGATCTGCGTCTTTGAATGTAGCTTGCGAACCTCTTCGCGATGCAGCAGCAGTTTGCGAGTGCGCGTCTCGTCGTGATTGGAGATATTGCCGTGGGAGTACGGCCCGATATGCATGTTCAACAAAAACGCCTCGCCGTCTTTGATCAACCCGTAGGCGTCCTTGAGGTTGGCCTTGCCCTCGCGGATGGATTTGACCTCGGTGCCGCGCAGCGCCACCCCAGCCTCGACCTTCTCCAACAGAAAGTAGTCGTGCCCGGCGGCGCGGTTGTGAGCAGCATCGCGTTCGCCGCTGGCCACCGGGTCGCGCGGCTTGCCGGCCTTGGGAGCCGAAGCCGTGCCCTTGGGAGTGATGACGTGGCTGGTTTGCCTTCCCATAAAGAAATTTCCTCGAATTTTCATCCTAGCATCGGCTCGCCCCGCCGGTTGAATTCGTTGGGCGCAAGCGGGGTTTTGCTACAATGAGGCAGCGATTTATGAACAGGATAGGCGTCGGAAATCTGACTCGGACGCCCGCCGGAACCGCCCGGCATTACCTGCCAGGAACCGCCGTCAAGGCGGAATGCGGAGCCGTGATTATGCGTGAGAGCAAGATGAACAGCCGTAAGCCCACTTCGGCCGCCGCCGGCGCCACCAAGAGAATTCTCCTCGCCGCCGCCGTTACCGCCGCTTTAGCCGTGCCTCTGGTAGCGGGAGCCAAAACCCACTTAAAGTCCACCAGCACCTACTACAAACTCGGCCAGGCCGCCGAGGCCCGGCAGGACTACGACGCCGCCTTCGACGATTTCCAGAAGTGCCTGGAAAAGAATCCCCAGGAATCGCGCTGCACCGTCGCGTTGGACCGCGTCCGGGTGACGGCCTCGTCCACGCATATCACCAAAGGCCGCAAACTGGCCGCCCAGGGCGATCTGCAGAATGCCGTTACCGAGTTTCTGCATGCCGCCGAGATCGACCCCTCCAACGAGGCCGCGCAGCAGGAGCTGGCCCGCGCCCGGCAGCAGCAAGGCGAGGTCACGCCCTCCCTGGCTGGCCTGCCTGTCTCCCCAGCCGCGCAGCAAGAGCTCGACACCATCGGCGCGCCGGCCGAGTTGAAGCCCATCTCCAACGAACCGCTCTCGCTGCACATGAACGAGAACGCCAACGTCATCTACGAGGCCATCGGCAAGGCCGCCGGCATCAACGTTCTCTTCGATCCCGACTTCAACGCCAAGCGCATACAGGTCGATCTGAACAGCGTTTCGCTGCTTGACGCCCTGCGCATAGTCGGCGTCATGTCGAACACCTTCTGGCGCCCGGTTACGGCCAACACCATCTTCGTCGCGCAAAACAACGCCGGCAAGCGCAAGGATCTCGACGAGCAAGCGGTACAAACCTTTTATTTGACCAACGCCTGGCAGCAGAACGACCTCAACGACGTGCAGACGGCGCTGCGCAATCTGATGCCCACGGCCAAAGCCTACGGCGTTGCCAGCCAGAACGCTATCGTCATGCGCGGAACCCCTGACGAACTACTTCTGGCGCAGAAGATCATCAACGACATCGACAAGCCCCGCGGCGAAGTCGTGGTCGATATCGCCGTCCTCGAAGTGAGCAAGAACTGGGAACGCAACCTCGGTTTGGCTTGGCCATCGAGCGTGGGCGTCGCATTGCAATCCTCCTGCGTTACAGCCAACAATTGCAGCACCACAACCAGCTCCGGCTCTTCCAGTTCGTCGACCGACACCACTCCCACCCTCTACGATCTAAAAAATCTCAAGGCCCAGGACTTTGCCCTTACCATCGGCTCCTCGACGCTTGAGCTGCTGCTCACTGACAACAACACCAAGGTTCTGCAAAGCCCGCGCATCCGCGCCACCGACGCGCAGAAAGCGGTGATGAAGATCGGCTCCAAGATCCCCATCGCCACCGGCTCCTATCAGACGGGAGCCTCGACTTCGACCGTCAGCTCGCTGGTCAACACGCAGTTCCAGTACCAGGATGTCGGCGTCAACATCGAGATGACGCCCAACATCCACTACGACCACGATGTCACGCTCAAGATCAAGATCGAGGTCAGTTCGGAGAGCGGCACCGAGACCATCAGCGGCGTGACCGAGCCCATCATCAGCCAGCGCGTGGTCGACCAGACCATCCGCCTGCGCGAGGGTGAGGCCAGCATCCTGGGCGGCATCCAAAACCAGCAGATAGAAAACAACTGGTCTGGGCTGCCTGGGCTGAGTTCCATTCCCATCATTAAATACGTCTTTGGCAACCGCGACCACGTCGTCCAAAACGACGAGATCGTCTTCGTTATCGTGCCGCACATCGTCCGCTCGCAAGAACTCAGCCCCAGCAATCTGCGCGTAATCGATACCGGCGTGGGCCAACAGTCGGTCGATCTCCGCCACTCCGCGCACGCCGCGGCTCCGGCGGTCGCCGCGCCCCGGCCCGACGCGGTGCGCTCCACCGTGGGCACGCTTCCCGCGCAGAGCGCCGTCGAGGCCGCGCCCGTCATGCTGGCGCAGTTAAAGGCCGATATCTCCGCCAACGGCAGTTCCGCATCCAAGCTACAAACGGCGCCCGCAGCTCCTGCAGCCACTACCGCAGTGCCCCCGGCCGCTCTGCCCGCGGTCCCGGCCACCCCGCCCGGAAGTCCAACGGCGCCCACAGCCATGCCGGCGGCAACGCACCCCACGCTCATGCTGAATGTGCCACCGGTTGCGCCGGGCGTCGGCGCCAGCTTCCAGGTTCCGGTCGTGCTCAACGGCGTCACCGACATCTCTTCGCTGGCCCTGCAACTGCATTACGACCCCACCAAGCTGGCGCTGATCAACACCACGGCCGGCGACTTCCTGACCCGCGATGGGCAGCCCGCGCCCTTTATCTCGCATAGCGATGTGCCAGGCGGAAACCTGATCGTCGGCATCTCGCGGCCGCAAGGAACGCACGGCGTCAGTGGCACAGGCGTTGTCTGCGTGCTCTCTTTCCAGACCAAAGCCGCGGGAGAAAGCTCGCTTTCAGTCACCCGTGCCTCGGTGAACGATAGCGCTCAGCAACAAGTTACGGTTCAAAGCTCGCCCGCCACCATCACCGTGAAATAGCGATTTGCGCCGATGACAAAGATGCCGTCCAACCCGATCCGCAGCGGAGAACGAGGCCTGACCCTCGTCGAGCTGATCGTGACCATGACCATCCTGGCGATTTTGGCCGGGGCCGCGCTGCCCATCGCCCGCTTCGAGGTCAAACGGCGAAACGAGCGGCTGCTCCACTATGACCTGTGGATGATGCGCGACGCCATCGACAAATACAAAGACGCCGCCGACAAGGGCGCCTTTCAAACCAAGGTCGATAGTCAAAACTATCCGCCGGACCTGGAAACGCTGGTGAAAGGCGTCGACGTGCAAGGCAAAACACTCCGCTTCTTGCGCAAGATTCCCATCGATCCAATGACCGGCAAAGCCGAATGGGGAATGCGCTCGATGCAAGACGATCCCGATTCGGACTCCTACGGCGGGCAGAGCGTATTTGATGTGTACTCGAAATCCGACGGCACCGCCCTGGATGGTACCAAGTATGCAACGTGGTGAGAAACAGCTTTTAGCTGTTAGCTCTTAGCTTTTAGCTTAGCCGTGGTCAACGGACTGCGGCAGACAACATCAAATTTGAGTACTGGCACGATCAGCTAAAGGCTCATAGCTGAGGGCTAACAGCCAAGGAACACCCCATGCGCAATCGCGGCAGCCAATCCGGTTTCACGCTTCTCGAGCTGATGGTGGTCATGGCCATCATCGGCATCTTGCTGACCATTGCCGTACCCAGCTTTGTGGCCGCCACCAAGCACGCCCGCGAGGCAGTGCTTAAAGAAGACCTGCAAACCATGCGCGCGGCCATCGACTCCTACACCATGGACAAGCAAAAGGCCCCGCAGAGCCTGCAGGATTTGGTCGATAGTGGCTATCTACGCGCCGTTCCCGAAGACCCCATCACCCACCAGAAAGATTCTTGGGTCACCGAAAGCAGCGACGCCATGTACTCGCTCGACCAGACCGAACCGGGCATCGAGAACGTCCACTCCGGCGCCGAGGATACAGGCTCCGACGGCCAACCCTACAACTCCTGGTAAATTCATAGATATATGAAGATCATGCGGTTTCCGCTCCTTCTGGCACAGCTCGCATTGCTCGCGGCCCTTGCTCTGCCGCTTTGCGCGCAAACCACCAACACCATTCATATCCGCCTGCTCGATGGCAAAACCGGCCTGCCCATCCAGTCCGCCAATTTCATGCTCCGTGTCGATCGCCGCCAAACCGAGCACAACGAATGGCTTGTCATCAACGACGATGGCACGGTGGTGGCCAACCTGCCCGCCGCAATCGAGACCCTCTCGCTGAAAGCCACCTACAACGCCTCGATGGATACCTACATCGACTGCGCCATCACCAAGGAAAAAGATCGCGAGCGCGACCTCTGGTACTCGGTGGCCGACATTCTCAAGACCGGCCTCGTCGCGCCTAACGAATGTTCCAAGGCCAACTTCACCGCCAAGCCTGGCGAGTTCATCTTCTTCGTCCGCAAGCGCAACTGGCACGACTCGGTCGACGAATAGTTCCCCATGCCGCCATGCGTCGCCCGGCGTGCAAACAGTCTGGGCACCGTTAACACTGCCTCATCTCCCTCCGACATACATTACAGGTATCACCGGGCCAATTGACAACGTTGTCACCAGCACTGCCACGTACAATCCAATCAATATTGCCGTCTGCTTCTTACTTCCTAGCAGAATGTACACCAGCCATGGACCTAGCGCCCAGAACAGCAACGCCGTGAATAATCCCGGAAAGTAACCCCGCCGCAAAACCGCCCAATACGGATGTGCAATCGCATTCCCCATCACCCCGTACAGCACAAAAAAGATCGCAGGCATTGCCAGACGCCGCACCCGAAGAACAAAAACCGCCAGCGCCGAAAGCACAAACAGCGCATAGCTGACCATGTTGATCTGTACAAACATCGTGTGTGAGTATGCACTCCCGCCATAGAGCACGGGGAATTTTTCTGCAAACCCTGTTGTAAACTCCTCGGCAAAATGCAGGAATTGCAGCGAAAGCGCCACGAAGTACAACGGCAAAAACCTTTGCGCCGCGGGCAGCGGCCTGCCATTGTGCCACATCAGGATCAGCGCGCCATACGCAAACACAACCCCCGGTACAAATGTGACCAGCAGTGAATTTCCTTTCGACAGCGCAAAGCATATTGCCGCCATACATACCGCGATCGCCGCCCCTGCGCTCAGGTCAACCCCTGTTAGCCGCCCTTCTGCCGCCGCTCGTTCCTGGTCCATAGTGCCCTCCCCGTTAAATGTCAACACGTGTAGATATACAGTTTCTTCTTGACAATTGTCAACACGTGTTGACAATTGTTACTGAATGGGAAAAATTCTCAAATCTGATCGAACCCGCACCCGGATATTGCAGGCGGCAGCACAACTCTTTGCCGAACGCGGATATGAGCGCACTACCATTCGCGAGATTTCATCATTGGCGCAGATTGATCCGGCGATGGTGATGCGCTACTTCGGCAACAAGGAATCCCTCTTTTCCAAAGCTGCGCACTTTGATCTGAGGCTGCCTGACCTGCGCGCTCTGGAAAAGAACCACGTGGGAGCCGCTCTGGTCGGGCACTTTCTGGAGATATGGGAAGACGAAGCAATCGACAATGGATTCTTGATTCTGTTACGTGCAGCTGCATCGAATGAGGGTGCGGCTGCAACTCTGCGCGAAATTCTTGTGAAGCAGGTTCTCCCCGCCGTCAAGAGAATTGCACCAGGGAATCTGGCTTCGGCGCGCGCAGGGTTAATCGCGACCCAAATGCTGGGTCTTGCTCTCGGGCGCTACGTTCTTAAGCTACCACCGGTCGTAGGACTTAGCCGGATTGAAGTCGTTCGTTTCATAGGACCGACAATCCAGAACTATGTATTAGGCAAGTTAGGGACGGATGGCGCGTAGTGTGAACTGGCTCTTGCGCACCAAAACGTCCGCGCGGCGTTCTTCCTGCGCCTCGCGCATGCCGTGGCATTCTCGCGAAACACTGTTTGATTTCCCGCTGACCGGCGGTGCCGGCAGAAGACCGGCAACCGATTACTGACAACTCGTTCCCTCGGGCCCTTGGTCTCTTGTTCCCTTGGTTCCTACTCCACGTAAGATAGAGTTTTGACGCTCTCGTCTCCATCGCCGGCAGCCTTCGAACTCGTCTCTCACATTGCCGCGGCCCATGCGCGGCTGGCGGAGCATCCGCTCGCCCATGCCGAGGCCGGCTTGGGGGGCAGGCTCTTTTATGCCGGAGCGCTAGACGATTCTGGTTGCGTCTGGCTCGCCGCCGCCAACATCGCCGGCGCTGCCTCGCTGGCGGCCACGGCCGATCCCGCCGCGCAAAAGCAGGCGCTGCGCAACGGCGCCGCCGACTTCCTTGTCGCCTCGCTCGACGAGGCTCTGCGCATCCTCAAAAACCAGTTGCGCAAGCGCGAGCCGGCCGCTGTCTGCGCCGGGCTTTCTACGGATTTGGTGGAAGCCGAGATGCGGGAGCGAGGCGTGGTTGCCGATCTGACGCGTGCCGGCCTCGAAAGCCAGACCGCTCCGCACGGCGCCCCGGAATATTTGACCTGGACCGTCGCCGCAGCCCCCGCGCGCTGGCTGCCGATGATGGATGCGCTGGCGCTGGACTGTCTCAACCCTCAAGACGACCAGTTCGCAGCTGCCCGCCGCTGGCTCAAACTCGCGCCGCGCTTTCTGCCCCGGCCGGCCGCCAATCTACGCCTGCTGATCTGCGGCCGCACCTTCGCCGATCGCTTCATCGCACGGCTCCGCGATCAGATCGAGCGCGGCCAAATCCCCGTTGCCGTGGACCTTCATTCCCACTTCGGCGGCCAGAGCGATGCCTTCAATTTCACTCCCCGCCCCTGCTAGCTGAGACGCGAACGATTCACCGCTTCACTCATTCACCAGTTCACTTGCTTCATCAATCCGCTCCCACAGCCCCTTGATCCCGTAGCCGGTCTTGGACGAGACAGCCAGAATCTCTTCGACATCGAGGGCTTTCTTGAGCGCCGCCAAGCTGCGCGTCCGCTCGTTGCCGCTCAGCCGGTCGATCTTGGTGGCCACCACCACAAACTCGCGGTCTTCGGCGCGCAACCAATCCACCAGGTGGCGGTCGCTGGCCTGGGGAGGCGTCTTGGCGTCAACCAGGCAAACGCACAAGGCCAGCGTGCTCCGCCCGGCCAGATACGGTTCGATAAACTTCGGCCAATCGGCCGAGATCGATTTGGAGATCTTGGCGTAGCCGTAGCCTGGCAGGTCGGCAAAGACCGCCAGCGCGCGGCCGCGGCCGTCGGCAATGCGGAAAAAGTTGATGGCCCGCGTGCGGCCCGGCGTCGAGGAGACCTTGGCAGCCTTCTCGCCGACCAGCGCGTTCAGCAGGCTTGATTTGCCCACGTTCGAGCGGCCCAGAAACGCTATCTCCGGCGCTTCGGCCTTGGGAAACTGCGCCGCCGAAAGCGCCGATAACATGAATTGCACCATTCGTTGCATCGCCATCTTTACTCCGGCCGTCCTACCATCGCCAGCGGTTGATTGCGGTCGCTGCGCAGGGTGGGCACGGCGGCCAATAGTCCACGTGTGTATTCGTGCCGCGGCTGGGCCAGCAGGCTCTCGCGCGGCCCCATCTCAACCACCTCGCCCGCACGCATGACGGCCACGCGGCTGGCCACTTTGCCCACCACCGCCAGATCGTGCGAGATAAACAGCATCGCCAGCCCGTACTCGCGCTGCAACCCGGCCAGCAAGGCCAGAATCTGCGCCTGCACGGTCACATCCAGCGCCGTGGTCGGCTCGTCGGCGATCAGCAGCCGTGGCCGGTTGACCAGCGCCATCGCAATCAAGATCCGTTGCCGCTGCCCGCCGGAAAACTGGTGCGGATAATCTCCGTAGCGGCTGGCCGCCTGAAGAATCGCCACCGACTCCAGTGCGGTAATAGCCTTGTTTTTCGCCTCCCGGCCGGTCAGCGAAGGGTTGTGTGCCAGGGCGCACTCGGCCACCTGGCGGCCAATGGTCATCACCGGATTGAGCGCCGTCATCGGCTCCTGAAAGATCATCCCGATCTCGCGGCCGCGAACGCGGCGCATTCCCTCGGCCGAAAGCCGCAGCAAATCTACTTCCTTGCCGCCCCGCCACAGAATCCGGCCCTCGGCGCGCGCCGACGCGGCCAGTAGCCCCATCGTTGCCAGCGCCGTTACACTCTTGCCCGAGCCCGACTCGCCCACCAGGCCCAGCGCCTCGCCCTCGTCCACGCTCAGGCTCACCCCGCGCACCGCCTCGGCCGTGCCAAAACGCACACGCAGATCGCAAATATCGAGCAAAGCCCCCATACGCTCATCCTATTGCATAGCGCTCTAAGGCTGAACTCCGCAACTTTTGCCTTACAGCAGAATCAAAGAAATAGTCCAGCCCTCTCGTGGATGCAAAGAATACACAATCGCCTCAGGAGACCGCCTTGATCAACGGAATTCCCCAAATCAGCCCGACTGAACTCAAACAACGCATCGACGCCGGCGACGATCTGTTCATCCTCGATGTGCGCGAGCCCTACGAGTACCAGATCGCCAATATCGGTGGCACACTCATTCCGCAAAACGAGATTCCCCGCCGTCTGGCCGAGATCGATCGCAACCGCGATACCGTCGTACACTGCAAGGCCGGCTTGCGCAGCCAGCGTGTCGCCGAGTTCCTCAAGCAGTCCGGCTACGAGCGGGTCACCAACCTCGCCGGCGGTATCCACGCCTGGTCCGAGCAGGTTGATCCCTCCGTGCCCAAATACTGACGGTGCCACGCGCGCCCATGCAGTGCGAAACTACTTGATTATTTTTTGTTTATCCAGGGCTTCCCAAAGTCATCGAACTCTTTGCTTGACAAGATCGAAAATTCACTTGACAAGGACGAAAATTGCGAGCTACTGTTCGCGCAAGTTGTTGAATGATCCCAATGAGGTAGGTCAACCATGAAAACGAAAATCGCTCTTGCGGCAGCATTTCTGCTGCTGCTCGCGTGTCCCCAGTTCGTTCATGCTGTCGATACCTGCAAAACGGGCACACTGGAAAGCTACATCGAACTCGGCTCTGCTGGATGTCAGTTCAATGGCGCCATCTACTACAACTTTGCCTTCGGATCTCCATCAACGGTCAGTATCTCTGCGAGCGAGATCCTTGTCATTCCAAGCTTGGTAACAAGCACCACACTGTTTCCGGGATTGAATTTCGAACCATTCGTAACGGCGGCGGGCTGGACTGCAGCCGCGGGGAATACCAAGTTGTTCAATATTACTTACGATGTCACATCAATGTTGCCAATCGCGCCATCCTCCGCTGCTCTCACTCTGGACCTTGGTAAGGCGAAGGTTTCTGGAACCATCGGAAGCGCAAAGGTGACGGAAGCAGTCTCAACGCCCACTACGTCGAGCAGTCTTGAAGTCTACGATACGTGCGATGACGTATGCACCGTCCAAAAGATTGATTCGGTCACCATCACGCCTGCTTCGACACTTCATACCATCCTCACGGTGTTGCTCAACGGCGGCAATGGAGGGGTCGAGTTGGACAGTTTTGCGGCCAACGACTCTTTCGGCGTCTAGCTCGAATTGCAGCACCAAACTGATCCTGTCAGCACCCGCTTCCGGAAGTTGTTCATCTAGCGTTTTCGAAATCACTGTAGACGATCAGCTTTTGGAAGCGGAGTTGTTTCTGCTTATGACGACGGGGAACTTGGCCTGCCGGATGCGGCGTTTGGTGGCTCGACGCTCTCGGTCCGGCGACTCCAGTTCGGTTATGCGCAGCAAAGAGCAGGCATAGTCCAGGCGCACCAATTGGAGTCGAGCAACATATTTGTCGAATTAAACTTTACGATCAGCCGCTTGCTTTCTCCGGAAACCAAATCCTAGTTTTTAGGAAAAAAAGTCAGGCCATTTTTGGATATTGCTTGGAAGGCGGTTCCAACGTATCAGGAGCCTATTATTTCCAGAGATCTAGAGATAATTTTTGGTGCCGAAGAAGGGACTCGAACCCCCACACCCTTGCGAGTACATGGACCTGAACCATGCGCGTCTGCCAATTCCGCCACTTCGGCACAAGCTCTTGGTCCGGCAGATCACCGAACCGAGCAGTAATATTGAGTTTCTCAGAGCCGGCGAGCAGTGTCAAATCCCGGCCGGGAAAAATTCCCGGCCGCGCTTGCAGGCCCGTTTTTTACTTGGCCTCTTCGATCTGAACCTGCCCTGGCTTGGCAAAGAGACTGGGATCGAAGTCCATCACGCTGTACTCGTTGTACCAAAAGACGACACGCTTGCTACCCCGCGTCCAGGCAACGGCCAGCGGACGCTCCGGTGTTCCGTAGGTAAACAGACCCAACGTCGAGACGCCAACTGGAAGCATGTAGGCGATGGTCTGCTTTTTCTCCAGCACCGGGCCTGAGCTTGCGGTTGCGCCTCTGCTCCTGAAAAACTCCACCTCGTGCCCGAACTCCAAATCGTTAATCCGCTGGATCTCCTCCGTGGGGATCATGGGAAGAATGCCGGGAAAGATCGGCAGCCGGCAATTTAATGTCGGCCCCTTGTCGCGGGAATGCGTTGCCGTTTTCGCCGCCAGGTCCACGGTCCATACGTCGGGCTCGTTGACGACGATCAGTTCATGAGAGCCGAGCGCGGGGTCCGGTTGCTCTTCGATGCGGCAGTACTGAATCCCTGCACGATACAGGGTCTTTGGCTTGGCGATAAAGCTATCTGGCTGAATATCGAGGCCTTGCAGGTACACCACCATCTTGGTCATGGTTTTCGGCGGTTGCTGGGCGAATAAGGGACTGGCCAGCAAACATGCAATCAAAAAAGCGCGGCGCATTTGTAGGTCTCACTTTCAACGAACGGAATGGGGGGACTATCGGCATGATAGCGCGCCAGCACTCCGTCTTAAACTACAGCTTGAAAAGAGATCTTTACCACCGGGGCATTGCAAAAGGCCCGCCGCCATTGGCAACGGGCCTTGGATGGGGATTGCCGCGTTTAAACCAGCTTGGCGTCGAGCAGAATCTCGGTGTTGTTGGCGAAGAGTTTCGAGATGGGGCAGCCGGTCTTGGCTTCAGCCGCAGCCTTGTCGAAGGCCTCTTTGCTGGCGCCGGGGACGCTGGCTGTCGTGGTCAGCGCTATGCGGGTAATGGCGAAGCCGCCGTCAATTTTGGCCAGGGTCACTGCCGCGGAGGTCTCAATCTTCTCCGGCGTCAGGCCAGCCCCGCCCAGTTGCGCGCCCAGGGCCATGGAATAGCAACTGGCGTGCGCCGCCGCGATCAGTTCCTCGGGCGTGGTGCCCGTTGCCGCGCCCTCAAAGCGCGTCGCAAACGAGTAGTTGGCGTCCTTCAGTACGCCGGTTGCCGTCGAAATGGTGCCCTTGCCCGCTGTCAGTGATCCAGTCCAAACCGCGCTTGCCTTGCTAGCCATCGTCTCTCCTTCAGATGTTTTCCGTTGATCTTGGTGGGGAACGCCGCGCAGCGCCGTCGGCCTGCTGCTGATCCCCTTGTACTTGTTTTGATGCCGTTGCCGCCCTCCCGGTCTCAGAAATCCGTGGCGCAAAATGCGCAGGCCTCTTCCGCTTTGGAAGAGGCCTGCGCATGCAACGACTGAGTGTAAGTTAGAAGACGATCTTGGCCGCCACCTGCAGCTCGCGCTGCGGCAGGGTCGAGGTGATTTGGCCGAAGGTGGTTCCACCGACCAAGGAATTGGGATCGCCGAAGTTGGTGTGGTTGAAAAGGTTGAAGGCCTCGGCGCGGAACTCCAGATGCGCGCGCTCGGTGAGGCCGAAGTTCTTCGTCAACCCCGAGTCGAGCTGCCAGAAGCCGTAGCCGCGCACCGCGTTGCGCGGCGAGTTGCCGAAGACCACGTTGGCGGCCGGTACGCTGAAGCTGGCCGCGTTGAAGTACGATTTGTACGACTTGTTGGCGGCAACCGCCGGTCCGCTCTGGTTGGGCCGGTAGGCGTTGCGGCCATAGACGGTGATCTGGCCGGAGACTTCCTGATTGGTGTTCGGGCTATAGGCGAAGGTCAGCGGATCGCCACTGCGGGCCTGGAAGATTTGCGTGGTCTGCCAGCCGCCGATCACGTTGTTCCAGAAGCGATTCAGGTTAGGCAGCAGCCACTGGCCCTTGCCCACCGGCAGCGACCAGACCAGCGACGTGGAATCGACCAGCGGATAGTTGTAGTTCGACAGTCCGCGGTCGGCCTGCCAGTCGTGGACGTTCTGTACCGAGGGAATGCCGTTGCCGCAGTTCGAGCAGTTGCCGCCGCCATCCAGCGCCTGGCCGGCGATGTCGAAGGCCTTCGACCAGGTGAAGGAATTCAGCAGGTAGAGTCCGTAGGAAAAGCGCTTTTCAACCTTCAGTTGCAAGCCGTCGTAGTCCGAGGTGGCCCAGGGCAGGGTGCCGACGATGGAACTGAAGCCGGAGTAGGGCCGGCGACTGGCCAGCGATGCCGTACCGGTCGAGGCGGTTTGCACCGAGGCCTGGTTGATGTCGTTGATGATGACCTCGTGCATGCCATGGTTGCCGACATAGGAGGCGTCGACCATCCAGTTGTGTCCCAGGTCGCGCTGCACGCCGAAGAACCAGCTGCGAATCTGCGCGTCGGGTGATTTGCGCGGCATGTACTGGATGACGACTTCCGAGGTGCTGTAGCTGGTCGAATCGACAATGCTGGGGCTGGTAGGAAATCCGCTCTGCGTGTTGCGGTACGCGGAGAGTGATGGATAAACCTCGCGGGTAGCCACCAGGCCGTAGGGAGCGCTCTGCGTAAGGTAGTTGGAGCCGATGCGGTTCCAGTGCGTGTAGCTGATGCCGTAACCGCCGCGAACCACGGTCTTGTCGTTGAGGCTGTAGGCGAAGCCCAGGCGCGGTCCGAAGTTCTTGGTGTTGGGATCGACCGTGTAGCGGTCGTTGGCGCTGGCCGTCACCACCGAGAGAGTCGCGGGATTGAAGTTGCCCATCTTGTTGTTGGCTTCGAAGATCGGGGTGGCGAACTCGTAGCGCAGGCCCAGGTTCAAGGTCAGACGGCGGGTCAGCTTCCAGTCATCCTGCACGTAGCCGGCCCAGCTCCAGTCGCGAATGTTCGCGATCATCGGCGAGGCCAGCGCGATCTCGTACTGGTAGCCGAGCAAAAAGTCGGCATAGTCGAACATCTTGTAGCTCTCGGCGGTTTGCGTGCCGTGGCTGAACGAGCTGGGGCAGTAGGGGAAAGCGGAACTTTGGTAGTAGCAGTACCCGCTCATCTGCGCGGCGTAGCCGTTGATGCCGTAGACCGGATGCAGATCCTCCTGCTCGACGTGAATGTTGGTGTACTCCACGCCGGCCTTCACGGTCTGGCTCTTGATCGAGCGCGTGTAATTGACCTTGGGATTCCAGACCGTGGGGTACTGGTGCTGCGGGCTGGTCCACTCGCGGCCCAGATTGGTGAAGCCGCCATCGGCAAACAACTGATAGGTGATGCCGCCGGTGTAAAGCGGATTCGTGGGCAGGCCGGTGATGCCGAACATGTCGTACATGCTGGGCCCGCCGGAGAGAACGGGAACTTTGCCGGCCTGGTCGCGCGAGAAGCCAAAGCGAGCCTCCAGCACCGAGACCGGATTGATCGTCCAGGTCGCGCCCGATGCCACTTCGACGACGGGAATCTGCACATGGCCGTCACCGTCGCCACCCGCCGTGCCGGGAATCGTACCCGGATCGAAGACATTGGCCCGGCTCTGCGAGTAACGGGCGAACAGCCGCAAATTGGGAGTCAGGTCGTAGTCGATCTTGGCATCGCCCTTGTCGCGGTAGTTGGTCGAAGGATGCAGAACCACGTAGTTGTTGGTGGAATTGGTATTGGTCGGGGCAGGCAGCAGCTTGAGCACCGCTTTGGAGAAGGGCGTGATCGCGCTGGTGGGAATCTGGCCGGTGGAGTAGTTGCCGGCACCGTAAGCGTTGTAGTAGCCCAACAGACCGTAGACCAACGAGGTCGAGCTGGTGCAGATGTTGCTTCCCGCCGCATACGGGCAGGGATTGTTGATGGGCAGATAACCGGCGCTGGATTTGTCCGTATCGTCGATCAGCGCGTAGCCGGCGTCGGCTCCGGTAGAGGTTTCGCCGCGCTCCGGCATGGTCGGCAGCGTGGCCTCATCGGTAAAGGAACTGGACTCGCGGTAGCCCTCGTAGTCGAGGAAGTAAAACAGCTTGTTTTTGAGCAGCGGACCACCCAGGTTGCCGCCAAACTGGTTGCGGTGTTCCGACGGCTTGCCGCCCTCATTGGGCTGGAAGAAGCCGATGGCGTTCATGTTCGTATTGCGCAAAAACTCCCACGCGCGGCCGTGAATCTGGTTGGTTCCGTACTTGGTGACGACGTTGATCGTCGCGCCACCCGCGCGGCCGTATTCGGCGCTTTCGTTGTTGGTGACCACGCGGAACTCGGCCACCGAGTCCGGCGACAGTTGCACCACCTGGTTGCTGAAGCCCTGGTTCGAGGTGCCGTACTCGTTGTTGTCCAAGCCGTCGAGCATGAAGTTGTTGAAGGTGCTGCGCAGGCCGTTGATGTTGAACGAGCCTTCGCGCTGATCATAGCCCACTGTCAGTTGGCTGGGGCTGGGCACCACGCCGGCCGACAGCGAAACCAGTTGCGAATATTCGCGGCCATTCAGGGGCAGCTCGACGATCTCGCGTTCGGCCACCACCTGGCTATGCTCGCTGGAATCGGTCTCCAGACGGGCCGCCTCGGCCGTCGCCGTCACCGAGCTGTTGGCCGAGGCCACTTGCAATTGGAAATCGACGCGCTGCTTGGCGCCCACTTCCAACTGAAAGGCCGATACCGAAACCTCAAAGCCCTGCACCTTGACTTCCAGCCGGTAGGGGCCGATGGGCACGTTCACGAACCGGTACAGGCCACTCTCGTCGGTGACCGCGGTCTTGGCCACCGCGGTGGCCGTATTGACCAATACCACGTTGGTGCGTGGCACCACGGCTCCGCTGGGGTCGGTAACCGTACCCTGCACAGTGGCCGTATCGAACTGGGCCCTGGCGGCGGCGGCCGCTAATAACAAAACAACTAGGATTGCAAAACGACGCATCACGGATTCTCCTCGAAATCGAAACAACTTGATTTGGTACGCCCTGTGCAAGCGGTCTTCGCTGAATTGCATGGGGGACAGCAAGAGGGCGTGATTGTACGAAGTAAGATTGACTATCCCGCAGTTAATCTATGCGCCGAATGTAAATTTTTAACCTGTATTCTGCTAATTTTCGGTTGAAATCGCATTGATGCGCGATCTTTCCCGCTATATGGCCCGAGATTTGCTGCATTTTGAGCCGCGGCCTGAATCACGCGAATTTCCGTACCGCCATATAACGTGTTTCAATGCGCCTTTTCGTTCCGTTCCGGCGTTGGCGGCAGCAGGCGGGCGCGCGTGAGCACCTTGCGCGCCAGCCCGGTCAACGCCATCTGCGCCGCCTCGTGTAGCGGAACCCAGCGCCGGTTTTCGCCCTTCACCGTCAACCGTTCCACGTCGTCGGCAAAGACGTTGCGAATGCGCACGTAGTAGTTCACCTGCATGATGGCGTGGCGCACGGTCATGCGCAGATCCTTTTGCGGAACCTCGGCCTTCACCAGCCGCGGCAGCTCCCACAACCCCGGCATCACCGACAGGTGCGCAGGCCGCTGCTCCAGCAAAACCTCGTGCGTGCTGGTCGAGCGCCGCTTGCCCTCTGGCGGGCCGAGGCGCGTGGCCAGCGCGTAGGCCTCGGCCTTGCTCATCATCGGCGCCCGCTGCGGAACCTTGTGCTCGCCCTGCGTCTTGCACTCCGGCTGCCAAGGACACTGGGCGCAGGCCGGGCTACGCGGCGTGCAGACCATCGCTCCCAACTCCATCATCGCCTGATTGAAGTCGCCCGGCCGCGCCGCATCAAGCATCTTCCCGGCCAGACTTTCGATCCTGCGGCGCAAGGCCGAGCCGCCGCCCTTGCGCGGACTGGCATCCCAGCCGGCAAACCGGCACAGCACCCGCTCCACGTTGCCATCCACCACGGCCACCGGCTCGCCATGCGCGATGCTGGCCACCGCCGCCGCCGTGTAGGGGCCAATGCCCGGCAGCGCCCGCAGTTCCTCGGCCGTGGCGGGCAGATTGCCGCGCAGATTTTCCGCCACAAACTGCGCGGTCTTGTGCAGCATCCGCGCCCGCCGGTAGTAGCCCAAGCCGCTCCACAGCGCCAGCACCTCGTCTTCGCCGGCCAGCGCCAATGAAACCACCGTGGGAAACCGCTCCATAAATGCCCGGTAGCGCTCGATCACCACCGCCACCCGCGTCTGCTGCAGCATGATCTCCGAGACCCAGATCCCATACGGATTCCGGCTTTGCCGCCAGGGCAAATCGCGCCGGTTCTGCTCGTACCAGTGCAAAAGCCGGCTCCGCAACCCAGCCATCTTCGCGGAATCATCCTCAACACGCGCCATGGCTTCAGATTACGGCATCTCCCTTTTCGGCTCCCGCTCGACGGATTCTGCCGCGCAAAACACGAGGGCCGCTCCACCGGGCGGCCCTCATCGCATGCAATTGACGCAGCGCTAGCCCAGCAGCCCCGCGGCAATCTCTGGCGCGGCTTTGAGGGCCGCCGCGATCTGCTCTTGGTCCTTGCCGCCAGCCTCGGCGATCTCGGCCTTTCCGCCGCCCGATCCGCCCACCAGCTTGGCCACCGCGCCAACGAGTTTCCCCGCCTGAATCCGCTTGACGAGTCCTGGCGTGACGCCGGCAATGATGGCGACTTTGCCCTCGGGCTGCGCCGAAGCCAATAGGACCACGCCCTCGCCAAGCTTCTGCTTCAGATTGTCAACGAGCGTGCGCAGTTGCCCGCGATCGAGTCCATCGGCGCGGTGCGTCAACACCTTCACGCCCTTCACCTCGACGGCCTGCGCCACGGCCTCGTCGAGACCGCCGGCGGCCGACTTCATGCGCAACTCGTCCAGCTCGCGCCGCAGCCGCTTCAGTTCGTCCTCTTGCGCCGCCAACTTGCCGCGCAGCCCGTCCAAAAGTCCGCCGCCCGCAGGCACAAGAGAAGAGGTGAACTGCGCCAGCGCAAAGTCTTCGCGGAAGGTTTCGAGCGAGCCCATGCCGGTGATCGCCTCAATGCGCCGCACGCCCGACGAAACCGAGCTTTCGCCGACGATCTTGATGAGGCCGATCTCGCCGGTGGCCTGCGTATGCGTGCCGCCGCACAGCTCCGTCGAAAAACCGTCGGCAACCTTGACCACGCGCACCGCGTCGCCATACTTTTCGCCGAAGAGCGCCATGGCGTGATACTCGTTCACCGCCACGTCGATGGGCACGTCTTCCAGCGTGTCGACCTTGGCGTTGGCCAGCACCTCGCGGTTGACGATTTTTTCAACCTCTTGAAGTTCTTCCTCGGCCACTTGCGCGAAGTGCGAAAAATCGAAGCGCAGCCGCTCGGGATGCACCGCCGAACCGGCCTGCTTCACATGCGTGCCCAGCACCTCGCGGAGAGCCGCGTGCAGCAGGTGCGTGCCGGTGTGGTTGCGGCGAATGGCGTTGCGCCGCTCGGCATCAACGGCCGTATTCACGCGGTCGCCGACGGCCAGATCGTACTTGAGCACAGCCTTGTGCGCGCGCACGCCCTGCACCGGCAACGTGCAGCCGGTAATCTCCGCAACAACTGAATTTCCGTCCGAGGTCAGGAAGAGACCTGTGTCGCCCACCTGGCCGCCCGAGTCGCCATAGAAGCTGGTGTGGTCGAGCACGACCTCAACCTCTTCGCCGGCTTTGGCGGCGGGCACGCCAGCGCCCTTGCTCACAATCGCCAACACCTGGCAGCCCGTCGAGTTCAGTTGCTTGTAGCCCTCGAAAACCGTCTTGGCCAGTTCACGGAAGGCCGGGCTGGCAGACTTTTGGCTGCCTCCCTTCCAACTGGCGCGAGCGCGGGCCTGCTCTTCGGCGCGGGCTATTTCAAAGCCCTCATCATCAAACTTCACGCCAGCATCGCGCGCGGCATCCTGGATAAAATCCTTGGGCAGGCCAAAAGTCTCGTACAAGAAAAAAGCGTCTGCGCCGGTAAGCTGCTTTGGGCCGTTAAGTATCGCATTATATTCGACCTCAAAGTCCATCGCTTCCTGAGGCCCCCAGGATTTCGCAATGAATTCCTTGTATGGCGTTATGTCTCCGTTTTTCGCATCAAAAAGATCACGGACACGGCTCATTTCGTTAGTGATATAGGCCAACAAAAGGAGTGGCGAACCGGAGGCAAGATCGACGCCTGACGCGGCATACTTGGAAGCCTCGGTCGCTGTAATAACAAGATTTCCTTCCTTTGCAAGCCCTAATAACTTGTTCTCATACTTTTGCAGCACGCCTTTCGCACGAATGGCGTTTTCGTTTAGACAATCCTGTAAGCGTGCGGCACCCAATGAAAGTACTCTCGCGAACTGCTTCTCCTCGGCTTGAACGACCTTGGCCACGCGCTCTGCCGAGTCGATCAGCTCTGGATAAGCGCCCTGCATCAGATCGCGCACGGCATAAACCATTTGATAGAGAAACGGCTTTTCCTGGCCGAGCAAACGGCCATGGCGAATGGCGCGACGCATGATCTTGCGCAACACATAGCCGCGGCCTTCGTTCGAGGGCAGCACGCCGTCGTTAATCAAAAACGTGGCCGCGCGGGCGTGGTCGGAGATGATGCGCAGGCTGGCAGACTTAAGACGTTCCTGCTCTTTCGCAAGCTCCCATTCTTCGTCCGTCGGAGTTCCGGGCATCTTACTCTTAGAAAACCGATGAGATTCTGGATATTTAAAGCCGGTCAGCTCGGCAGCTTTTGCAATCAGCGGCGTAAACAGATCGGTCTCGAAGTTAGAAACTTTGCCCTGCATCACGGCGGCCACGCGCTCCAGCCCCATGCCCGTATCAATCGAAGGCTTGGGCAACGGCGTCAGCTTGTAGGTCACGTGTGGCGCGTCGGCGCCTGATCCCTGATCCCTGACGCTTGACCCCTGCTCCACAACCGCCGAGCGCTCGAACTGCATGAAGACCAGGTTCCAGATCTCGACGTAGCGGGCATCGTCTTTGCCAAACGGCAGATCGACGCCGGGGGTCTCGGCGGCTTCGAGTCCCATATCGTAAAAAATCTCGCTGCAAGGGCCGCACGGACCCGTCTCGCCCATCTGCCAGAAGTTGTCTTTGAGCCCGTATTGGTGGATGCGCTCCTTGGGCACGCCGGCCTCGATCCAGAACTGCTCGGCCTCGTCGTCGCGCGGAACGCCATAGCTGGGCGCGCCCTCGAAGATGGTCACGTAGAGCCGGTCCTTGGGAATGCCCATCCACTCGGGGCTGGTCACCAGCTCCCAGGCGAACTTGATCGCGTCGCGCTTGAAGTAGTCGCCGAACGAGAAGTTGCCCAGCATCTCAAAGAAGGTGTGATGGCGGCGCGTAAAGCCAACATTCTCAAGGTCGTTATGCTTGCCGCCCGCACGCACGCACTTCTGCGAGGTCGTGGCTCTGGTGTACTCGCGCTTTTCGGCGCCCAGAAATACGTCTTTGAACTGGTTCATGCCGGCGTTGGAAAACAGCAGCGTCGGATCGTTGGCAGGCACCAGCGAGGAAGAGTGCACGCGGCGGTGCCCCTTCGACTCAAAAAAGCGCAGATACAGTTCGCGAATCTCGTTTCCCGTGCGGTATTGCATAGTTCTTTTAGTGTAATGGGCCGTAGAAGCCCCGTCACTCCTCGTGGGGTTCGGCATCGAGGTTTTCCAGCGCCGCCAGCGCCTCTTCCGGCGCGTCCCACGCGCGCAGAACCTTGTAGATGGTGCCGCTGGTGAACCCTGCCGCCACCAGCCGCCGCATCACGCGCGCGGTTTCTTTTTCGTTGGTGGGTTTGGCGATCCGTTTGCGTTCCAGATGCTGGCGGGCCAGCGCGGCCTCGTCGGTGGCGCTGTAGCGGGCCTCGATAGCCTGGCTGGCCAGCTCGGAGGGAACCCCCTTGCGGCCCAGATCCTGGCGGACGCGCCGCGCTCCATGCTTGTCGTTCTCCTGACGCAGCCGGGTGTAGGTCTCGGCAAAGGCCCGGTCGTCCAGATAGCCGTACTGCTTGAGCCGCGCCACCACGGCCACGATGGCGGCTTCGCCCGGCTCGCCGGGTTCGGCGCGGTTGCCCATCAGCCGCTTCAATTCGGCCTCGGTGCGCATCTGCCGGCCCAGCGAGCGCACGGCATACTCGTAGAGCCCGTCCTCATTGAGAAAGGTTTTCGGCTTGCCGGGTTTGCGCGCGAAGGCCATGGCAATTGACTCCTGCGGAATCAGCGGACGAAGCCGCCGGTTGCGTCCCCAGCAGCGGCGGCGGAAACCGCGGTCATGCCTACTATAAACTCCTTTGGGTTTTGCGTCGGCGGATGCCCGGCCTTTTGCTTTTTTCTTGCCTGGCTCGCAAGCTGCGTGCATGATGAATCTATGCCGGATGCTTCCCCGCTAGGCCATTACAACATCGTGGCGTTTGCCAGCATTGTCGATACCGAACGCGCCAAAGCCTTCTATCGCGATACGCTTGGGTTGCGCCTGCTCTCTGAAGAGCCGCCCTTCGCGCTCGTCTTCGAGGCCAACGGAGTCATGATTCGATTGGTCATGAGCCAAGAGATGCCCCCTTCGCGCGGCACGGTTCTGGGCTGGCAGGTGCCCGAGATTGCCACGGCCGTAAAAGACCTGATCGCGGCCGGCGTCAGCTTCGAGCGTTTCGCGGGAATGCCGCAGGACATGCTCGGCATCTGGACCGCGCCGACCGGCGCGCGGGTAGCCTGGTTCAAAGACCCCGACGGCAATCTTTTGAGCATCTCCGAACACCCGGAGCTGAAGCGCTAAGGGCGGCAGCAACGAACCTATGCCAGCCGCCCGGCGCTACTTTGCGTTGCCTGGGATGCGTTTCATCCCTGCCGCGGTTCCCGTTCCGCACCCCCCGGTTTTCGTCTCCTATGCGAAAATCAAAAAGGTTTGCACACCCAGTCGAAATTCCGTTTGCTCGTGGTGCGGTTGAGCGCCATGGGCGATATTTTGCACGCGCTGCCGGCGGTGACCGCGCTCAGGCAGGCCCATCCCAGTTGGCAGATCGGCTGGGTCGTCGATCCCAAATGGGCGCCGCTGCTTGAGGCAGGGACCGAGGGAACGAGAGAACAAGGGATCGAGAGTCAGGAAACGGGCAGCCCGGCTCGCCCGCTGGTGGACCGGCTGCATCTGGCCCCGGCCAAGGCCTGGAGCCGCCAACCCTTTGCCCGTACGACGCGGGTGCAGATCCGCGCCTTGCGCAGCGAATTGCGCGAGGCCGACTACGAGGCAGTGCTCGACCTGCAAGGCGCCATCCGCTCTTCGCTGATTGGATGGATGACCGCCAGCCTGCGGCGGATCGGCGCCGCCGAGCCCTGGGAGTGGCCGGCCAAGCTGTTTTACACCGATCTGGTGATCACGCGCGGCGCTCATGTGGCCGAGCAGAATCTCGAACTGGCTGAGACCGTCTTTGCCGACGAGTTGGAGGCGGTTGCTCCCCGGCTGCCGGTTGACGCAAAGGCCGAGGCCTGGTGCGACGGCTGGCTGGAACGGGCTCTTGCCGGCAGCGCATCCAAGCCAATCGCCATGATCGCCCCCAGCGCCGGTTGGGGCGCCAAGATATGGCCCGCCGAGCGGTACAGAGAGGTCGCCCTCGGGCTCAAGGAACGGGGATTTTTTGTGGCCGTCAACGCCGGCCCGGGCGAAGAGCAGTTGGCCGCGGCCATTACCGCGGACGGCGCGGCAACGGCTTTGGACGCGTCGCTGGCGCAACTGATCGCCTTTACGCGCCGCATCAAGCTGGCAGTTGGTGGCGATACCGGGCCGATCCACCTGGCGGCTGCACTACAACGGCCCGTTGTGGGAATCTACGGGCCCACCGATCCCAGCCGCAACGGGCCCTTCGGCACCCGCGCCAGGATTTTGCGTTCACCGGGCAGCCGCCGCGACCATAAACGCCGCGCCGCGCCCGATCCGGGACTGCTGACGATTCGCCCCGATGAGGTTTTGGCCGCCGCCGATGAATTACTGAATGAAGGAAAGAACTAATGGCTGAGCACGACAGTTCGAAAGTCCGCCCCACGCAGTGGTGGCAACAGATTGCCCGGCGGATTCGCGTGCCGCTTGGCTTTGTAATGGCCGCCGTGTTTCTGGCGACAGCGGCCAGCCGGCCGCCGCAACCCTGGGCGATTGCCGTCAGCCTGGCCCTGGTGTTGCCCGGGCTGGCCCTGCGCGGCCTGGCTTCGGGAACGGTGAAGAAGAATCGCGAGCTGGCGGTTACCGGCCCTTACGCCTACACGCGCAACCCACTTTATCTGGGTTCGGCGCTGATCGCCGCCGGTTTTGCCCTGGCGCTGGCCAGTTGGGTGGTGGCGCTGGCGATGATTGCCGGCTTTGCGGCCATATATATTCCTGTCATCGCCTCGGAAGAGCAGTTTCTGCGCGGGGCTTTTGCCAACTTCGACGCGTATTGCCAGCGGGTTCCGCGGTTTTTTCCGCGCCTGACCCCGGCCCGGCTTGCCACCGGCCCACAACAGGACTCCAGCCAGCCCGAAGCCGGCTTCTCCTGGGCGCTTTACGGCAAGCATCGCGAGTACAATGCTGCTTTAGGGGCCGCATTGTTGTATTTTTGTTTGATCTTCCTACGGCCGGCGGTAGAAGTGCTTCTACTCCGGGCGCGGTAAACATTTCCATGCCCGGTTTTATAAAATGGGCGAGGTCATCTTGTAAGGAGCCGTGCCACTTTGAAGACACGCGCAAACGCATTCGTACTTTTCTGTTTTTTTGCCTTGGCGGCCGGATTGGAAAGCCAGCAGCCGTCGGCTCTGCCGCCGCCGCGCGCCGGCTTTAGCTTCCCGCAGAAGCAGACGTTGACCTATGCCGTCGACTGGCGTGTCTTTCCCGCCGGCACCGCGGTCATCCGCTTTGAAGCCGCCGGCGACCGGGAGCACGTTCTGGCCTCGGCCGACACCCTCGGCGCCATCAACATGCTCTTTCACGTCGCCGACCGCTTCCAGTCCAGCTTCGACCGCGGCAGCGGTTGCACCTACGACTTCAACAAGCAGACCATCGAGGGCAAGCGGCAGATCAACTCCACGCTGCACCTGGACTACGCCGGCGGAAAGTCCATTCTCGATGAGAAAAACATGGTCAACGGCCAGAGCAAACACCTGGAAGCGCCGGTCACCGGCTGCCTGACCGATCTGCTGACCGGAATCTTCTACTCCTCCTCGCAGCCGATGACGCTTGGCCATAGCTTCACCCTGCCGGTCGTCGATGCCATGCGTACCGTCCCGGTCACCATGAAGGTGGAGGGCCGCGAAGAGATCAAGACCCCGCTGGGCACCTTCAAGACTCTCCGCGTGCAGCCCACCGCCGCCGACGGCGTGGTGAAAAACCGCGGCAATATCTGGATCTGGTATACCGACGACGAACGCCACCTGCCCGTGCAGATGCGCGCCCGCCTGTTCCTGGGAACCATCACCTTCCGGCTCACCGGCAACGAGAATAAATGACATGGTGAAGGAGTGAATGAGTAAATGAGTGAAGGGGCAACTCTTTCACTCGTTTCACTTCTTCACTCTTTCGCTCGTTTCACTCACTTCGCACACACCTTCCGCAGCCTTCCCGGTGTACACTTTTTCTTCACCCGGAGATTTATTTTGCTCCGCTCGAAGAGGCACCTCATGCGCAAACTCTCCCTGCTTCTCCTGCTTGCGTTCTTGTCTCTCGGTCCGGCTTTTGTGTTGGCTCAGGCTGGCGCGGAACCGGCGCAGAGTCCTTCGGCTTCTGTCCCAAACGCTCCGGCCAAGCGGCCCATGACCTTTGCCGACATGATGGCCATGAAACGGCTGGGCTCTACCGCCGTTTCGCCCGATGGCAAGTGGCTGGCCTACGCCGTCACCAGCGTCGATCTGGACCAGAACACCAAAACTACGGAGTGGTGGCTGCAAAAGATCGCCGGTGGCGAGCCGTTCAAGCTGGCTGTCGGTTTGCCTGGCGATTCCGGCCTCGAGTTCGCGCCCGACGGGCACTCCGTGCTCTTTCTGTCCAGCCGCGTGGGCGGGCAACAGATCTGGCTGGCCGACTTCGACCCCGAGACCGGCGCCACCAGCAACCCGAAAAAACTTACCGCCATCTCGACCGAGGCCGATAACGCCAAGTTTGCGCCCGATATGAAGTCGGTCGTCTTTACCTCGGCGGTCTATCCGGATTGTCCGGCGATCCGCCCCACCGACGGCGGAGCCGGCGACCGCTGCAACGCCGGGCGCGACGCGGCGGCGGCCAGCAGCAAGGTCAAAGCGCAGGTGTTCACACACCTTTTGTACCGGCATTGGGACCACTTCACGGGAGACAAGCGCTCCCACCTTTTTCTGCTTACGGTCGATGGCGGTGGAATCCGCGACCTGACCCCCGGTGAAACCCACGACGTTCCGCCCTTTTCGCTGGGTGGTGGCGTGGGCTTCGACATCTCGCCCGACTCCAAGGAACTGGCCTTCACCGAAAACACCGACCCCGAGCCAGCCACCTCCACCAACGCCGACATCTTCACCCTCGACCTGACCAACGCCTCGGCCAGGCCGGTCAAAATTTCCACCTCGCTGGGCGCGGATGTGGACCCGGCCTACTCGCCCGACGGAAAGTATTTGGCCTGGCGCTCGCAGGCGCGGGCCGGATATGAGAGCGATAAGTTCCGGCTGTTGCTTTACGACCGCACAACGAAAACGATGAAATATCTGCTGCCGAAGTATGAGAATTGGGTGGGTGAGTTTGTCTGGTTCCCCAACGCATTAGGCATCTTTTTCACCTCGGAATATCAAGGAGGAGAAGCAATTTACAGCGATGGGATAAATGAAGAACGATTTTTTTTAAATACAGTAGGTGGCGGTGCGTTTTCTGGGCTTGCAGTCTCTAAAGATGGTAGGACACTAATTGCTTCTGGGATGCATGTTGATCAGCCAACTGAAACCTACATTCTAAAATTCCCTGAAGAAGATCAAACGGCCAAAGCCGCCCTTGCGCATATAGAGACGATGACTCCAGAAGAGAGGTTAGCTCTCTTTGCTAAGCTACGCTCCACGGAATACACCGGTGAGCGTAAACTTACCCACCTCAACGACGCCCTACTCGCCCAACTCGATCTGCCCAAGATGGAGTCCTACTGGTTCACCGCCAAAGACGGCACCAAGCTTCAGGGCTTCGTGATTCCGCCGCCGGGCATGGACCCGAAGAAAAAATATCCGGTCAAGTTCCTCATTCACGGCGGGCCGGAGGGCAACTGGGGCGATGCGTGGAGCTACCGCTGGAATGCCGAACTCTTTGCCGCCAACGGCTACGTGGTGGTGATGGTGAATCCGCGCGGCTCGACCGGCTACGGCCAGGCGGTGGTCGATGGCGTCAATGGCGATTGGGGCGGCAAACCATTTTCGGATTTGATGGAAGGCCTCGACGCCGCCGAACGCAAGTTTCCCTTCATCGACAAGGAGCGCGAGTGTGCCCTGGGCGCCAGTTACGGCGGCTACATGGCCAACTGGATTTTGGGCCACACCAGCCGCTTCAAGTGCATCGTCTCGCACGACGGCATGTTCAACCCCGAGTCGGCCTACGGCTCGACCGAAGAGCTGTGGTTCAACGAGTGGGAGTTCCGCGGCAAACCCTGGGATTACCACGGCAAACCGGACGCGGACAACCCCTACCGCAAGTGGTCGCCGATGATGTACGCGAAAAACTTCAAGACGCCCACGCTGGTCGTTCACGGCCAGCTCGACTACCGGCTCGACGTGAGCGAAGGCCTCCAGCTCTTCACCACGTTGCAGCGGCTCGGCGTGCCGTCAAAGATGCTCTACTTCCCCGATGAGGGCCACTGGGTGCTCAAACCGCAAAACTCCCAGCTCTGGTACAAGACCGTCAACGACTGGGTCGATCAGTGGACGGGGAAAAAGCAAGGGCTAGGGACTAGGGACTAGGGACGAGCCGTCAGCTTTCAGCTATCAGTGAATCGTCGTTAGTGGCAGGAGTCGAAGAACCCGCGGTTGTTCCTCGGGTGTTTTCCGCACCGATTGAGCCGGCAATCCAATAGGGTTGCACTTCTGTATATTCGCCCTGTTTTCGCCTCGCCGGATGCGCTACTCTCTAGAAAGCGTGTCCGGCTCGCCCGTCCAATTCGATCCTGATTCCGATCCCCTCACCGGCTTTCATCCGGTCACGGCTGCATGGTTTCGTGCCGTCTTTGAGGCGCCCACGGCTCCGCAGCGGCAGGGCTGGCCGGTGATCGCCCGTGGCGAAAGCGCGTTGATCCTGGCCCCCACTGGCACCGGTAAAACTCTCACCGCGTTTCTATGGTGCCTGGACCGGCTGATGCTCGGAGACAGGGCTCAGGGATCAGGGATCGGGGACCAGGCGCACGGCTGCCGCGTCGTCTACGTCTCGCCGCTCAAGGCGCTGGCAGTGGATGTGGAGCGCAACCTGCGCTCGCCGCTGGCCGGCATGGCCAACATGGCCCGCCGCATGGGCGTGAGTTTTCGCGAGCCCGCCATCAGTGTCCGTACCGGCGACACGCCGCAGCGCGAGCGCGCCCGCTTTGCCCGCCACCCGGCCGATATCCTCATCACCACACCCGAATCGCTCTACCTGATGCTCACTTCGCAGGCCGCCGGGGCTCTGCGCACGGTTGAAACTGTCATCGTCGACGAGATTCACGCGCTGGTCCCCACCAAGCGCGGCGCGCATCTGGCGCTTACACTCGAAAGGCTCGAAGCCATCGTGGCCAAGCCGCTGCAGCGCATCGGCCTCTCGGCCACGCAGCGGCCCCTCGAAGAGGTGGCGCGGTTTTTGGGCGGAGTGGAAATACAGGGAACAGAGGTCAGGGATCAGGGATCAGGAAAAAAGAGTCGTGCGCGTTCCACAGCTACAACCAACGACACTCCGAACCCACAAAGGGAAGAATCCGCCGAAGATGGTGACGCTTCTCTGACCCCTGATCCCTGTTCCCTGAACCCTGGCTCGGCGACAGCCGAGCCTTTGCGCTATCGTCCCGTCACCATCGTCAACGCCGCCACGACCAAACAACTCAAGCTGCGCATCGAGGTTCCCGTTGAAGACATGGCGCGGCTGGGCGAGATGGAAGAGATTCCCACCGGGCCGGCATCGCAGACGCCGCGGCGCGTCTCCATCTGGAACGCGATTCATCCGCGGCTGCTGGAGCTGATCCGCGAGCGCAATTCGACGATTCTGTTCGTGAACTCGCGGCAAGTCGCCGAGCGGCTGGCGGGCGCGCTAAACGATCTGGCCGGCGAACCCATCGCCCGCGCCCATCACGGCTCGCTGGCCGCCGAGCAGCGAGCCCTCATCGAAGAACAGCTCAAGGCCGGTCAGATTCGCGCTCTCTGCGCCACCTCCACGCTCGAACTCGGCATCGATATGGGCGCCGTCGATCTCGTCGTACAAATCGAATCGCCACCCTCGGTGGCCAGCGGCATGCAGCGCATTGGCCGCGCCGGCCACAGCGTCGACGCCGTCAGCGAAGGTGTTCTATTTCCCAAGTACCGCGCCGATCTGGTGGCCTGCGCCGCCATCACCCGCGCCATGCACGAGGGCCACATCGAATCCACGCGCTATCCGCGCAACCCGCTCGACGTGCTGGCGCAGCAGTTGGTGGCTATCGTCGCGTCAAAAACAGGGACTAGGGACAAGGGACTAGGGACGAAAAAAACCGGGACCGAGGGAACAAGGAAACAAGGGAGCAAGAAATCAACTCCAACCGCGCAGCTCTTGTTCAAGGATTCGCAGCAAAGCGGCGAGCGCGAAGATTTTGCTAGCTCCGCTAACAACGCTAGCTCCGCTTCCGCTGAAGTCTCCCTCGACGCGCTCTACAACCTCGTGCGCCGTGCCGCGCCCTTTGGCTCGCTCACGCGCGCGGCCTTTGAGGGCGTGCTCGATCTGTTGAGCGGCCGCTATCCGTCGGACGAGTTCGCCGAACTGCGTCCGCGCTTGACCTGGGACCGCATTCGCAACGTCGTCACGGCGCGCGAAGGCTCGGCGCGGCTGGCGATTCTCAACGCCGGCACGATTCCCGACCGTGGCCTCTACGGCGTCTTTCTCGCCTTCAGCGAAGGCAAGCCGGTGCGCGTCGGCGAACTCGACGAGGAGATGGTCTTCGAGTCGCACCCCAATGACACGTTCATTCTCGGCGCGTCGACTTGGCGGATCACAGAGATCACGCACGACCGCGTGCTGGTGGTTCCCGCGCCCGGCGAGCCGGGTCGAATGCCATTCTGGAAGGGCGACGGGCCCGGCCGTCCACTCGAATTCGGCCGCCGCATCGGCGCCATGGTGCGCGAACTGCGCGCGCTGCCTAAGCCCGCCGCGCTTACGCGTCTTGTCGACGAACACGATCTCGATCCCGGCGCGGCGGAAAATCTGCTGCGCTTTCTCGACGACCAGGCCGAAGCCACCGGCCAGATTCCCGACGACCGCACCATCGTCGTCGAGCGCTGCCGCGACGAACTGGGCGATTGGCGCGTCTGCGTGCTCACGCCCTTTGGCAGCCGCATTCACATTCCCTGGGCGATGGCCGTGTGCGCGCGCATCCGCGCGGCAAATGGTCCCGAGGTGGAAGCACTGTGGAGCGACGACGGATTCGTGCTGCGCTTTCCCGACACCGAAGCGCCGCCGGATTCAGACTGGATTCTCGTCGAGTCCGCCGAAGCCATGCCGTTGGTGATGCGCGAGCTGGGCTCGACGGCGCTCTTTGCCGGGCGCTTTCGCGAGGCCGCCGGACGCGCGCTGCTGTTGCCGCGCCGCCGCGCCGGCCAGCGTTCGCCACTTTGGCAGTTGCGCAAACGCTCCTACGATCTGCTCAGCGTCGCCTCGCGCTATCCCTCGTTTCCGCTGATTCTGGAATCTTATCGCGAGTGTTTGCGCGATGTTTTCGACATGCCCGCGCTGACCGAAATTTTGCAAGAGATCGAACAGCGCAAACTCAGGGTGCATGTTGTCGATACCCGCAAGCCATCACCCTTTGCCGCGTCGTTACTGTTCAGCTACGTGGCCAACTACGTTTACGATGGCGATGCGCCGCTGGCCGAACGGCGCGCCCAGGCGCTCACCATCGATCAGGATCAATTGCGCGATCTGCTGGGCGAGTCCGATCTGCGCGAGTTGCTCGATGCCAACGCCATCGCCGAGGTCGAAGAGGCCGCGCAGTGTTTGGCGGAAAATCTTCGCGCCCGCTCGGCCGACGGGCTGCACGATCTTTGCCTGCGGCTGGGCGACCTGACGCGCGCGGAACTGGCCCGCCGCGCAGTCTCTCAGGATTTGCTTACACAGATCGACCGGCTCATCCGTTCGCGGCGGTTGCTGGAACTGCGCATTGCCGGCGAAAAGCGGCTTATCGCCACCGAAGATGCCGCGCGCTACCGCGATGGCCTGGGCATCCCTCTGCCGCCTGGCTTAGCCGCCGCGCTGCTCGAGCCAGTGGCGCATCCCGTGCTGGAACTGGTTCGCCGCTACGCGCGCACGCATGGGCCCTTCACCGCGCGCGAACCGGCTGAGCGATTCGCGTTGCATCTCACCGCAATCGAAGAAGCGCTGCATCGGCTCGCGCGCGAAGGCCGCGTCCTTGAAGGCGGATTTCGTCCCGGCGGCCTGCATCGCGAGTGGTGCGACGCGGAGATTCTGCGGCAGATTCGCCGCAAATCTTTAGCCAGGCTGCGCCGCGAGGTCGAGCCTGTCGAGCAGCACACGCTTGCACGCTTCCTCACGCATTGGCAGGGACTCGTCACGCCGCGCCGCGGCCGCGCCCATCATCTGGACGCACTGCTCGACGCAATCGAGAGCCTGCAAGGCGCGCCCGTTCCCGCGTCGCTTGTTGAAACTTCGATTCTGCCCGCGCGCATCGCCGGTTACTCGTCCGCTGGGCTCGACACTCTGATCGCCGCCGGCGAAGTTGTCTGGTCAGGCGTCGAGCCCATCGGCGAACGCGACGGCCGCATCGCGCTTTTTCTCGCCGATAAACTGCCGTTGCTCGCATTGCAACGACCGCTTGCCGAGCCGCTCACCGAACGCGAAGAAAAAATCCTCGCCGCGCTTTCTTCTTCCGGAGCAAGTTTCTTCGATCCGCTGCATCAAACGATTGGAGGCGGCTACCCTGGCGAAACCATCGATGCGCTCTGGAGCCTGGTCTGGCGCGGCCTCATCACCAACGACTCGCTGCACGCTCTGCGCGCCTATATCGCGAAGCCGGAAACCTCGCGCACGCCGCGCCGCTATCAGACCGGCGCCGTCTTCCGCTCGCGCCGCACCACTCCACCCACCGCGCAAGGCAGATGGGCCGCGCTGCCGTCTGTGTCGAGCGCTGCTTCCAGCGTGAAGGATGCGCACGTAGCCGCCAAAGATGCAGGCGTAAACGCGAACGATGTGGGCTTAAGCATGAAGGGTGCGGGCTTTAGCCCGTACATAAGCACATCGCAAAACTCCGGGGCTTTAGCCCCTGAGGGAAATTCCGCGCCCACGGCCACCGAACGCAGCCACGCGCTGGCTTTGCAACTGCTCAGCCGCTACGGCGTTCTGCTGCGCGAACATGTTGCCGCGGAAAACATTCCCGGTGGATTCAGCGCCGTCTACGATGTACTGAAAGCACTGGAAGAGAGCGGCCGCATTCGCCGCGGCTACTTTGTTGGCGGACTCGGCGCAACGCAATTCGCTCTGCCCGCGGCCGTCGATCTGCTGCGGCAACTGCGCACCGAACCTGATACCGAGAAGCCCGAGTTTGTGCAACTGGCCGCCTCCGATCCGGCGAACCCTTATGGATCGGTGCTGCGCTGGCCCGACCTGCCCGTCGCCGAAGAAGATTCTGAGTCTGCACCGCGCGTTCTCACCCGCGCCGCTTACGCGGAAGTGATTCTGCGCAACGGCCAGTTGGCTGCATGGCTGCGCCGTGGCAATCCCAATATTCTTGTCTTTCTTCCCGCCGAAGAACCCGAGCGCACGCAAACCGCCGCAGGACTCGCGCACTTTCTTTGCACGCGCGGCCAGGAACGGATGCAGCACAGCAGCCACGAGGGCGTGCTCATCACGACCATCAACGGACAGCCAGTCGCCGCGCACCCATTGGCACGCTTCCTGCTCGATGCCGGCTTTCATCCTGGTCCGCTGGGCATGCAGTTGCGGCGCATTCCCGCCATCGCGCAATCCGCCGAGGTTCAATAAATGCCCGAAGGCGATACCATCTTTCGCACCGCGCGATCACTGAGCCGCACATTGACGGGCAAGCCCATCACGGCCTTCCGTTCCACTTATCCGCTGCTCACGCGCTTCAATGACGGCACGCCGCTCCTGGGCCAAACCGTCGTCAACGTCGAATCACGCGGCAAGTGGCTGCTGATGCATTTTTCCGGCGGCGCAACGCTGGCCACGCACATGCTGATGAGCGGCAGTTGGCACATCTATCGCCATGGCCAGCGCTGGCAGCAGCCGCCCGCGAACATGCGCATCATATTGGAGAATGCGGAGTTTGTCGCGGTGGGTTTCAAGGTTCCCATCGCCGAGATGCACAGCGCGCAGTCACTGGCGCGGCACAAAAAAATTCCGCGGTTAGATTGCGATGTTCTCCATCCGGCATTCGATGCCGAAGCCGTTTTCCAGCGCCTGATGGCGCGCGGCAAAGAGGCGATTGCCGACGCGCTGCTCGATCAGCGCGTGCTGGCCGGCGTGGGCAACGTCTTCAAATCCGAGATCTGTTTCGTCACCGGCATTCATCCTTTCGCGCCGGTGGCCGCGCTCACGCAAGAACAGTTGCGAACCGCCGTCGCCACCGCGCAAAGGCTCATCGCCGCCAATGTTCTTGAGGATTCACCCGATCGAATTGTGACCTATCGCGGGCTCGACCGCCGCACCACGCACGACTCCTCGCCCGGCGCCAATCTCTGGGTCTATGGCCGCCAAGGCCAGCCCTGCCGCCGCTGCGGCGAGCCGGTTCTCCGGCAATTGCAGGGCGCAAACGCGCGCGTCACCTTCTGGTGCCCGCGCTGCCAGACGATGCCCGGCGACGAAAATTCGAGTTTGTAATCGCGTGTTAGTTCTGCAAAAAAACAAGCGCGGGTCAGAAGACCCGCGCCACAATTTCTTGCCGATACCGGCTTCGGAAACAGCAAAAACGCTCGGCTCGATCAGCCGGGAAACAAACTACTTTCTATTTTCCCAGCCCAAAGACTTTTTGAAAGAGACTGCGTGGATCGCCGCCCAAGCCCTTGTGATCGCAATATTCGGTTGGCTCGGTGCCAGCCAAAAACGCCGCGGTGTAGTCGTCCGGGCAACTTTCGTTGGCCAGCAGGTTTGTATTTTTGTCGAGGGTGACCATCTGCACTCCCTCCGGAGCGGAGAAGCCGTTGGTGTCGGAGTACTGCGGCAGTTGCACAGCCTGCTTCATAAACGCCGCCCAGATGGGCGCGGCCGCCTTCGCGCCTTCAATCTTCACGTCGCTGTAATCGTCGTTACCTACCCATACCACGCAAAGCAGATTCGAAGTGAATCCGGCGAACCAGGCGTCATGGCTGGTTCCGGTTTTGCCCGCGGCCGGTGACGTGAATCCCATCGAGCGCACTCCGGCTGCCGTACCGCCGTTGATCACTGCCTCCATCATGTTGGTGGTCATATAGGCCACGCGCGGGTCCATCACCTGCTCGGTGCTGGGCACATAGTCGGTAAGCACATCGCCGTTTGTCGAGCGCACGCTGGCCAGCATCCACGGATCAATGTGCAGACCCTTGTTGGCGAAGACCGTATAGGCTCCCGCCATTTCCAGCGGAGTGGCGTCATAGGAACCGATGGCCATCGACGGCGTGCCGCGCGCGTTTTTGATGCCGGACTGGCGGGCCAGCGCCGCCACGCGGTCAAAGCCCACCATGCTGGCCAGGCTGATAGTCGCCGTGTTGACCGACCGCATCAGTGCATAACGGGCAGTAATATCGCCGTATTCTTCATGCTCAAAATTGTGCGGCGTGTACTCGTAGGAAGTGCCCTCACCATACGTGGCCTGTTCTCCGCTCAGAATCGTCACCGGCGAGAAGAGCTTGGTTTGGCCGGGCAGCATGGTGCCTTCGACCGCGGTTTGAAAGGCCGCAGCATAGACGAATGGCTTGAAGATCGAACCCGTGGGCCGGTGCGAGACCGCGTGGTTCACCTGGCTGGTGCCGTAACTGCGGCCACCGACCAGCGCCAGCACCTGTCCAGTATGCGGATCGAGCGCCACCAGCGCCACCTGCGGATAGATGTATGGCTTGCCTTCCTTCTTGTCCCGCGCGTGCAGCTTGTCCACCTGCTGATCGACTACATGAATGGCCGAATCGACGGCCGCGGTGGCCAGCTTCTGCAGATCCGGATCGAGCGAGGTATAGATGCGCAGACCTTCGCGATTGAAATCCCTGTCGCCCAGCTTTTGCGCAAGTTGATCGTGCACCAGATCCACAAAGTACGGTGCTTCGCTGGCGTCCACGCTGCCGGGAACCAGATGCAGCGGCGTCGCCTTGGCCTTCTCTGCCTCTTCTTTGGTAATCGCGCCGGTCTCGACCATCGAATCCAGCACCAGATTGCGCCGCTCGATGGCCGCCTCGGGATGGCGGAAGGGATTCAAACGGCTGGGGCTTTGAATCATGCCTGCCAACAGGGCGCACTCCGGCAGGTTCAACTGGTGCACGTCTTTGCCAAAGTAGGTTTGCGAGGCTTCACCAAAACCATTGATGGAAAAGCTGCCCCGCTGGCCCAGGTTGATCTGGTTGGCATACATCTCGAAGATCTGCTGCTTGCTGAAGCGGTGTTCGAGAATGAGGCTGATGACAATCTCGCGCATTTTGCGCGAGAAGGTGCGCTCGGGGGTAAGGAAAAATCCACGCGCCAACTGCTGGGTCAGCGTGGAAGCGCCTTCCTTGTAGCGGTGCAGGTGAAAGATGTCGTTGCGGAAGGCGCCAAGAATGCGCCAGAGATCGATGCCGCTGTGTTCAAAAAAACGCCGGTCTTCGATGGAGGTTACCGCCTGCACCAGGTTCTGCGGAATCTCGTCGTAGGAAAGCAGCCGCCGCTTGGTGCGGTTCGAGTCCTCGCTCAACCCCGTGATCAGCAGCGGCTCCAGCTCGTAGCTCGAAAGCGTCCGGCCCTGCCCATCGGTAATCGAGCTGACCACGCCGCCGTTCACTTGAATGGTGGCGCTGTCGGGCGCATGGTAGGATTGCGCTCCGGGCCGCACGGTGATCGAGTTGGCCCTTTCGCTGAAGCTGCCCATTTGCGTGGACTGCGGCGATTCATCGCCGCTGTAGCCGGCCGCGCGCAGTTCGCTGGCGATGGCGTGCGCGCTTAGCCGCTGCCCCGGCCGCACCTCGCGCGGAGCCGCGTAAATCTTCGCCGTCTGGGCAAAGAGCGGCTGCTTCAGCCGCTCATCCACTATGCCGCGATATTTAAAGTAGAAAAACGAGAAGGTCAGCAGGCCTACCAGAAAAATCGCCGCAACCGTTCCCAGCGCAATACGCACCAGCGGTGAACTCTTGCGAAAATGCCGCGCCGGCGTTGCGAATCTTACATTGATCGCCATCGATCAGCTCCTCGATGCTAGCTCTAGCTCCTAGCCGGTTTCAGACGAAATAAAAATAAAATGAGAGCCCTGTTTACTGCTGCGAGAAGCCAACGGCTAGCAGCTCGACGCCTATAGCCGTTCCTCTTCCACGCGCTTTTTCACCAGTTCGGCGGCCTCGGCAATGGCCACATCGGCGCTGGTTCCGCTGGCCCGTGTCACCAGTTCGACCTGTCCCGAGGCGGCCTTTTTGCCAACATTGATACGGAAAGGAATGCCAATCAGATCCGCGTCTTTGAACTTCACGCCGGCCCGCTCGTCGCGGTCGTCGAGCAGCACGTCGAGGCCGGCCGCCTCCAGCTCCGCGGCCAGCTTTTCGCCGGTCGTGCGCAGCAACTCGTCGGAGGTGTTGGTAATGGTCACCACCACCGCGAAGGGCGCAATCGAGGCCGGCAGCCAGAAGCCGTTCTTGTCGTTCGACTGCTCGACGGCCGCGGTCAAAATGCGCTCGATGCCGATGCCGTAGCTACCCATGATCGGCGGCACTTCCTTGCCGTTTTCATCTAAAACTCTAACGCCCATCGACTGCGAATATTTGTAGCCGAGCTTGAAGATGTGGCCAATCTCGACTGCCTTGCCCACGACGAGCTTGCCCGCGCAGCCGTCCTTCGGGCAACCCTCGCCCTCGTTCACGCTGCGAATGTCGGCGGCCAGTGTCCAGGTGAAGTCCACGCCCGGCGTCACGTTGCGCAGGTGGTAGTCGAGTTTGTTGGCGCCGCACACCATGTTCTTGCGGCCTTCCAGAGACTTGTCGACGATCACCATCAACCCGCCATCGAGTATTTTCTTTGCCGGCTCGATGCCTACGGGGCCTAAAAATCCTGCTGGGCCGTGGAAGTATTGTTCCAACTCTTCGGCGACCATGGGACGCATATCGGCCGCGCCCAGAACGCCGAGCAATTTCGTTTCATTGACCTGATGATCGCCGCGCAAAAAGGCCACCACCGGATGCCAGGATGCTTTGCCGTCGGCCGAACGCACTTCCACCATCACGGCCACGCACTTGATGTCGTTGGCCGGAGACATCTTCAGGAATGCCGCAATGTCGGCAATCGCGCCCATGCCGGGCGTATGAATCAACTCCGGCTTGCCGTCGCCCGTGGGTTCAAGCTCTTGCACGGGATCGAGTTTGGAAGTTGCCTTCTCGGTATTCGCCGCGTAGCCGCAGACTGGACAGCTTGCGATCAGGTCTTCGCCGGCGTCGGTGTAGACCATGAACTCCTGCGACTGCGAGCCGCCCATGGATCCCGAGTCGGCTTCGACGGCGACAAACTTCAGCCCGCAGAGCGAGAAAATCTTGCGGTAGACGCGGTCGTGCAGATCGAAGCTCTTGTCCAGCCCCGCCTTATCGATGTCGAACGAGTAGGCGTCCTTCATGGTGAACTGGCGCACGCGCAGCAGGCCCGACTTGGGCCGCGGCTCGTCGCGGAACTTGGTCTGAATCTGGTACCAGATCTGCGGCAACTGCTTGTAGCTGCGCAGCTCGTTGCGCGCGATCACGGTCATGATCTCTTCGTGGGTCATGCCCAGGCAGAGCTCGGCGCCTTTGCGGTCCTTCAGCCGGAACATGTTGTCGCCCATGCCCGTCCAGCGGCCACTCTCGGCCCACGGCTCTTTGGGCAGAATGCCCGGCAAATAAAATTCCTGCGCGATCTGGTCCATCTCTTCGCGGACAATGCCGACGATCTTGTTGATCGACCGCTGGCCGAGGAACAGATAGTTGTAGATGCCGGCGCCCAGTTGACGGATGTAGCCGGCGCGCACCAGAAACTTGTGGCTGGCCACTTCGGCATCTGCCGGGGCCTCGCGCAGTGTGGGGATAAAGAGCTTCGACCAACGATGCATAAAGACGCGTTAACCTTCCCGCCCGCCCTGGCGGACGCAAGAGCAAATGGCAACAGTATTTATTCTAAATGTCTCGGGAGTCCGGCGCTTCCCGGCACAGCGCGGCTTAAAGCTCGCACTGTTTCACGACGATCCTTTCGTAAAAGCTCCAGGGCAGCAACGCTCGAAAGAAGACAGCCATTTTGGCGTCTGTACCAAAGAGATAGCGCAATCGGGGCCGCTTTTCCGCTAGAATCTTCGCGATGCCGTTGGCAACCAGTTGCGGATCGCCGCGCCGGTCTGCATTTTCCAGCCGCTTGCGCCAGCGGGCCACGCGCTCCGCATTGGGTGAAGCCGGATTGAGGGCCGCCTCGACGGCCTGGATACTACGAGCCCAAATGTTGGTGGCAAACGAACCCGGCTCGGCCAGCGAAACATAAATTCCCAGCGGCAGCAGTTCCAACCGCAAACTCTCCGCCCAACCTTCGAGCGCATGCTTGGAGGCCGCATAGCTGGCTACGCCAGGAAATCCGCAGCGGCCGGAGATCGACGAAACCATCACGATCCGCCCGTAGTGCTGGCGGCGCAATTGCGGCAAAAAGGCACGCGTAACCGCCACGCTGCCGAAAAAATTCGTGTCAAATTGGCGGCGCAGTTCGGCGTCGGAGATGTCGTCGACGAAGCCAGCCAGCGCGTAGCCGGCGTTGTTGAGCACTGCGTCAAGCGGTTCGGGACGCGCGGCAATCCTCGCCGCCAGTGCTTCGATCTGCTCGTTGCGGGTCACATCCAGCGGCAGAATTTCGATCCGGCCGAGAACTCCGGCGGCTCGCGCGGCCTCCTGCAACACCCCACCGTGCGCTGGATCGCGCATAGCGGCAATGACGCGCCAGCCGCGCCGCGCCAGCGTGACCGAAGTCAAAAGTCCAAAGCCGGAGGATGCGCCTGTAATCAGTGCGGTTTTTGGGGATTCCATGTCCACATCTTACGAAATCATACAAAGTTGCGGAAAATCGTGTTCCGTCGGCGTCAAATCATCTCCACGCCCCACAGATCGTGCAAATGCTGCTTGTCTATTCTTCCGCAAACACAGCGTAGGCGTCGCGTGCTGCATGAATGACGCGCAGGATTCGTACTTCGCCCTCTGCGGGACGATAAAAGACGATGTACTTTCGGATCGCCAACGTGCGCACATTTAGCGGCTTGCTCACGCCCAAGTTTTTGCCGATATACGGAAATTTAGCCAGCAATGCAAACCCGCGGGCAATCGACTCAATGTGCCGCGTTGCTGTCTTATCGCTGCCGCTCATTCGCGCGATATAAAACCATATCTCGTCGAGATCGGCTCGTGCCTGAGGCGCCAGACGAATACGCATCTAGCCTTCGGCGAGCCTTACCGCTCCGCGTTCCTTGATCGATTGCACCAGCGATGGCAGCGTTTCCATGGTGTATTCTTCGCCCTCGCCGGCATCGAGCGCCTGCTCGGCGGCATCGAACGATGCCAGCAACTCAACACGCGCGCGCTCCCGCTTTTCCCATTCTGCTAGCGCCTTGCGAACCGCCTCCTCGGAGTCACGGAAGCGGCCCTCCTGGATGCCGAGTTCGATAAACGAAGCCTGCGCTGGTGTTAATTCAACCTGCATAAACCAAGCCTAGGACCGAAGCGATTGGCTGTCAATCAATACTCGCACCACCGTTCTCTTGTTCCCTGATCCCTGTTCCCTGCTTTTAAATCATCTCCACGCCCCACAGATCGTGCAGGTGTACGATGCCCTCGACCCGCTCCTCGGCATCGACGACAACCAGCGAGGTAATCTTCCGCTCTTCGAGGATGGCCAATGCCTTGGCGGCCAGTTCGCTCGATGCAATCGTCTTGGGATGCGGGTTCATGGCCTCGCCGGCGGTTTTGCAGAGCGCCGCGCCGCCTTCGTGTTCGAGCAGCCGCCGCAAATCTCCGTCGGAAATCACTCCCCGCAAGCGGCCGCTCTCCTGCACGGTGGTGATGCCAAGCTTCTTCGACGACATCTCGTAGATCACGTCGCTCATCGGTGTTGCGGGCGCAACCACGGGAATGCCTGCGCCGGCGTGCATCAGGTCGCGGACCTTGGCCAGTTGCTTGCCTAGCTTGCCGCCCGGATGCAACTCGGCAAAGTCCTCGGCGCGGAAACCCTTGCGCTGGCTGACGGCCAGAGCCAGCGCGTCGCCCAGGGCCAGCATCGCCGTGGTCGAGGCCGTGGGCGCCAGGTTCAACCCACCTGCCTCGCGCTCCACGCTGCAATCGAGCGCCACGTCGCTGGCTTGCGCCAAAGTCGATTGCAAATTGCAGCAAAAGCTGATGAGCGCGTCGCCCTTACGCTTCAAGTGCGCGAGCAGCCGCAGAATCTCTTCGGTCTCGCCCGAGGCCGAGAGCGCCACCACCACGTCGCCCTTCATCAGCATGCCCAGGTCGCCATGCACCGCTTCGGCGGGATGCAGAAACAAGGCAGGCGAGCCGGTGGAACTGAGCGTGGCGGCTATCTTTTGCGCCACAATGCCGCTCTTGCCCATGCCGGTCACCACCACGCGGCCATTCTGCCCACCACAGCGCAGAATCATTTCCACCGCGCGCGCAAAGGCTTCGGCCATCGCGCCATCCAGCCGCCGTGCCAGAGCCTCGAGCGCCGCCGCCTCGGTCCGCACCAGCTCCGCCGGCCGCACCGCGCCTTCGTTCGTATTTACTTCGGGTTTGATCATCGGTCTCAGATGGTAACAAGACAGGTAGTGAGGTACCAAGGGGCAGAGTGGAGAAACGGAAAAGTGAACCAGTGAATGAGTAAAAAAGTGAAAGGCGAATGGCGCAGATTGGCAGCGAGCAGCTTTGATTGACGGTTCACTCTTTCACTTCTTCACTCGTTCCCAGTGTCTGGTCCCTACAATAGTTCCATGACACGATTCCCCGTACGGCGTAACACGCTTGTCCTTTCGGCCGTGCTCGCGATCCTGGCGCTGTTTGCCTGGGCGGGCTGGGCCAATTGGGAATACCGCCGGCAGGCAGCCGAGCGGCAACTGGCTGGCACTAACCAGAACGAGACCGCTCCCGAGACTGCAGCAACGCCATCCTCTTCGCCGCTCATCGGCAAGCCCGCGCCGGCATTTGCGCTTGAAGACCTGAGCGGCAAAAGACTCGCGCTCGCCGATCTTCGCGGCAAGCCCTTGCTCATCAACTTCTGGGCTACATGGTGCGGTCCCTGCAGACTCGAAACTCCCTGGCTCATCGAGCTACGTCAAAAATACGCGGTCAAAGACTTCGAGATCATCGGCATCGATACCGAGGGCGACGATCTGAATCCCAATGACCGCGCCGCATGGGCCAAGGCTAAGACCGGCGCCGCCAAATTCGCCGCTGAGATGAAAATTCCCTACCCGGTGCTGCTCAACGGCGACTCGATTAGCCACGCCTACGGCGACATCGGCGATCTGCCGACCTCTTTCTACGTCGATCGCAAAGGAAACATCGTCGCGGTTCAGGTGGGCGTCGCCGGTCAAGATGAGATCGAAGCCAATATCCGCAAGGCGCTGGGCGAGTAGAACAGCTTTTAGCTCTCAGCCGTCAGCTCTCAGCTGATTGCGCACTACTTCATCGCGACTGGCGCCTGAAGAGCGAAAATAGATTTCAGGGGCACTCGCTAGTGCCGGCCACCAAATCTGCATTTCACTGGGGATGATATCCATGAATCGGACCACGACGCTGCTTTTGCATGTCACTTTGTTCATCGGCCTCGCCGCCGCGCAAGTTCCGGCGCAGGTCATCACTTCTCAGGCCAAGAGCCACGCTGCCGCCAAGACCGAGGCCGTCACCTATCTCTTCCCCGAGCAGATCACCGTCCCGGCCGGCAAACCCACCACCGTGGCACTGCACTTCCGCATCGCCGAGGGACTGCACATCAACTCGCACACGCCTAGCGACGAGTATCTGATCCCCACTACCTTCTCCATCCCCGAGGGCTCGGCGGCCCGGCTCGACGCGGCTACCTACCCGCAGGGCTCCATGATCACGCTGCCCGCCGATCCCAAGACCAAGATCAGCGTCTATGTCGGCGAGTTCGTGATTCAGGCGCGCATCGTGGCCACCGCCGGCAACCACATGCTTGAAGGCAAGCTCCGCTACCAGGCCTGCGACCAGAACCAGTGCCTGCCGCCGAAAACCATTCCCGTCGCCATTGACGTGATTGGGAAATAGCGCACATCTCACGCGAGAAGGATTTCGCCAGTTTCCAAGCTGGCGAAATCCTCCCCGCCTGCTGCTTAGCGCATGCCCGGCGCGTTGATCTGCTTAAAGCCCGCCGGAACCGCAAAGTGCGATTCGTCGACCGGACTCGTACTGAAGTTCGACAACGTGGTCTGCGTTTCCATCATCACCGCGGGCCCACTCTGCGCGGCATTCTGATTGGCCTGCGCATCGTCATCGTTCTTCTTTTTCCCCAGTCCGCCAAACGGTAACCGGCCAGCCAGCGTGGAAACCGCGCCTTGCTTGGCTGCGCTGCCCGCCGTCGTGCCTTGTTCTTGAGGCAGCGGTGCCTCGCTTGCCGCGGGCAGAGGCTTGCCATCGGGCGTTGATCCGAGGCGCATCACCTGCTGCACCGGCACGCCCTTCAGCTTGCGCATTTCCTCGACCAGATCGGCCAGGCCTTTCATCGCTTTCGGATTCGACATCAGCGCGCTGGTGAAGTCCATCCCCCCGGGCATCATGCCCTGCGCCATTTTCTGCGACAACTTGATTTGATAGGCGCGCATCTCGGCGTAACCCGCGACCTCCGGCGCCATCCACATGTCGTTGGTAATCGCCATTGCGCTCGACTGCTGCGTGGCCGTGTTCGTCACCGTGGCCACCATCGTCATAATCGCTTCACTCGTGGGCAAATCGCTTACCGTTTTCTTGGCGCCCGTTGTGCGCACCTTCACATTGAAGCTGCCCTGCGCCGTATCGTTTTCCGGCGTCGTGGCGTGTGCCGCGTGCCCTTGAATTCGCTCCATATTCTGCCGCATCTGCTCGAAGGTCACCACATTCCAGGTGCGCCGCTTCAAATCAACATGCGTAATGGTCTCCTTGTCCAGGTCGTAGATCGTCATCGACTCTTCCGAGACCATTGCCATGCGATTGCCCTTCAAGTAAATCGTGCTCACCTGCGGATCGCCAATCTTGCGCGCCGCCGACGAAAACGCGCCCAGCGACTGCATCGACTTGAGCACCGATCCACCTGTGATCTGCAATGTTTGCTGATAACTGAAATCGGCTCGCGCAACCGCCGCCGCCATCACAAGAGTGAGAGAAACGACTACTTTATTACGGAAAACTTGCACCATCTTTTTATCCTCCATGGCTAGAACTACATCGGAATAGGCCATATTTAGTTTAGTGACGATTTAATATATCAACCCAGCCCGGAATCTACTTCAATAATGTAATAAAAGCGTGAGTTCGTTTGCAGCCATTACGGTGCAAGCTCCTCTCTGTCACAGTCAATGTGACCGGTATGTAGCCTTTAAGTAATGACTGAATGAGTTGATCACCCTTGTGGTGTACATGCGGCGATAGCCTTTTCAAGATAGATAATTTCGCCATCGCGCTCGACGGACCACCGATCCTTCAGCGCCAGCAATGCATGCAACAATCGAAGATCAGCCAACTCCTCGGCTGCTTCAATCGCTAGTTCATCGACGCTTTCCAGCGAAAGTTCTTCGAGTACTGGCTCCAGAGCTCTTAAATCCTTGCGCCGTGCCAAGCCGGCAATAGCCTCAGCGCGTGCGTCGAGACAGCCGTCAGCAAGGCGGGAGCAAAGAGCTTCGCGTAACTCTGGAGTGTCAACTTCTGTCAGCGTTCCTAGCCCAAAGGTTGCCCAATCGCGAATATCTTCATCTTCATCTGCCGAAAGGTTAATCAGGGCTGCAATTGCCCGTGGGTCATTTAATCCGGAGAGGCTGTGAACTACGCCATACCGGACGTCACAATCTGGATGCGAGGCCAACGGCAGCACGAGATCGATACAACGTGGATCACGCAAATGGCCGAAGGCAATCGCAATCGCCTGCAAAACATCCGCATCCGTCTCTTTCGACAGTGCCTCCGCGAGAAGGTTGAAGCGATCTTCCGCGAATGGCTGTTCGCCCGCGCCCAACTGCGCAAGGATATCGACTCCAGCCTGACGCTCGCGGATGTTTGTACTTCGAATAAGCGAAGCAGCCGCATCGAGAACTTCACGCGTACCTCGAAGCTGCAAAGTCCCGATTAGATTCCATCGCGCGTCTTCATCGTCTTCCGCAATCGCCAGACGAACTAATTCCTCCGTCGGGCGTAAATCTTCGTGAGTGCTGTTTCTGATCTCTTGCGCCATTTGGCACGCCTTTCATTGCTGGTGATACGCTCAGTTATTCATACTTTCCGGAGGGAGCAGGGGCCTTCAGGCCCCTGCTCCCTCCGAATTTCCGATCTATAACTGTAGTACTAATATGCACGTACTTCCCCCTCTTTCGGCGTATCGCAAAGCGTATGGAGTTTGGGCGAATACGTGCGCACGGATCTGCCCCAGCAAGAGATTCAGACACCGGTAACTTTCGCCAAGAGAATCACTCAACGGGGATTTGTAACGAGAGCCGATTCCTTCATCGCTGTAAAAAGCGCGGGCTTAATCAGTGCTCCCCTCAACAAACGCGGCGTGAACCCGGAGGTTCACGCCGCACGGAAAGGTTATCTGTTTAGAACTCGGCGCGGAGCGAGATCTGGCCGGTACGAGCGCCGCCGAAGTCGGAGCCGATACTGCCGGTGATCAGACCGAACTTGGTGGAGCTGAGGTTCATGTTCGGGTCGCCGAGGTTGGTGTGGTTGAGGACGTTGGTGAAGCTACCCTCTGCCTTGATCTTGAAGCGCTCGGTCACCGCGAAGGACTTGCTCAGGCCCGAGGAGAGGTTAAAAAGGCCGGGGCCCTCCACCGAACCAACCTGGCTGTTGCCGAAGCGGCCGATTGGGTTGGGAACCGTGTAGATGGTGCCATTAATCCGCTCACAGCCGGTGCAAATGGTGGTACCACTTGTAGTGGTTACAGAAGCTCCGGCGTTGCCAGTGGCGCAGGCATTGCCGGGTTGCCAGTTGGGATCGCCAGGGCACGCAAAGGCATTGGCATTGATCCAGTTGTAGCGGTTTCTGTTAGAGGGTGAGATGCTGACACCGGCGACCTTGTCGGCGTGCTGGGGGTGGCTTGGGGGATTCCATCCAGCGGCACTTGAACTCAGTCCTGAGCCGGTGCCGGAAGGATCACCCTGTCCGCCGGGGAAGTAGGGGGTTTCGTACGGACCGGTCTGGACGGTCAGGATGTTGGAGAGACGCCAGCCCCCCACCATCAGATCCGCCACGCGGGACATGGAACCGCCGATCAATTTGCCGCGACCGATCGGCAGGTCATAGAGGAGAGTGGAGTTCCAGCGCAAACGGCGAGTACCGTAGACATTGCCGAAGTCGGCATGACGATCGAGGATGGAAGTGGCGCGTCCGCCGCCGCCCTCACCGCCAAAGCTGGTGTTGTTCGGACCCTGGTTATCGGCCAGGGCCTTGGCCCAGGTGAAGGTAGAGTGGAATTCCAGACCATGCTGAAGACGGTGGCTGGCTTCCATCTGCAAGGAATGGTAGCTCGCGTTGGCACCCGTGGCGCGGGTGTTGATGACACCCCAGTTGGGGAAGAGGCGGGCCGAGAAAGGCTGATTGTAAGCTGAGGTGGTGGAATAGGGCAAAGTGTTTTCATCCGGTGCCCAAACCAACTGATGGGTCTCGAAGCCGATATAGGTTACACGCGCCGCATAGCCGGAACCGAAATCGTGGTCCACGCCCAGCGACCACTGTTCGGTGTAGGGATCCTTCCAGTTGGTGCTGTTGGCGGTGCCGAAGTAGTCTTTCCCGTAGTTGGTGTTGCCGCCGGTGTTACCCGAACCAGCGTAAACACTGGGCCACTGATACCCGGCAGCGTGAGAGGTGGAATTATAGGTATTGGTGAACTGTTGGGTCGCCGCCTGGATGGTTCCAGTCAGCGAATAGAAGCTGCTACCCAGCATGTTGATGTTGTACATGCCGAAACCGCCGCGAATCGCCCAATTGTCGTTGGCAAATGGGCGGAAGGCAAAGCCCACGCGCGGCATGAAGCGCAGATGCGGATACTTTTTCAGGCCCGAGGGATAACCGGCCGTGCTGTTGTCCACCACCGGCATACAGGGTGCGCCGTTGATGACAGCGGTGTTGGTGTTGTTGATCCCGTTCGCGTCGCAAGCATTGGCGCTGGCCAGGAAACTCTGCGCCAGTAGCGCCTGTTTGCCCTGGGGATAGATAATGCGACCGGACTTGGCTACACTGGGATCGAAGTTGCCGATGTCGCCGTACTTGTCGTAGTAGCCGGGGTGCAACTCGTAACGCAGACCGTAGGAGAGCGTCAGGTGCGGAGTAATGCGCCACTCGTCCTGGCCAAAAAAGTGATAGTGCACCGAGATGCCGTCATTGTCCTGCTTGACCACGTCGATGAAGGTCTGGTAGGGAGTGCCGAGCAGGAAGTCGGCAAAGTCCACACCCGTAAACATGCCCTGACTATTTGTCGTATTGAAGGTGTAGGCGCCGTAGTTGTCCGAGCCGCCGAAGCCGAGCGGGGTGATGGCTTCCAACGTCTGAACGTCACCGCCAAATTTGTAGGTATGTTTGCCTTTGCTCCAGATAAGAGTATCGCTGTACTCGTAGGTCTTGGATTTGTTCAGGCCCGTCAGTCGCTCGGCGCTAAGGCTTTGCAGGTTATTGAAATCCATCTCCGGAATGCCGTTATAGAAGAGGTTCTGCAGGCCATTCCAGCCCTGTGCAAGCGTCCAGGCCTTGCCGTCGAAGCTGTCGCTTCGGCCGTTGGTGTAGAGCGTGAAGCCGAAGCCGCCTTCGTTGATCAGGTTGGGCTTGATGCTCCAGTTGGTGTCCACCTTCATTGCGCGGTTCTGGCTGATGTTGAGTTGCGAGGGAACCAGCAATTGCTCGGGGCTGGTGGTGGGGAAGTCCTTCCAGGTGAACTTGCCCCAGATCAGGAACTTCTGGTTGGCGCCGAAGTACTGGTCGCCGCGCACGTCAAACTGGTTGGAATGGCCGCTCTTATCCACGTTGGCCTGCCAGTTGGCCACGCCGTTGTCGACATATGCAGCAGGGTTCCCAATGTTGGGGTCGGGATAGAACTGCTTGAGGGTGTTCAGAGCAATGCTGCTGATATTTCCGTTAATTTTGTTTCCAGAATATGCCGCGCCCGTATACGGGTTTGTAATGCCGGTAAAGGTATTGTTGCCGTTTTTGTCTGGAACCACATAGTTCGAGAAGTCACCCTGCTTCATCAGCGTGCTGGGCACCACTTCGTTGATCGTGGTTTGTGCTGGATGCCGCCAGCCTTCGTAGGCACCAAAGAAGAAGGTCTTGTTATGGCCATTGTAGAGGTGAGGAAGGATGACAGGGCCACCGATGCTGCCGCCAAAGGTGTTGCCCGTCTGCTCGGCTTTGGTCTTGGTGGTCGGATAGGTGTACGGAATGGCGTCGAAGGCGGAGTTCTGGTAATACCAGAAGCCCGAACCGTGAAATTTGTTGCTACCGCCCTTGGTGGTGACAATGATCTGCCCAGGGTTGCCGTATTCGGCATTGGCCAGTACGCCGTCCGCGCGGATCTCCGAGATGGATTCCGTTGAGGGAAACGTATCGCCGATGAATGAGCCGCCAGCGGTGTTTTTGCTGGTGATACCGTCAACGGTTACGTCCACTTGGTAGGGCAGAGCGCCCTGAAGAGAAAACTGAACGGGGTTGTTCCCGTCGGCCTGTACGCCAGGCAACGTGCCAAAAATGTTGGCCGCGCTGGTGCCCGTGAAGCTGGCGCGGGTGTTGACGGGCAGGTTCTGCGCATCGTCTGCGGTGAAGTTGCCGCTGATGGTGGGCGAATCGGTTTCGATGGCGCTGGCCGATTCGCCGGTCACCTGGACCTCCTGCTGCACGGCGCCAACGACCAGGGTCGCATCCAGACGGAGCTCCTGGCGCACCGTCAACATAACGCCGGAGGCTAACCACTTCTGGAAGTTGGGAGCGGAGACCGCAACCGAATATCGGCCGGCCTTCACGTCCATAAAGCGGTAGTCGCCCACACTATTGGTCCGGAGTGTGCGCACCGCGCCTTCATCGATATTGGTAAGGGTAACGGTGGCACCAGAGACGACGGCTCCCGCCGCGTCCTTTACGGAACCGATGATCGCGCCCTGAGTGGCCTGGGCTGAGCCGTGGGCCGTGGCAAAGGCCAGCATCAGCAACAGGCTAAAGATGCCAAGCGCCTGACGCGGTGCGGTTTGCCAAAAAGTATAGATGCTTCTAAACATGATTCATTGCCTCCTAAAGCTGTGCGTGTATGAGGTAGGTGACACTGCCATTCAGAGAATGAAAGCGTCCGTGCCGGTTGCGTATAGACCTTCGCCGCGGATCTGGGATTGAGCTTTAACACCGCAGCCTGCATTATTGTGGGTGGCCTGGGCTAGGAGAATGCAGGTTGTTAACGGTTCAGACCTGCATGGATATACAGAAAATAAAGCAGATAACGAAAAATAATTCTCATTGCGTTCATATACTGTTCACAGAATTTTCAGATGCGCCGTTCGCGATTCAACAAGGCTTAACCCATTCCCGATACCCTGAAACTGTCTGTGGCCGGACAGAGACTTACTCCTGGAGGATTTTCCATGGCGGCAGCACCGCCATTGCCGAAAAGTTTTGAGGAAGCAACCAGCCTGCGCGCGGAGGTCGAAGCGGAGTTGGAGCGGGTCTGCCAGAGCCCACCCTTCCACGGCAGCAAGCGGTCGCGCGATTTTCTGAACTACGTGGTGCGGGTGACGCTTTCCGGCCGCATCGACTCGCTGAAGGAACGCTCCATCGGCATCGACCTGCTGGGCCGGGACACTTCCTACGACCCTAGTTCCGACGCCACCGTGCGGGTACGCGCCAATGAGGTGCGCAAACGCCTAGCTTCCTATTATGGTTCCACCGTCGGCGGGGGGACTTTTCGCATCGATCTTCCGATTGGCAGCTACGTTCCCCGATTTCTTCCGGTTATGGCGGCTCCGGTTCCAGCTCCGGTTATGGCGGAGACAAAAGCGGTGGACGAAGGCACTTCTTCCACCGTCCCACCGATCAGCACTCTGGTGTTGATGCGCCCGGCGTTTTTTGCGCTGCTGCTGTGCATCCTACTGCTGCGGCAGCAGTTGGATAGCCGCGAGGACTTTTTGCGATTTTGGGATCGCTTGCTAGCCGGCCGGACCAACATGCAGCTTTCCGTGGCCAGCGAGGACCACGACCGCCTGGAACCGGGGCTCTATCCACTGTTCTGGATCGCGGGCCGCTACGGGATTACGACAACGGTCAACGCCACCCCGGTCACCGGCGCCTTCCAGGCCAACACTGCACTGGTGCGGATCTCGGCGCAGTCCCCCTGGCAAGCAGAAAGCCGCCTACACTGGCAGATCAGGACAGCGGAGCCGGGAAGACGGGAGGCGCTACTGACCCTACTTCCCGAAGCGCCCGGTACACTCTACCTGCAGGCCACCGATGCGGAGGCCCTGCGCGCACTCTGCGAAGAACTTATCACCTCCAAAGAGTTTCCCGAGGGGCTGCTGAAGCCGGCCAGCAACAACCGGCCGGTTCAACTGCTTGTCTGGCAGAATGAACCCGGCGGTTGGAACAGCGGAACATGGACCTCGCCGCAATGAAGAGCTACGTATCGATGCACAAAGATCTCCATCAACGCTGGCGAAGTTCGGCTTTCACAGCCAGTTGGCTGCTCTATGCCGGCTATTATCTTTGCCGGGAGAGCATGCGCACCGTTCGCCAGCTACCTGGCGCACCCATTCCTACCGGCGATTTTTCACACCTGCTGTCGTACTTTGCGCTGGCATATATTCTTGGCCATTGGATTTCCGGCACATGGGCAGATGCGCGTGGACCCCGGCTGGTTGCGCTGGCTGGCGGGGTGATCTCGGCAGCGGCCACAGCAGCCATACTGCTGGTCCATACGGCGAATGGATTCATCGGCCTGGAACTGGTCAATGGACTGGGCCAGGGGTTCGGATTCCCAGCATTGGCGCGGCTGCTGGCAGTCTGGTTTAACCGCCGCGAACGACCTGGCGTGCTCGCATGGTGGAGCGCCAGCTACTCGCTGGGCGGAGTGGTGGCAGCCAGCCTGACGCTTTGGATTGCCACCACCCAGTTTCTGCCCGGTTGGGGCTGGCGGCGCTGCCTGATGCTGCCGCCGCTTTTGCTGTTGGTTATCTCGCTCTGGTTTTATCGCGTTACCCGTGACGATCCGCAATCAGTAGCACTGATCCCGGTGAACGAGGAGGATCGACCAGCAACCTGGCGCATGGGCTGGCGGAGCGTGCTGATGCATCGCCCCATTCAGACCATTTCCGCCATGTACTTCTTCCTTAAGATGACGCGCTACGCTCTGCTCTTCTGGCTTCCGCTGTACCTGATCCAGACCACGCATATCTCGGAGGGACGAGCGGCCGCCTCGGCTTCGTTGTTTGAGCTTTTTGGATTTGTTGGCGCGCTCTACGCGGTGCGGCTTTCGGCGCGCAACTTTGCCGGACGCCGCTTTCCGGTTGCCACGCTCTTCCTCTTCGGTTTCGGCTTTCTGGCGTTGATGGAGCCAGTGCTCGCTCCGCTGGGCTGGACGGCTTCGGCCGCCAATATTACCGCCATGGGCCTGCTGGTCTATGGCGTGGATGCACTGATGGTCTCAATCGCGGTGCTGGAGTGCGTCCCGCTGACCCACGCCGCCCGCGCCATTGCAGTAGCCAATGGCGCCGGTACGGTTGGCCAGATGCTTGCCCCGCTGCTGGTGACTTGGTTCGCCGCCCGCTTTGGATGGGAAAATCTCTTCAACCTTCTGCTGATCACTTCCCTGATCGCCGGCGCCATCGCCGCAACACGCTGGAACGAAGGCGCCGCACCAGTTGTGGAAGAACCGGCAACCGCGGCGTAAGCATCAGTCGTCGTTCCGGGGACTGCGCAGTTTATCCCCAGATTTTTCAAGCTCTTTGCGAATCTCCTCGGCATCGTCGATGTCGTGCAGCGCGGCCGCCTCCTGCCTGTTTTTGGGTCTGGCAAAACGGGCTTTGGCCGGGTCAAAGACGCGAGCGTCGGAGGACTGAGCGGCGAACGGCTCCAGGTGCGGCTGGCTATCGAAGATATCCGCGACCTCTCCAGCAAGCGCATCCTCCAGGTTCAACGCGCCCAGACCCAACAGCTCATCGATGGTGCGGGTGATGGAACCCATGCTGGTGTGCAGATGCGAGACTGCGCCAGGCTTGACCCAGGGACTGGCCACCAGCAGAATGCTGCGGTGCGCGTCCACGTGGTCCACGCCGCCCTGGGCGTCGTCCTCGGTGACAAAGAGGGCGGAATCCTTCCAGATGGGCGTATGGGAGAGAAAAGCTACGATTTTGCCTAGCGCCAGATCGTTGTCCGCCACATACGAGGCACGATAAGGGTAGCCATCGGCGGGCCGTGGATCGGCTGTATGGTCGTTGGGCAGACGAATCACAATCAGCGCCGGAATCCTGCCCGCCTTCATCCGGCGCTGGAAGTCGCGCTTGAACTCGGTCACGCGGAATTGATCGGGAATGCCCAGGTTGAAGGTCGGATAGTGCCGGTCGGTCGCAGCAAAGACGGGCCTGGGCAAGGGAGCATTCAGGCGCAGCCGCTGTCCTTCCGGTTCGCTACCCTCCATCTCGTCACTGCCCTCCACTTCCAACCCCTCGCCGTAATTCAGCACGCCCTTGCCGCTGGCGGCAAGGTGTTCCCACAAGGAGCCAAACTCAGGCTCATCCTCTGGCATGGGAGCATCGGCCCCACCATAGAGGGCGCGCCGTCCCGGCTGCGCGGCCCCTGCAGAGCCGTGGCGCCTTCCTCCGTAGTTCGAAGTCCAGGCAGTATTGAAGAAGGGCGTAGGATTGATGCCGACCACCCAGCGGTGCCCATCTGCGGAAACGTCGGAGTCGACATAGAAGTTGTCGCTGCTGGCGAATCTCTTCGCCAGCATGTGCAGGTTGGGCGTCACTCGCAGGTGCGTCGCGGCGGCATTTTCCTCTGCCCAGCCATCGAGACCAAAGCGCGCCAGGGAGGGATCTCCGTTGGCATTCTGCACATCGCCCAGAACCTCGTCGTACGTGCGATTTTCGCGCACGATCAGAAAACAGTGCTTAAGCCGGGGCAGCGGAGGGCGGCGGACGAGATCGGCAGTGTTGGCGGCAATCACCTGCTCTGTCAACTCGTTTGGCGTGGGTAGTGCGGCCAGCGGGATCGCGCTGAGACTACCCATCTCCAGCGAACCCAGGTAGGTGGGAGCATGGGGGTCGTGCTGCCTGCCCGCATTCGGGCCGGTTCCCCGCCCCTTGCTGTTGACCACATAAAGCGTCTTGCCATCGGGCGAGAAGCCTACCGCCGAGGGGTTCCAGCCCACTGGAATCGTTTCGACCAGCCGCATCGATCCGGCATCAACGACGCCGACCGCGTCGATGCCCGATTCGGTAACATAGACCTTCCCTGCCTGAACGGCGACGCCGCTGGGCATGACGCCACGCAAAGGGCGGCCCTGGTCATCCTTGAAGCGCGGATCGAAAAAGGGCGATAGCGCGGTTTCGGCCAGCAGGTGGCTGCCATCGATGCTCACCCTGTCGAGCGCGTCGCGGTGTGCGAGCGCGACATATACCGCATCCTCAGCAGCCGCAACGCCGGTGGGCGCGGCGCCGCCGATAGCATCTTCCCGCTCTTCGCCGATCCTGGCTCCCAGGCGCAGCCTCGCAGTCACGGAAGGACGGGCCCGGTCATGAACGTCATACGTCCAAAGGGAACTGCCTTCGAGCGCATTCTCACTGCCCAGACCGGGAATCCGCTTGCCCTCAGCTAAAGTCCCTTCCCGCGCGGCGCGGCTGGGATAGCCAAAAGGAGGAAAATGCAGACCTGATTCCAGTGGATTTTTGGCGTCGGTGCCGGAAACGGCGCTGTATTCAAAGAGGCCGGTATTGGTGACATAAAGGTGGCCTCCATCCGGGGAGAGAGCCAGCCCGAAGGGATATCTGCCGGTGGGAATCGAGGCGAGGGGCGCCAATGCCGCGGCATCAAGGATCACGATCCGCCAGTTGCCTTGATCCAGCGCATAGAGCGTCTTGCCGTCGGGCGACGCCAAAAGGGTGGCGGCAAAACTGCCCTTGAAATCCCGAATCTGGCCCGAAGCAGCATCAAAGAGCGGGCCATCGAGGGCAACTTCGCCAGCCGGCTTCCAGTCGGCGGTGCGGTAAGCGCGAATCCTGCCGGAATCCCCGGTGGCGACGTAGAGCAGCGCGCCGTCAGGAGCATACACCAAGCCTGCGTGGACCTCGATAGCGGGATCGTTCTCGCGGCCGGCCGGCAGACGGCGCACTGCGGGCTGTGCGCTTGCCGGATCGTCCACTATATTGAGCGCGAAGGGAAAGCCGATGGAGGGCACGGCGATCTGCTGACCGTCCGGACGCACCGCCAGCGCAAATGGGTAAGGAGCCAGGGAAATCCAGTTGCCAGCGGGATGAATGGCGCGACCATTGGGCAATACGGCGGTGACTCCGATCTGACCGGAGGCGGCCGGCGACAGTTGCAGCAAGCAAAACAGGGATGCGAGGATGCGGAGATTGATCATCCTCTTCATTATGCACAACGAAGATGAATCCACCAGGACACCCAACATTCACTCTCTTTGGTATACGTAAACGCCGATTTGACCGGAAGAGTATCTTCTGCAAAAACTTCGGCTGCCTGACGATTGGGTCGGCCTGACGACGGCCTGGCAAGATCCGGAAAACAGGTTCACGAGCCGGCGGCATTTTTCCAGCCACGCGAACGATCATTCGACGATCCAGTGTTTTGGCAGCACCACAAACACATGGAGTTGATTGCGCTTAACGACTTGTACGGTGGCCTTGATCACCGGCAGGAAGGCTCTGCCCATACCGATAGGTACGGGCATCCTGCTCCTCGGGATCGGTCACTTTCCGAAGGGGCCAGCCGGCAGCATTCTTCCCGCAAATAATCAGCACTTGAATCAAAGGCCAGCACACAGCAGACCATTCAAGTCTGATACGCTTTTACGTGGAGTTGTTGGAAGCGCAAGGAGAACGTATGGCCTTTAAGCAGGGCGATCCAGTTTTCGTAAAGCAAGAAAACGGCGAAGATTCGGCAACATTTCAGGAATACCTCAACGATTACAAAGGAAATCGTGTAAGCGCGTATGTCTTGTTGAACGGAAAACTAGAGCAGGTAGATGTGAAGAAAGTTCTCGCACCGAAGCAGCCGGGGTTTGGAATCCGCGACCTTGTGCTGATAAACGACGAACACAGAGACGCGGTGCAAGGTGAGGTTATCGCAATAGGTCATGGACCCAAAGGGCAGAAATTCTATCAGCTTAGGTTTGCACCCAACTCTGGACACGCTGTGAGCTGGTACAGCGAGGACGAGGTTTTCATAGAATCTGTCCCTGAGCAACAGCTTAAGATTAATCCACAAACAGTAGAGATGGCATCTAAGGCACCGGGGGCTTAACTTTGCGAAGTCACCACACTTAATACATTCTTCCTTCCCATAGTCGTTACCCGGCATATACAGGCACGAAGCATCGGCACTTAATACACTTTTTTAGCGTCCGGCATGGGTGCGTCGGCAGGTTCCCCCTGTTCTCTCGTTCCCTGCGCTTCAGTTCGGCTTGCGCGGGGTGAAGTAGCAGGTGCCGCCGGCCAGGATCGGGTTCCAGATCGAGGGGTCGGCGGGTTGTTCGCTGGAGCCGAGAAAGAGGATGCCGTCGCGGGCCAGCAGGTTGTGAATGCCGGCCATCAGGATTTTGCGCGTCTCCTGCGAGAAGTAGAGCATGACGTTGCGTAAGAAGATGACGTCGAAGGTGTCGGTGGTGCGGTTAAAGGGCAACGACGGGCCGGTGAGGTTGGCCTGGCGGAAGTTGCACATCTTGCGCAGCTCGGGCTTGGCGATCCAGTCCTCGCCAATGTGGTCGAAGAAGCGGATCAGATAGCGGGCGGGCAGGCCGCGGTTGATCTCGATGCGGTGGTATTTGCCGGCCTGGGCGCGCTGCACGACCTCGGCGCAGATGTCGGTGCCTTCAATCTTGATATTCCAGCCGACCAGCATGGGAAAGCTTTCGGTAAGCATCATGGCCAGGCTATAGGCTTCCTGGCCGGTGGAGCAGGCGCCGGACCAGAAGCGGAGCGAGCGCTGGCTGCGGCGGGCCTCGATGATCTTAGGCAGCAGTTCGGTGCGCAACAGATCGAAGGGGCGCATGTCGCGGAAGAAGCTGGTCTCGTTGATGGTCATCGCTTCGGCGACGGCCCGTTCGAGCGTGGGATTCTTTTGCGAGCGCAGTTTGGAGACCAGTTCGCCAATGTGCGCCATGCCTTGGTTGCGCAGCAGCTTGGAAAGGCGTGTCTCAAAGAGGTAATCGCGCGAGGGCTCGAGGACGTTTTGCGAGACGTCGAGAACGAGCTGGCGGAGATACCCGTATTCGGTTTCGGTAGCTTGTTGCATATCTACACCATCACTCGGTTCAGATCACGGGTTTGAGCGCTGGCAGGGGAGGCAACGGCAGGCCGTCCGGCCAGGCGCAGGATTTCGTTGGCAACGGCTTCCAGGGGCAGAACCCGGTAGGCCAGGCCGGCTTGGGCGACGGCGCCGGGCATTCCCCAGACGGTGCTGGTGGCCTGGTCCTGAGCCAGGACGCAGCCTCCCTGGGAGCGGATGAGACGGCAGCCGAGCAGGCCATCGGAGCCCATGCCAGTGAGGATCACAGCCAAGATCGTGGAGCCGTAGACCTTGGCGACGCTGCGAAAGAGCACATCGACGGCTGGCCGGCAATGATTTTCCGGCGCATCCTGGTTGAGGTGGATCGTGGGCGGCGCCCCGGGACGCATCGGCGGCAGCACCTCCATATGCCAGTTGCCTTTGGCGATGTAGATGTTGCCGGGCTGCACGGGCATGCCTTCGGCGCCCTCGGCGGCGCGCAACTGGCAGCGAGAGTTCAACCGGTCGGCAAAGAGCTTGGTGAAAACTTCGGGCATATGCTGCACGATGAGAATGGGAATGGGGAAGCCCGCCGGTAGCGCGGGCAGCACAACGTCAAGTGCGGCCGGTCCGCCGGTGGAGACGCCGATGGCCAACACCGTGGGGGCGGCGGTGGGCGCCTGGGCCGGCGGCGGCGGCGCCTGGGCCGGAATCAGGGGCGAGACCGGGGCCGATGCCGCCGCGCGCTGCAGGTGCGCCGTCAGAGCCTGTATTTTGGGAATCAGTTCTTGCGCCAGAGCGCGAGTCGCGGAGTCGCGGTTGGCCTGGCCGCTGGGCTTGGCGACATAGTCGGAGGCTCCGCTGGCCAGTGCCTCGATGGTGACCTTGGCGCCGCGCTGGGTCAGCGAGCTGCACATGATCACCGGCATCTTGAAGCCCTGACGGCGCAGATCGCGCAGAGTCGCCAGCCCGTCTTTGACCGGCATCTCGACATCGAGCAGAACGAGATCGGGCTTATTCATGCGGATGGTCTGCAAGGCCGAGACACCGTCGGCGGCCGTGCCGGCAACCTCGAGGCCGGGCGCGGAGGTGATGACGGTGCGCAGCAGGCTGCGGATGACGGCCGAGTCATCGACAATCAAGATACGAATTGGGCGGGTCGGCGCCATCGATCAGGCCTCCACGAGTCCGAGCATGGCCAGTTTTTCGGTGAGGGCCTCGTCGTCGAAGGGTTTCATGAGGTACTCGTCGGCGCCGGCTTCCAGGGCGCGCACGATAAAGTCGTTTTCGGCTTCGGTGGTGACCATCATGACCTTCAGGTCGCTGAAGCCTTCGGCGCGCAACTGCTTGAGCATGTCCAGCCCGTTCATGACGGGCATGTTCCAGTCCACCAGCGCAATATCGAAGAGCATGCCGCTATGCAGTTGTTCCAGGCCGGCCTTGCCGTCGGCGGCCTCTTCGCACACGATGCCCTTTTTGCCAAGCATGCCGCGCAGATAATCCCTGACGAAGCGGGAGTCGTCGACGATAAGTGCCCGCATAGTTTCCTCCTAGAGAGAGCGCTAACGGCGCCAAGTAGGCCCAGTGGGTCCGCGCGTGCTTGCGGGGACGGCGGCCATTACCCCGCTGCGGAAGCTTGCGCTAAGCGGCTTTTTCTCCGCCCAGGCGCAAAGGATCGAGTTTTTCGGGTTCGAGCATAACCAGCAACCCCTCTTTGAGTTTGTAGGCACCAGCCAGCAGTGCTCTGCGCCGCTCATCAAGGATTGAAGGATTGGGCTCGTAGTCGGAGGCCGAGACTGTGAGCACTTCGCCGACCGAATCGACCAGCAGGCCGAAGCAGCCCTCCGGGCTTTCCAGAACCAGAATGTCCTGCGTGCCTTCCTTGGGGGGCATGTCGAGCAGGTGGCGGAGGCTGACGGTGGTCAGCACGTCGCCGCGATAGTGCACCAGGCCGCCGACAAAGCCCGGCGCCAAGGGTACCGACTGCGGCTGTGCCGAGCCGACAATTTCCAGGATGTGGTTGATGGGCACACCGAACAGGGTATTGCCCAGCCGGACGGAGCAGACCTCAGCCAGAGCCTCCGTCTTTTGTTTGCGATTCTGCGCTACCGGTGCGGCCGTACTCATGCCATAACCTCCGCGGACTGATTCCAGGTTTCGTTCGAGGTCGCGTCGGCGGGCAGCGGAGCAACGCCACCCAAGTCGACGACGCCGGTGACATGGTCTTTCAGCAAGGTCACGCCGGCTGTCTGTTCACCGGTGCCGGCCTCAAAGAGGCTGGAGCCGGCGGCCACATCGAGCACGTGCGAGACGGCGATGCCGACGTGGCGGTCGCCCTCGCGGCAGACCACAACGACGATCTGCGCGTCGGGGTTGCCCTGGGCGGCAGCCAGAATGCCGCCCGTGTCCTCGACAGGCAGAAGTTGGCCCTCGAAGTTGAGCACCGGACGGTAGCCGATGTACTCAATGCGCGACAGCGAGAGCTGCTCGATGCGCAGCACGTCGGCCAGGGGTACGGCGGCGCGACGGCCGGCGGCCTCCACCAGCAGGTACTCGATCTTGGAGGTATCGACCTCGCTTTCCTCGCTGGCGGCGCGCTTATCTTTTCCGATCATGGTTACGCCCGCCTTGATGGCGATCGAGCCGGGATCCAGAATCAGGGCCAAATCGCCGTTGCCCAGCACCGTGGCGCCGGAGTAAAGGCCAATATCCTTCAAGACCGTGTTGAGCGGCTTGACCACGATCTCTTCCGGATCGGCCAGTGAATCGACGACCAGGCCGAAGTTGCGGCCGTCGGCGTCGAGCACAGCGATGAAGTTGTCGTGATTGGTGTCGAGCGAACTATCGCGGCCGGGCATCAGCAGCCGGTCAAGGAAGACCAGCGGCAGCAGCCGTCCGCGCAGCCGGTAGAGTGGTGCGTTTTCCACCCACTCGATCGATGAGGAGACCTGCTCGGGGGGAACATGTACCAGCTCCGAAAGGGCGCCCTGCGGCAAAGCAAAGCTCTGTTTGAGGCTGCGTACGATCAGCGCCGGAATGATGGCCAGGGTGAGCGGAATGCGCATGCGCAGCGAGGTGCCCTTGCCGGCCCGGGAGTCGAGTTCGACCTTGCCACCGATCTTCTCCACGTTGGTGCGGACCACGTCCATGCCGACGCCGCGGCCGCTGACGTTGGTGACCTTTTGCGCGGTCGAGAAGCCGGGCAAAAAGATCATCTGCAGCAGTTCGCGCTCGCCCAGCAGGGAGGCGCGTTCGGGGGTGATCAGGCCGCGCTCGATGGCCTTGGCCCGGACACGGTCGACGTTGATGCCGGCGCCGTCGTCACTGACTTCGATGACGACGTGGCTGCCCTCCTGTAGGGCGCGCAGCAGCAGCGTGCCCTCCGCATCCTTGCCGGCGGCTTCGCGCACATCGGGCGGCTCAATGCCGTGGTCCAGCGAGTTGCGGATGGCGTGGGTGAGCGGATCCTTGATGGCCTCGAGCAAACTCTTGTCGAGTTCGGTTTCCTGGCCTTCCATCTGCAGCTTCACCTTGCGGCCCAAAGATTGCGAGAGGTCGCGGACGATGCGCGGCATCTTCGAGAAGACGTGCGAGACCGGCTGCATGCGGGCCTTCATCACCGACTCGCGCAGATCGGCCGTGACCATATCCAGCCGCCGCGAAAGCATGGTCATATTGGGATCGGCGGCGGTGGCCTGCAAGACCTGGTTGCGGGTCAGCACCAGCTCGCCGACCAGATTCATCATGCGGTTGAGCAGGGCGACGTCGACGCGCAGCGTGCTTTCGGCGGCGGCGGTGCCGGCCGGGGTAGCCGGTTTGGCGACGGCCTGCGCCTCAGCCACAGGCGCTGCCGCCGGAGCGGCCGCTGGTGCCGGAGCTACGGGAGGCGCCGCCGGAGCGGCCACGGCAACAGCAACGGCCGCTGGAGCAGCAGCAGGAGCTGTTGCTGGCGCGGGGCTCGGCGTAGCAGGAGGAGTTGGCGTCCCTGCAGCAGTTGGCGCCGCGGCCGGCTTGGCCGGCCCCTTGCCGCGCAGCTCATCCAGCCGCGCGATCAGAGGAGAATCGTCGCCATTGCCTTCATTGCCATCGGTTTCGATGGTTTTCAAGATCGAGCGCAGAACGTCGAGCAGTTGTAGCAGCGCCGTGATGATCGGCGTATCGGCCGTCAGCTTGTCGTCGCGCAACAGGCCCAGCAGGTTCTCACCCGAATGGGCCAGCTTTTCCAGACGCTTGAAGCCGAGGAACCCCGTGGTTCCCTTGATGGTGTGCACCGTGCGGAAGATGTCGGCCAACAGGCTCTTGTCCTGCGGCCGTTCTTCCAGCTCGGTCATGCACCGCTCCATGCGGTCCAGGCCTTCTTGGCTCTCAATGATAAATTCTCTGGTTAGATCATCCATCGTTTCACGCATCCAGCCGCCGGGATATGCCCCGCAGTCGCTCTTGTCCTTTATCGGAAGGATGGCTCTCAACTTGAGTGGAATAAGAATTTGGGATGGAGAATTGGGAAATCGGTTCGCACTGGGCCAGAAAATCGAGAACCAATAACTGTTGGGGTAGTTGCGGATGACAGGTGGATGGGTGTACATCCAGTGAAGGGCCTCATTCTCTACAAGCTTCCCCCCATAAAGGGTTTCCAACATGACGAATTTGCCTCAGGCTGCACTGGAAGACCTGCTGGAGCTGGCGCGTCAGGCTGCCCATCGCTCCTATTCTCCCTACTCGCGATTTCGCGTTGGCGCGGCAATCCGGCTGGCCAACGGAGAAGTTGTGACCGGGACCAATGTGGAAAACATCAGTTACGGACTGACGATCTGCGCCGAGCGTTCCGCCGTAGTGCGGGCGATTTCCCAATTCGGGCCCGAGATGCGCATCGCGGCCGTGGCGATTGCCAATTTGAATGGCCAGCCCAGCCCGCCCTGCGGAGCCTGCCGGCAGGTGCTGGCCGAGTTCATTGCCGACGGGGCACAGGTGGTCTTTCCCTCGGTCAACGGTCCACGGACGATGGCCTTTGCCGAGCTGATGCCGCTGGCCAAAGAGATGAAGTTGAAGTAGGACAGATTCAGGATGATACCCAAACAAGGAATTACCGGCACGGCTCAGCCCCCATCGCCGCTGCACATGATCGATCTCGTCCGCAAAAAGCGCGACGGTGGCCAGCTTACTCCGCCGGAGATCGAGTTCATTGCCCGGGGCGCGGCCACAGGATCGATTCCCACCGACCAGTTGGCAGCCTGGCTGATGGCCGCCTGGATTCGCGGTCTCTCGCTCGACGAGACGCGGGCTTTGACCCTGGCCATGCGCGACTCGGGAGTGACCTTTTCTACGGCGCGGCTGGGCAAGAAGGCCGTCGATAAGCATTCGACCGGCGGCGTCGGCGACAAAACCAGCTTCCTGGTGGCGCCGCTGGCCGCTGCCTGCGGCGTGGCTGTGCCCATGCTCAGCGGCCGCGCGCTAGGCCACACCGGCGGAACACTCGACAAACTGGAAGCCATTCCCGGCTACCGGACCGCGCTCACGCTTGATGAATTCGAGGCGGTGATTGTCAAATGCGGAGCTTCAATCATGGGCCAGACCAGCGAATTGGCGCCGGCCGACCGTAAGCTGTATGCCTTGCGCGACCGTACGGGAACGGTCGAAAATCCCGGGCTGATCTGCGCATCCATACTGAGTAAAAAATTGGCGGCGGGGCTCGACGGGCTGGTGCTCGACGTGAAGACCGGCTCGGGCGCATTTATGCGCCGCCCCGAGGACTCTGAGTTTCTCGCCGCGTTGATGGTCGCAACGGCCGAGGCCGCCGGCACGCGCACCGTGGCTCTGTTGACCGATATGGGCCAGCCCCTGGGCCGGGCCGCCGGCAACTGGATCGAGCTGGCCGAGTGCATCGAGCTGCTGCGCGGCGCACGGCCGGCTGATAGCCCCAATACGAGTTTTGATGTGCGTGAGTTGTCGCTCACGCTGGCCGGTTGGATGATCTTTCTGGGCGAGCAGGCGGAATCGGCCGAGGCAGGCCGCGCGCGCGCCGAACAGGCTCTCGAAGACGGCTCGGCGCTCAAAGCATTTTTGGCGATGGTCGCAGCGCATGGCGGCGACACGAGTGTCTTCGTCGATCCGGAGAAGTTCCACAAGCCGGGCGCGACGTCGGTGGTCGCGGCCTGGCAAAGCGGCTACATCTACGAAATGGATACGACGGCGCTGGGCTGGGCCGTGCAGCGCACCGGCGCCGGACGCGAGAAAGCCGGTGAACCGGTCGATCCCCACGCGGGGATTCTCTTCCATGCCCGGCGCGGCGCGCGCGTCGAGCGCGGCCAGCCGCTGGCAACAATTTTTGCTACCCATACCGCGATGCTTGCCGAGCCGGAAGAGATCCTGCGCCGGGCGATCCGCATCGGCGAGACTCCTCCCGTCGCCGTGCCGATCATCAGCCGGGTGATCACGCGCGAGACGGCGGAAAAGCTGCTAGAAACAGCCATGAACTGTTAGCTATTGGCATGTTCGTGCGGCGCGCACGGTTTTTGCCGGCCGGGCAAAAACTTCGTAAGCCGGCAACCGGTTTCGCCATGCCACAAAAGGGCGCGTATCATCTGAGGTTTAGTCCCTGAAGTTTTCGTTGGGAGAAGCGAAACTAGGTTTTACAACAGCGCATCAAGCAGAATCCCAGTCGTTCGTGGAAGAATGAGCAAAGAATAACCGCAGATCTTTCGACTCCGGCCGCCCGGGCGGCCTTCGCTCAGGATGACAGTTCTAAATTCGCTGCGAATTTCGAAGCCTGCACGAAAGCTAAGGGCTGATAGCTAAAGGCTGAAAGCTGTTTTTGGAGGTTCACGCATTGGCGCGCTATACGGGATTGCTGGGAATTTTGGCCGTGCTGCTGGCGGCCTACTTGTTTTCGACCGACCGCAAACGCATCCGCTGGCGGACCATCGCCTGGGGGCTGGGCTTGCAGGTCACGTTTGCCTTTCTCGTGCTGCGCTTCGACTACGGACAAAAGGCGATGGCCTGGGCCGGCGATGTGGTGACCAGTATGTTGGCCTGCACCTTTGCCGGCACCCGGATGGTTTTTGGCGAACTGGGAGTGTCGAACTCCGGCGCTTTCGGCAAACTCATTGCTCCAAATTCCGGCTCCGTCTTCGCCTTCCAGGTGCTGCCGACGATCATCTTCATCTCGGCGTTTTTCGCGGTGCTCTATCACCTCGGCGTGATGCAACTGCTGATCCGCGCCATGGCCTGGGTGATGCTGAAGACCATGCGCATCTCCGGCGCCGAAAGCATGAACGTGGCCGCCTCGATCTTCATGGGCCAGACCGAAGCCCCGCTGACCATCCGTCCATTTTTATCCAAGGCCACGCGCAGCGAACTGATGACGATCATGACCAGCGGCATGGCGCACGTCTCGGGCGGCATCATGGCCATGTACATTGCGCAGGGCGTTGAGGCGCGGCACTTGCTCTCGGCCGTCATCATGACCTCGCCGGGCACGATTTTGATGGCCAAGATGCTGGTTCCGGAGACCAACGTTCCGGCTACCGAGGGCAAGGTCGTAATCCCCAAAGACGAGCAGCACGCCGGCGAGAATCTGATCGGCGCCATCGCCCGCGGCACTATCGACGGCGGCAAGCTGGCGATGAACGTGGGCATCATGCTGATCAGCTTTATTGCGCTGGTGGCGTTGCTCGACGGACTGCTCGGCTGGACCCACGGGCTGCCCTACATGCACTGGATGCCCAGCTCGCTGGGCCAGATTCTGGGCTGCATCTTCGCGCCGGTGGCATGGCTGATCGGCGTGCCCGCCAAAGATTGTTGGGCGATCGGCAACCTGCTGGGCACGCGCATGGCGCTCAACGAAGTGGTCGCCTATATCGGATTAGGCGCGCAAAAGGCCGCGTTGTTGCCGCGCTCGTTCACCATCGCCACCTTTGCCCTGTGCGGCTTTGCCAACGTGGGCTCCATCGGCATGCAGATCGGCGGCATCGGCGCGCTGGCTCCCGAGCGGCGCAACGATCTGGCGCAGTTGGGCGTGCGCGCCATGCTGGCCGGCACCATGGCGAATCTGATTTCGGCATCGATCGCGGGGATGTTTCTGGGGTAAGGCTTTTCATCTGAAATCTTGAGCTGGCGCAAGCGGCTCGCACACGGCAATCAGGAGGCAGCACTCGCTTTGATTTTCACGGGCGCATGGATTGGCTTGCGCCGGTTCGTTTGAGCTTGTATCCCAAGCATCATAAGTACAAATAGCAAACTCAATGCTCGTAGATTTTAGTTACGAAGATTGAATAAAACGGCTTCGCAACCGGGCGCATATAAACGAAAGATAATTTCCCGATAATATCGGCGCGTTCGCTGTTATATCTCTGAAGTGTTGCCATGTTGTTTTGAATTAAGCGGAGAGTCTTCTCGTTTTTGGGGTCAAATTTCTCATCCAATAAGATGTTGACTGTTTGATCGATCAAGTTACATGCGGATGCAAGGTTCTTTTTGTATTGATCGCTTAACGTGTTCATTGCACCTTTGTCTTCATTAGAATAGTGCAATAAATTCGCCTGTAATTGATATTCTTCGGGCCACCACCAGGCATGATGGTCAAATTCCAAATAGAGCGCTGAATATTGTTTGCGCAGTTCGTTTTGTCTTGGCAGTCTATTTCCTGGATATAACAGCTCACCTTTTTGGAAAATCGCGAATGTGGTTGTAATTGCGTTCAGGTCTTCACTGTCATGGAATGACTCTTTGATAACGCCCAGTGAAAGCTCTTCCCGGCGCTGTGTAAGATAGTCGTCTTGAACGATTTTTTCGTGGAGAATCGGAACGATAATATAGCAGGCTGCCGACCATAACGCTAATAGCAGAAAATGCCTGATGGAGAGAGTGTGCCTACGGAATCTTCTGAAAATCGAATTCCAAAATTCGCCGGAATGCTGTGTCATTGGACCTAGCATGATTCCCTTTCATAAAGAAAGTCACTGAGGCCCCACCGCAGACTTATACCAAGGATGAAATCATGAATCTTCTAGGCGAAAGATGTCAATATGCGCCAAACAGGAGGGCGGAATGGCTACAGTTCTAGCAGATCCGGTGACGGTGATCGAACGCGGAGCGCCGCACGTGATACACACCGAGGAGCAGCTCAGCCAGAGCTTCCATGTCTCCCCGGCGGTTTTCTTCCCCGCGTAAATTGCATCGAAAACTACGCCGGATACGATCCGGAGATATAGCCTTCCAGCTCCTGAATCTTGCGTTCCTGGCCGGAGATGACCCACTTCACCAGATCGCCGATCGAGACCAGGCCGACGACCTCGCCGTTATCCACCACGGGCAGGTGGCGGAAGTGGCGGTCGGTCATCAAGGTCAGACAATGGTCGACGGTGTGCTGCGGGGTGACGGACTCGACGTGGCTGGTCATCAGCTCGTGCACCAGCGTGTCGCGCGAGGGATTGCCCAACAGAACGCCGCGGCGGGCGTAGTCGCGCTCGGAGAAGATGCCGGCCAACCGGGCGCCGTCCAGTACCAGCAGCGCGCCAATGTTGTGTTCGGCCATCTTGGTCAGCGCCTCAAAGACCGTCTGATGCGGGCCGATGGATAGAACCTGGCTGGTGGACTTGCGTTTGAGAACAGATGCAATCGTATCGCTGGTTTTCATGGTGCCTCCTGCGGGGATCGATGGGCTTGGGGGCAGCGCCGGGCGGTTCGCTATGGAGATGAAGTATATCCCGGCCTGGGCCAGGCTGTCGTGGGATTTTTAACGGCGCGAATTTAGACTTCGGGGCGGCGGGTGTGGGCCAACATCCGGGCGCTGAGAGCGCCACCAATAACGGAAAAGAGCAAAAGAAGCAGGGCCAAGAAAGAAATGCCCATGAGCGTTTCGGTCGCGCGGCCCTCGGGCGAAAGTAAGAAGGCTCTTTCCGTGGCTGCCATCTGGGCATCGACGCCGAACGAGATCGCCATCTGGATCTGGCTTGCTTCGTTGATCTGCTTGGTCATGAGGTCGTCGAAGGCCTGGCCCTGGTGCAGCCAGTAGCGCATCGAGAACAGCGTAAGGGCCATGGCGGCAGCCGCCGTCCAGCCACCGATAATTCCCGTGACCAGGCCGATGCGTGCGCCGGCGCCGGTGGTGATCCAGGCCGGGCGCTGGCTACGGACATAAAGCACGACCGCACAGAAACCGATGACGCCCATCAGCAAAATTCCCAGATGCGCCAGCAGCGAGCAGAGAATGCCGGCCGGCACAGCCAGCATCAGGCAGTAGCGGAGCGCGGTCTTCCAGTCGATGGAGCTGGCATCGCGGGCCGGAGCTTCACTATTCTCGGTCTGCCCGGCGGCGGGCGAATCGGACTGGTCGAATACAATTTGCGGCAGACCGCAGACCGGGCAGAAACAATCTTCTGTCTGGACGGTCCGGTGGCAGCGGCTGCAGGTCAACTCCATACCTCCAGCCTATCGCAAAACCCCTGGCTGGCGTGGACCAGTCGCCGCGGAGCCAAACGTCTCTAGGTGGATTTCGGCTGTTTGGCCAGCTTGCGGCGGCCGGTTGTGGCGCGGCGGAGACCGGAGAGAGCGGAAAAGTTGTAATATCCGCGCTCGGAACAGTCGAGGCAGCGGACAGGATAGCGCAGCAACAGCAGGAAAAGGACGTCTTCCAGTTGAAAGTGGGAGAGACGTACATCTTCCGATCCGCACCTGCGACAGTGGACCGACATGTTCAACCTCTCATGGGGAATCGGCGGGAACCAGCAAATGTGTTCATCTTACATTGAGGGAGAGCTGCAAAAACAAGAAATCTGTAAAGGTCAAGACCCGATAATACCGGGGATTGGTTACCCTGGATCGGGAGCCCTCTTACTTGAAGGGTACGGATTGAGCCACCGAGGGAACGTTTCTATTCGTCAAAATTGACGTTTTGCAGAGATTCCTTCGCAGTGGAGCGGACGGCCGAGCCCGGGTTAAGAGGCGGCCTGTTGCTGGCCGAGCCGGGCAGCGACAATGGCCTCGGCGGCGGCCACGGTTTCATCGAGCGAGAGATAGGTCGAATCGAGAAGCACGGCGTCGGCGGCCGGGCGCAGTGGCGAGTCGGCGCGGTTGCGGTCGCGCTCATCGCGGCTGCGCAGGTCGCGGACAATGGCCTCTTGCGTCGTGGCCGGCTTGCCCATCTGATCGTAGCGGCGCTGGCCGCGAATCTCCGGATCGGCATCGAGAAAGATCTTGACCTCGGCATTGGGAAAGACCACCGTGCCGATGTCGCGGCCTTCCATGACCACGCCGCCCTGGGCGCCGAGCTGCTGTTGTAGCCCGACCATCCAAACGCGGATGGCAGGATGCACGCTGACACGGGAGGCGGCTTCGGTGACAGTTGGGTTGCGGATCAGCCCGGTCACCTCTTCGCCGTCAAGCAGGACGCGGTTTTCTCCCTCGCCCGCCTCAAGGTGAATGGCCGTTTCGGCGGCCAGCGCCTCCAGGCACTGGCTATCGTCCAGGGCCAGGCCGAGGCGCAGCGCCTTGAGCGCAAAAGCGCGGTACATGGCGCCGGTCTCAAGGTTGAGCAGGCCAAAGCGGGCGGCGAGCCGGCTGGCGATGGTACTTTTGCCGGCTCCGGCCGGACCATCGATGGCGACCACAATACGCCGTCCGGCGCAGGGAATGTTTGCTTCCAGGCTCATCCGCGTTTCTTGGCCTGCGATTTGCCCGAGGCGGCAAGACTGAACCGCGCGCGGCTTGAGGATTTGGCGCCGGCCATAGCCGGTTTGCGGTTATCTTTATGCACGGCGACCGGCTTGGCGGCTGGCTTGCCGTGAAGGCTGCGCGAGGTGGCGCTTTGCAACTTGGCTCCGGGCCGGCTGTTGCCGTTGCGGTGCGCGCCGAGCTGCACCTTGCCCGATCGCGCCGCGGGCGCGCTGGGGCGCGAGCTGCCATGGCTTTTGGCCTGGCTCTGTACGGGTGTGCGGCTGTGCGCGCGGGCCGGCGGACGGCTCATGCGCGGCTTTTCCAAATGTGGCTTTCCGTTGGATGGCTGCTTGGCCACTGGAGCCGGAGCAGGCTTTTTCACCTCGGCAACCGGTGTTGGCGCCGGCGCGGCCGCCGGAACGTGGTGCTCGCTGACGCTCTCTTCGCGGTCGTAGGAGCTGAGAAAATGCGCCGAGGCCGGCATGGACGAGCTGGCGTAGATCGAAGGCGCGGGAGCAAACTCTGGCAGGGTGCCTGCCACGTAGAAGTGCGGAGCATGGCCCAGCGAAACGGTGTGGACCTGGCGGGTCGCCACCAGACCGCGCAGCACTTCGCGCACCTTGCTGCGAGCCGTCAGCGGCGCCAGGAACAGCTCAACCTCTTCCATGGTGGCGGCAATCACCGCCGGCAGATAGATGGAAGCCAGCACCGAAATCGCGGTGACCTGCGAAGTGGATGCACCTTCGGCAATTGCCTTCTGGTAACGGGTCTTGAGCAGTTGCCATTGCGGCGCGCGGCCGGGAGCCGAGATGACGGGAATGATGCGCAGTTGTTGCCAGAGTTCGGTAATGGCGCGCAACACGGCGGCATCGGTGACCTCGCGGCCCAGAGTGTGGCGCAACTGCGGGATCGTGGACTCGCCGGCTTCCAGCAGTTTGTAGGCTTGAATGGCCAGCGGAGAAACCTGGCGGGAGCCGGTCAACTGGGGGCTGCGGCGCCAATCGCGGTCGCCGCGCAAAGCATACACGTAGGGCAGAACCCAGCTGGCCACGACAAAGTCGGGCTGCTCGCCGGGCTGGCCAAGTAGATTGAGGCGAACCGCAATGTTGTTGGCTTCCAGGCGGACCAGCAATTCCTCGGCCTGGGCGACGAGTTTGGCAGCCGGGGCCGGGTTTCGCTCTCCGGCTACGGCCTCAACAAAAGACGGTGCAACGAAATTGGAGAACTGCTGCCGGGGGAGAAACAGACACAATCCCGTCTCCTCCAACCACGTCCGAGCATCCTCGATCGTGATGGCTCCAGTTCCGTTATGACGCATCCTTTCGGCGCGCGATGCTTCCAGTTGCTCAGCTGTCAAAGAAAAACCTCACTTCCAGGCTGGCGATCCATCTTCTGCCCTTGCTCCTGAGAGCTGGGAGGCCGCCCTTGAACCCGGGGGCATAATCGGACCCCTAAATTCGGTGAAAGGCCCGCTGGATCTCCTTCCAAGAGTACTTCAGTGCTATTGGACGTCCGTGCGGGCAACTCGTTGGGTGACTGGTTTTAGCAAGCTCCAACAACAACCATTCTATACGTTTTTGATCGAGAGCGGTATTTACCTTAATGGCGGCATGACAGGCGATGGAGGCGGCAATCCGTGCGCGTAATCGCGTAATCTCTTCATTTTGCGTTGGGTTATCCGAATCTTCCGCGGCCTGTTCCACAATCTCGGCCAGCGTCCGTTCTAAATCGGCCCCTTGCAGTCCCACGGGGGCGGATTTGACGGCAAGTGTTTGAGGGCCAAAGGGTTCAACCTCAAAGCCATTGCGCTCAAGTTCCGCGGCGATTTTAGAGAAAACGATCATCTGATCGGGCTTGAGTTCGACCAAAAGCGGCATCAACAACCGCTGGCGTTCCACGTTTTCCACCTGACGCTCGCGGAGGACTTTCTCAAAAAGCACCCGTTCGTGTGCAACATGCTGGTCGATAATCCACAGACCATCCTCGCCGGTGGCCAATATGAACGAATCGCGCAATTGCCCCAGAGGCTTGAGCGAGGCCAGATGATTCAAGTTCACAGCGGATTGCTCCGCCTCGACGAGCGCGGCCTCGGCGGCCGGGTTGGCCGTCAGGCTGGCCTGGTCCAGGGCGTCGGGGCTGCACAACTCGGGTTTTGCCGTGGCGGGCGGAGTAAAAAGCGCGCTGGCGGCCTCGCCCCAGGCCTGGTGGTCGAAGGTGGTTGCCGGTTGCGGCGCGGCAAAGGGCAACCGGCCGGGGACCGGCGCGGGCAGCGCGGGCGAAAGGCGGAAGGGCTCGGCCTGGGCGCGGTCCAGGCTGAGCGGATCGGAGTCCTGCGAAGGCAGCGGCGAGGTTGCCGGGGGCATCAGCGAGGGGCTGGCCGTGGGCTGGCCGTCGAGCGCAGCCAAGAATCCTGCCGCCGGGCGGGACTGAATGAGCGCCGTGCGCAGGCTGTCGCGGACAAAATCGTGAATCTGGCTCTGCTGGCGGAAGCGGACCTCGGTCTTGGCCGGATGCACATTGACATCGACCTCTTCGGGCGGCATCTCCAAAAACAGCAGCACCACCGGAAAGTTGGCCGGAGGAATCACGTTGCGATAGGCCTCGGTGATGGCGTGCAACAGCAGCCGGTCGCGGATCAGCCGCTTATTCACAAAAATATAGATCGAGTTGCGGTTAAGCTTTTGCAGCTCGGGCTTGGAATAAAAACCGGAGAGCCGCAGCGATCCAGGCTCGCGCTTGGGTTCGTCCGGGTCGCGCTTCCAGGGTGGTGGCTCGGGCAGTCCGCTGCGGGCAAGCGGCGCTTCGGCGGCGACGGGCAACAACTGTTCCAGGGTCTCTTTGCCAAAGATCTGATAGATACGCTCTGCGGTGCGGTTGACCGGCGGCGCCAGCACCAGGGTATGGCTGGCCGAGACTAGTTCGAAGTGCATCTCCGGGTGCACCAGCGCGTAATGAGTAACCAGGGCCGCGATGTGCGAGAGTTCGGTGGATTCGGCGCGAAGAAATTTGCGCCGGGCCGGGGTGTTGAAGAACAGATCGGCGACCGAGATGGTGGTGCCGCGGGGCAAGGCCGCGTCTTCAACGTGCAGAATCTTGCCGCCGGCGATCTCCAGCCGCGTGCCGGCAGCCGCGGAATCGCCGGTCGAGGTTTCCAGCCGCACGCGAGCCACCGAGGCGATCGAGGGCAGCGCCTCGCCGCGAAAACCGAGAGTGGCAATCGACAACAACTCGTCGGCGGTGCGCAGCTTGGAGGTGGCGTGGCGCTCGAAGGCCAATAGTGCGTCGTCGCGGTTCATGCCGCAGCCGTCGTCGCCGATGCGGATCAGCTTGCGGCCGCCGGCTTCGACCTCGACGCGAATGCGCGTGGCCCCGGCATCGAGCGAGTTTTCCAGCAGCTCTTTGACCACCGAGGCCGGCCGGTCCACCACCTCGCCGGCGGCGATCTGGTTGGCAACCTGGTCGGATAAAATGCGGATCTGACCCATAGCATTCAGCCTAACGCAGAAAAACACGGATGAGGGATCGGGGATGAAGGAACGGAAAAACCAGGCCTGGAAGACCAGGTCGGGTCTGGGCGCAATCCAGGAATCATGTTCCGCAATTTAAGACAACGGATCATACTGTGACCTAACGCACAGGGCCAAGGCTGCCGCGCCGCCGAAAATAGAAGTGGGGCGTGGCACTCCGCCAAGGAGCCGGCCCGGAGAATAGGATTCATGAGCGATTCTGCCGATTTGCATGTTTTTGATAAGTTCATTGAGCGCAGCAAGAAGTTTCCGCCGATCAAGACCGCCGTGGCCTGGCCGCTGAGCGATGTGGCCCTGGGTGGCGCCATCGAGGCCGGACAAGCCGGCGTGATTGAACCGATCCTGGTGGGCAAAGAGGCCGCGATCAAGGAACTGGCCGCCAAACTGGGCCTGGATTTGAAGGGCTGCACGATCAAGAATGCCGAAACCGACGTTCAGGCCGCGCAGGCCGCCGTCGCGCTCTGCCGCTCGGGCGAGGCGCAGTCGCTCATGAAGGGCAGCCTGCACACCGACGATCTGCTGCGCCCGGTAGTCGCCCGCGAGACCGGCCTGCGCACCTCCAGCCGCATCTCGCACGTCTTCGTGCTGGACCCGCCCTCCTACTCGCGCACGATTCTGGTGACCGACGCGGCCATCAACATCGCTCCCGAGCTTGAGGATAAGCAGCACATCCTGCAAAACGCCATCAACCTGGCCCACGCGCTGGGTGTTGCCGAGCCCAAGGTCGCCATTCTCTCGGCGGTGGAAAACGTCAATCCCAAGATGCAGTCCACCCTCGACGCCGCCGCGCTGTGCAAGATGGCCGATCGCGGCCAGATCACCGGCGCCATCCTCGACGGACCGCTGGCCTTTGACGCCTCGGTCAGCTTCGAGTCGGCCAAGATCAAGAAGATCGCCTCGCCGGTCGCCGGCCAGGCCGACATCTTCCTGGTGCCCAACATCGAGAGCGGCAACATCCTGGCCAAGCAGTTGCACTACATTGGCGGAGCCAAGATCGCCGGCATCGTGCTCGGCGCGCGTGTGCCGATCATCCTGACCAGCCGCGCCGACTCGGCCGAAAGCCGTCTGGTGAGCTGCGCCATCGCTTCCTTGTCGGTCAACGCCAAAAAGTAGTTTTGCCGATTCATTCCCACGGGCGCCGCGAAGCTTCGCGGCGCCTTTTCTTTTAGTGCCGTTTTTGGACAGCAGACGGTGTTGTCTTCAAGCCGCACGATAAATTGCCGGCGCAGTTGACAGGATTGTTTCTCTGGGAAATCGAAGAGATCAACCTCATATTACCCGTACATATAAATTTAGTTGTTGACATAAATTTATCTATCGAGTTAATCTCGTCTTGGTTTGAGGGGAGGCGCTATGCAAAATCCTTTTCGCCCTGGCGCCGGTCACATGCCGCCCTATATGGCGGGCCGCAAGCAAGAATCAGAGCAATTCAGCAAGCTTCTAGAACAAGATGTAGTTCTTAAAAATCTTATACTTACAGGATTAAGAGGCCTCGGAAAGACTGTTCTTCTGGAAACCTTCAAGCCCATGGCCATGCAAACGGGATGGCTTTGGGCAGGAACGGATCTTTCTGAATCCACAAGCATTAGCGAGGAAAGCCTGGCAACCCGGCTCCTGACCGACCTTTCTGTCGTGTTGGGATCTTTTGTGGTCCAAAGTATCGAGAGCCCGGCAATTGGATTTTCTCAGCAACCACGGAGCAAAGATCTCGCGCTGAGTTACACCACGCTACGCGCGATTTTTGATTCAACACCAGGACTTGTCTTGGACAAGCTCAAAGGGGTTTTAGAAACGGTATGGCCTTATGTGGAAGCGGCAGGGCGCAAAGGAATCATCTTCGCCTACGATGAAGCGCAAAATCTCACGGACCATGCCAAAAAGGATCAGTATCCTCTTTCCCTTTTGCTCGATCTTTTCCAATCGTTACAAAAAAAGGGATTGCGCTATATGCTCGCTTTGGTTGGCCTGCCCACTTTGTTTCCCAAGCTGGTCGAGGCGCGCACTTTTTCCGAACGCATGTTTACGGTAGTCACGCTTCGTCAGCTTGATCGATCGGAAACGAGCGAGGCTGCTTTGAAGCCCATCGCCGATGCGAAGGATTGCCCCATCGGCTTCGATGTACATTCCGTGGAACGCATTTGGAAAGTGACCCATGGCTACCCATATTTTGTGCAATACGTTTGCCGCGAAATCTTCGATATCTGGGTGCAGGCGGTAGATGGCAGCGCGGAGTTGCCCAGGATACCGATGGCTGAAATCGTCGCGAAATTGGATTCGGACTTTTTCGCGGGAAGGTGGGCGAAAGCAACGGATCGCCAGCGCGCCTTACTGGGCATCATCGCGGAGCTTCCGAACGCGGATGTGGAATTTTCAGTTCAGGAAATCGTGGAATCTCCGATCAATAAATCCGCGGCGCGGGCATTTAGTAGCAGCCATGTGAACCAAATGCTGGTTTCACTCGCGGAGGCTGGGCTGGTCTACAAGAACAGATATGGCAGATATTCGTTCGCGGTTCCGTTGTTAGGAAGTTTTATACTTCGTCAAAAAGCGCAGTACCGGCCTGAAAGCCAGGGTATAGAACAGGAATAAGAATACGGCGGGTATTTGGCTTATTCCACCAATCTGCGAAACTGGAGCCATGGTCCCTCAACTTCCCGCGTTGATCTTCGATCTGGATGGAACACTCACCGATTCAAAACCTGGCATTCTCGGCTGCCTGCGCAAGGTGCTCGACGCGCGCGGATTGGGCGACTGCGGGCCGCTGGACCGCTTCGTGGGTCCGCCGGTTGAAGAGTGGGCGATTGAACTTTTGCCCAACGGCAGCGAAGCGGACCGCGTGGCGCTGGCCCGCGAATACCGGGATTGCTATAACCGCGAGGGCTGGTCGAACAACTCGGTCTATGCCGGCATTGGCGAGGCACTCACGGCGTTGCGCGAGCGTGGATTTCCGCTTTACGTCTGCACCTCGAAGCAACAACTCTTCGCCGAGCGCATTCTTCAGTATTTTGAACTCGCCGGATTTTTCATCGCCATCTATGGCGACAAGCCCGAGTTCGAGGATCACAGCAAAGGCAAGCTGCTGGCCCGCCTGCTGGCCGATCGTGGCCTGGGCCACGCGACGGCCTGGATGATCGGCGACCGGATCTACGACATCGCGGCCGCGAAGGAAAACGGGATTCGCTCGATTGCCGCGGCCTGGGGCTATGGCTCGCAAGAGGAGTGGGCGCAGGCCGACGCGATTGCCCCAACGCCGGCCGATGTGCTGACGATTGCCGTGAAATGACAAAATGAAACAGTCTAAGATCATACGCGAATAGCAATGCAGGCCAACACATTCAATAACGAAAAGATCGGCGCGCTGCTGGCCCGGGCCGCGAGCACGCTGGCCGCTGGGCCGCACGCCGGGCGGGCGCGGCGCGACGCCGAAACGCTGCTTCTCTTCGCGCTCAGGCAAAACGATCCGAACAAAAACCGCGCCTGGCTGATTGCGCATGAAGGCGATGTGCCGGCTGCCGAAGAGACAACGCTTTTTCACAAACTCATCGAGCGGCGGCGGGCGGGCGAGCCGGTGCAATACATCGGCGGAGAGGCGGAGTTTTACGGGCTGCCATTTACCGTAAACGAATCGGTGCTGATTCCACGGCCCGAAACCGAGCATTTAGTGGAGAAGGCGCTGGCGCTGGCGGAATGCTTCGAGCGGCCGCGCATGGTCGACGTGGGCACCGGCTCGGGCGCGATTGCGATTGCGCTGGCCTATGAGTGGCTCGATGCGGCGGTGACGGCGACTGACTGTTCGGCGCAAGCGCTCAACGTAGCGCGCGCCAATGCCGAACGTAACGGCGTGGCGGCGCGCGTGCGTTTTTTCGAGGGCGACCTGCTGGCGCCGGTTGCGGGCGAGCTGTTCGAGATTGTCGTCTCCAATCCGCCATACGTGCCCGCGCGCGACCGCGAAACCCTGGCCGTTGAGGTGCGCGAGTTCGAGCCCGGGCTGGCGCTCTTTGCCGGCGACGATGGCCTCGATATTTACCGTCGCTTGATTCTCGCCGCGCGCGAGGTGCTGGTCGAGGGCGGCTATATCGCCCTCGAAATCGGTTACGGCCAACGCGAGTCCATTGCGGCGCTCCTCAAAGACGCGGGCTTTGAAGAGATCGAATTCACCGCGGATTTGCAGGGGATTCCGCGCGTGGCCTCGGCGAAAAGGAAGTAAGCGATGCTTCCGTTTATTTCCCTTCCGGCAGCAGCCTGGTCGCGCCGGTTTTCGTGTTGATCGTCCAGGGCCGCGGGGCGGGCAGATGCAAGCCATAGCTGGTGACATCGAGCGGCATCCAGAAGTAGCGCGAGTCCCAGAGCGTGCCCGGCTTCCAGATGTCGCCGGCGAAGATCACCGCAGTCTTTTTCGTGCCGGTAACTTTGACGAGGGCGGCCGATTGCGAGCCGTAGTTGTTGGCCTCGGGCGGCGCCAGGTTTTTGAACTCGGTCCAGGGGCCGGCGAGCGTGGGCGCGGTGGCGTAGACGTTGGGGTTGGGCTTCCAGCCGGTCATGTGCGAGCCGATCACGTAATAAAGATTGCCCAGATGCACCAGCGCGCCGCCTTCGAGCGGAGCCTGGATGAAGCAGGTTTTCTCCACGTCCATGAAATCGGCGGTGAGCTTGGCCAGGAAGAATCCCTTGGTGGGCCGGGCCTCGAAGATCAAGTAGGCCGAGCCGTCGTCATCGACAAACTGGCCGATGTCGCGGCTCTCCTGATCGAGAGGCCGGAAGCTTTTGACGTAGGTGTAAGGGCCGTCGATGCGGTCGGCGACAGCGACCATCACCCGCGCCAGCTTGTAGCGCGCGTCGTCGAGATGGGCGTACATCACGAACTTTCCGGTCTGCGCGTTGACAAAGACCTTGGGACGTTCGAGCACCCAGTTGGGGCCGAGATGCTCGGGATCGGCGAGCGCCAGAACCTGGCCCAGGTACTTCCAGTGAACGAGATCGCGCGAGCTGTATCCGGCGACAAAGCGCTTGTCGTGGTCGTTGCTCTGCGAGCGGTCTTCGCCGAACCAATAGTAGGTTCCCTGCCAGACGGTGATGCCGACGCCGTGGGCCTGAATGCGATGGCCATCGGTGTCGAGCCAGGGATCGCCGGGATGAACCGCGGCTGGAGCGGCAAATGCAAAGGATGCAGCAAAAAGCAGGGCAAGCAACAGAGCGTTATGCGAAAGGGCCGGTTTCATCGTTATCCTTTGTAGCACACAAGGACGGGGATGCAATTTTGCGCACCCAAGCGAACACCCACCCCCGCCACGAGCGCGGCAAGAGTGGGCGTGGCGTTGCGATGGGTTAGATCAGTTCGTAGCCGGCGAACCAGTAGCCGAGTTCGAAGGCCGCCGTCTCTTCGGCGTCGGAGCCGTGGATGGCGTTTTCCTGAATCGAGGCGGCGAACTTCTTGCGGATGGTTCCCTCTTCGGCGTTGGCCGGATTGGTTGCGCCCATCAGCTTGCGCAGATCGGCAATGGCGTTGTCTTTTTCAAGAGCCAGCAGAATCAGCGGGCCCGAGGACATGAAGTCGGTAAGATCGTCGAAGAATGGCTTGCCGCGATGAACGGCGTAGAAGCCTTCGGCTTGCGCTTTGGTGATGAACTGCTTGCGGATGGAGACGATTTGGAAGCCCGCCTTGGCGATTTCAGCCAGGATGGCTCCCGCCGAGCCGTTACGGACCGCATCGGGCTTGATGATACTGAATGTACGCTGCTGCAAAACAGGCAGACTCCTAAGGTAATTTTGATCCCCACCAATTGTAGAGGAGGGCCGCGGCAGCGAGGGATGAATTATCGTCGGGAATCCGGTTGACGATAGATGACGACGGTAACTTAGGGGGATGCAAACGTACTTCATCCCTCAAAAGACGCACCTATCCCAATTATTTTTTGCCAAAAACGGAGGAAATTTCTGATAAAAATAGTGTGTGAATTCTTGTACCCCCCGGGTCTGGTCGCCGGTTTTCCGGACGCCATAAGTCAGTTGTGAGGTAACTGATGATGCTGACCGTGCTCCAAATCGTCGTTGTAGCTGCCGTTGCCGTCTACATGGTGTACTGGCGCAAAAGTGTTCTCCGCCGCAATGCACAGAGCTGGGAGAGCCTGCTGGGCCGTCTGCGCCAGGACTGGAGCGCGCGCGAGTTGAGCGAGCACTTCTTGTGGCAAGAGGGCCTGAGTGCCACGCCGGAAGATGCCTGGCAGCGCATGGAAGGCCCCAGGGGCCTGTGGGTGATGCACCAGAACGCGCGCGTGATGCTGGCGATGGCCGACTACGCGCTGCGCAACTGCGAGGGCGTGGACCGGCTACTGGTCGAGACCCTGCGCAGCGATGCCATGCAGATTCGCGTGTGCGTGCTGGCGGCGCTGGCTCAGTATGGATTCATGCAGGCCGGCGAAGGCGTTCGCGTCAATGCCTATCGCGCCGCGGCGCTTTATACCGGCATGGCCGCGCGCATGACGCATCTGTTGCAGGAGTACGCGGCCAGCACGGTGCCGGATTTTGTCGCCTCCATGTAGGCAAAATTTTAAGACACAACAAAGAAGCCCCGGTTTTGGCCGGGGCTTCTTTGTTGTGTTGAACCATCAGGCGTGCACGGTGGCCAGATAGTGGCCGATGTTCGCATATTCGTCATCGGTGAGCCGGAAGGCGAGCGCGGCGGCGGTCTCTTCCACCTGCTTGGGGCTGCGGCCGCCGACGATGGCGCCGGTGACAGCCGGGTGATGCAGCGTCCAGGCGATGGCCACCACCCCGGGTGTCACGCCGTGGGGCTTGCCGATTCCGGCAAGAAAATCCACCAGGCGCAGATTGCGGCTCAAGCGCGGTTCATTGAACTCGGGAGCGCGGCGGCGCCAGTCGTCGTCAGGCAGCGCGGCAACGCGGGCTGTGGTCATCTTGCCGGACAAAAGTCCGGAGACCATCGGCGAATAGTTGATGACGCCAATGTTGTTGGCCTGGGCGTGGGGCAGAATCTCCTGCTCAATGGCGCGGCGCAGCATGGAATAGGGCGGCTGCAGGCTGGTGATGGGCGCGATCTGCTGGGCACGCTTCATCTGCGTCACGTTGAAGTTGGAAACGCCAATCCAGCGCAGCTTGCCCTGCTCGCGCAGCTTGGCCAGCGCGGCCCAGCCCTCTTCGATCTCGGCGTCGGGATTGGGCCAGTGCACCTGATACAGATCGATGGTCTCCACGCCCAGCCGCTTCAGCGAAGCCTCGACTTCGTCGGCGATTGAATCGGCCTTGAGCGAGTTGTAGATCGAGCGGTCGTCGTTCCAGCGCATGGAGCACTTGGTAAAGACGTAGGGCTTGTGCGTGGTGGATTTGAGGGCGCGGGCGACGACCTCTTCCGAGTGGCCCAAGCCATAGATGGCCGCCGTGTCGATCCAGTTGATGCCCAGATCGAGAGCGCGGTGAATGGCGGCGATTGAGTCCGCGTCGTCCTGGGGGCCCCAGGAGTATTGCCAGTCGCCTCCGCCCACCGCCCAGGCGCCAAAGCCGATGGGCGTGATCTTCAGGTCGGAGTTGCCGAGTGTGCGCAGTTCGATGGAGTTGCGCTGTGTCATGACATCAGGTTAGATGCTTGGCCGGGCCGCGAAGGCGCAACCTTGGCGCGGGGAGCGGAGAAGAAACTCACCTGACTCCGTACCATCCCCGGAGAAATCAAAGCCTCTACAGCGTTACGCGTTTGCTTTGTCGTTTCCCGGCTGTAGCATCTGGTTGCGGCGAGGCTAGGCCGCCGCGCGGGCGCGCACCGCTTTCGTCGATTTCCTCGCGGCTCGTTTCCGCGCCTTCTTTTGCTGTGGCACAACAGAAAGGCTCAAGCCCATCGTGTTCAGCACGGCGACCAGCGTTTTGAGGGTAGGATTGCCCTTGGGCGAGAGCGAGCGGTAAAGCGACTCGCGGCTGATGCCGGCTTTCGCGGCTACCGCGCCCAGCCCGCCATAAGCTTCGGCGATGGCGCGCAACATCAGCAAACTCGCGCCGCGATCCTCGGGATCGGTTAGGGATTCGACTGCGCACTTCGTAAACTCGACAGCGAGCTCGCGGTCGGCACGAAGTTCCTGAATTTCCCTTTTGTTGTGAGAAGCAGCGTCTTTTACAGTTTTCATGAGCCGCTTTTCCTACGACGCCTTGGCAATCTTCTTTTCCGCAGGGTGTGGGTGGACGCGGCCCTCTTCCGTGAGAAAGCGCTCCACCACCTCGTCGTCGTTGGGATCGTAGGGGCCATCGTCGGGATCGCTGGCGTCGTAGGGTATTGGCTCATCCGTGACAATGCTTCTGCGGACGCGCTCCCAATCGGTTTTACTTGGCTGGCCGGAGATTGTCATAGATTCTCCTCTCCTTTCGCGAAGCTCTGCGGAAGGAAATGATACGTATATTGTATTCCCGAACGGTATAAACGAGGGCAAGAACGATTCCGTTCGATTCGACGAGGGCAATATCCAACCACCGCGGCTCTCCGCGTCCCAAAACTGCAAAGGTGATTTTATTTGGGCTCTCGTAAACGAGATCCGCATCGTCGAAGTCGAGGCCGTGCTTGCGCAGGTTCGCTTCGCGCTTGGCTTCGTCCCATTCGTACACGGACTGATTCTACGCTCCAAAATGAACTCGAATGCGAGTATAGTGATTCGCTATGAACACTTCTGTGCTTGTTGAAGTAATTACAGCATCAACCGCCGTGATCGTGGCGGCTGTGAGCTACTGGTTCACAAAATGGAAGGAGCGAGAAGCTGATTGGCGCAAATGGAAATATGAACAGTACAAAGAATTTATGGTCTCTATAAGCGGAATTGTTGCGAATGACGCTACTCCGGAAGGTAATCGAATTTTTGCCAAAGCCTGTAATACACTTCACTTGATCGGTTCAAAGGGTGTGCTGGATGCGCTTCATGCCTTTCAGTGTGAAGCGAGATCTTCCAACCCGAATCACTCAGATGTAAAAGAAACAGCCTTGCTCTCAAGGCTGGTCTGGGAAGTTCGGAAAGACATGGAGATCCCAGGAACGCCTCAGATATCAAAATTTTTCGTTCAGTTATGGTGCTCCGGCACGAATCCGAAAGAACGATAGGCAAATTGCTGTTTTTCGTTAGTTCAAAAACATCCTCCGATAGAGCGTGTCCCGCTGCACGGGCCGGAAGCCAGCGTCGCGGATAATGCGGCGCAACTCTTCTTCGGTCGTGCAATTCGACGTGCCGGCGGCCTTCACCACATTCTCTTCAAGCATCACCGAGCCTACGTCGTTGCCGCCGAAGTGCAGGCCCAGCTCTAAAACTTTCAGGCCCTGCGTCACCCAACTGGCTTGCACGTTTTCGATGTTGTCGAGATAAAGCCGCGAGATCGCCAGCACCTTTAAATATTCAACGGCGGTAGCCTCGTCCCAGCCGCGGCCGCCCAGCGCCGTGTGCTTGGGCTGGAAGCTCCAGGGGATGAAGGCCGTGAATCCGCCGGTCTCTTCCTGCAGGCGGCGGACGGCGTCAAAGTGGTTGATGCGCTGCTCGAAATTCTCGCCCACGCCGAACATCATGGTTGCCGTGGTGCGCATGCCGAGCTGGTGCGCGGTGCGATGCACGCGGAGCCAGTCCTCGGTGGAGCACTTGAGCCGCGCAATGCGCTGGCGGACCTCGTCGTCCAAAATCTCCGCGCCGCCGCCGGGGATCGAGTCCAGCCCGGCGTCGCGCAAACGAACGATGGTGGTGCGCAGATCGAGATCGGAATACTTGGCGATGGCCAGCACCTCGGAGGCGGTGAGGCAATGCAGCCAGATTTGCGGGAAGCGCTGCTTGATGCCGCTGAAGAGCCGCTCGAACCAATCGATCTTGAGATCGGGATGCACGCCGCCCTGCATCAGCACGCCCGTGCCGCCCATCTCCACCGTCTCGGCGATCTTTTGGTAGATGGTCTCGAAGTCCAGCACGTAGCCCTCGTCGGAGCGCGGGTCGGGCTTGCCCTCGCGCGGCAGCGGACGATAGAAGGCGCAGAAGGTACAGTATTCCGTGCAGAAGTTGGTGTAGTTGATGTTGCGATCGATGATGTAGGTGACCACGCCCTCGGGGTGCAAGCGGCGGCGCACCGCGTCGGCCTCGAATCCCAGGCCGATCAGGTCGGAGGAGTGGAAGTAGTCGAGAGCCTGCTGGCGCGAAATCGGCATGAAGAGATTTTACAGGGACCAGGGACTAGGGACTAGACGCTGTTGGCATAATCCGTGTTGCGATTCTCCGCTTACGCCCACACAAACGTCGCCTTGTCTTTGTCTTTGCGCACGTGGGAGACGGGGAAGACTTGGCCGTGGAAGACGATGTAGACACCAGGCGAAACCAGACGCGCGGCGAGCAGGCTTTCGGTCAGGTTCTGCAGGCCGTCCGAGCCTTCAAAGCCCAGCGGCGTCATGGCGCCGGTGAGCACGATGGGAACCTTCAACTCCGGAAACGACTCTTCGAGAAAGCGGCCGGTCTCGACCATGGTGTCGGTGCCGTGCGAGATGACGATCGGCGCGGGCTCGGCGAGAAGTTGCGCGATGCGGTCGCGGACCTCGACGCGGTCGGTCTCGGTCATCTCCAGGCTGTCTTTGTTCATCAGTTGCACGGTGTGGATTTCGGCATCGGGCAGCCGCAGCATGCTCAAATAACGGTCGAGCTTGGCGGCGCGGTTTTCCACCACGCCGCGTTGCTCGCTGTAGACCTTCTCGATGGTGCCGCCGGTTGTCAAAAGATAGATGCGTTGCATGGGCATCGCTCCCCGGGTTAGTTTGCGTAGCGTTTCTGGTGCCAGGCCCAGGCAGTGCGCAGGATTCCGTCCAGCTCGGTGTAGCGCGGCTTCCATCCCAGTTCGCGAATGGCTTTCTCCGAGCTGGCGACGAGCACGGCTGGGTCGCCGGGCCGGCGCGGGCAGGCTTCAACGGGGATGGGATGGCCGGTGACACGGCGGGCCGACTCGATCACGTCTCGCACGCTGAAACCCTGCCCGTTACCAAGGTTGTAGATCAGCGGCTGCGTGTTGGCCTCTTTGCCTAGCGCGTCAAGAGCCAGCAGGTGGGCGTCGGCCAGGTCGGAGACGTGAATGTAATCTCGGATGCAGGTGCCGTCCAGCGTCGGATAGTCTTCGCCATAAATGCGGATGGAGTTGCGGCGGCCGAGCGCGACATCGAGAACCAGCGGAATCAGATGGGTCTCCGGCTCGTGCGCCTCGCCGCGCGTGACGCCGCTGGGGCCTTCGGGGGCTCCCGCCACGTTGAAGTAGCGCAAAGAGGCGTAGCGCAGGCCGTGAATGCGGTTGAACCAGGCCAGCATCTGCTCGACCAGCAACTTGGATTGGCCATAGGCGTTGGTCGGCTGCAGACGCGCGGTTTCAAGAATCGGAACGGCTTCCGGCTCGCCGTAGACGGCTGCGGTTGAGGAAAAGACCAGCCGCTTGGGACCGCTCGCCAGCACGGCTTCCAGCAGCGAAAGCGTCGAGGCTGTATTGTTGCGGAAATAAATTTCGGGCTTCTGCATCGATTCGCCGGCTTCGATGAGCGCGGCGAAGTGAAGAACCCCGTCGTAGGGATCGCCTAATTCTTTTGCTTCGTTGAAGATGCGCTCGATGCCCGCGCGGTCGGCAAGCTCGCCCTGGATGAATTCCACCCCGGGAGGCACCTGCTCGCGGCGGCTATGGCTTAGGTTGTCAAAAACAACGGCTTTGTGTCCCTTTTTGGTCAGCAAATCCGCAACGGTACCGCCGATATACCCGGCTCCACCTGTCACTAATATCTTCACAAAATTGTTGCCCTCTCGGAAACAGTTTAGTTTACCTTGTGTCTTAAGGAGTAGTGCCAACCGGGCGGCCAAGATTGCCGAACGGAAGCAGTCTTTTGCGGGGTATTCGACTGCGAGGGGGCTGTGTGCATGCGGGCGGGGGGAGCCGCCGCGCAGGTACGGTGTTGCGGCGCGGCCGGGCCAAAGCGTTGAAAATGCTTTGATTATGTCTTTCGGCGGCGTTTATTCTGCCGGACTCACGCGTGCGATTTCTGCAAAATGCCTCAAATCTGCGGGGGATACGATGTTCGAGGGAGGCCATACCTTCGAAGCTTGCGGTGATTTTAGCCTGACCGATCAGGCCGCGCTGCACGTGTCATCCGATCCCCTGTTTGGGTTATCTTCTATCATTAAGAGCGCCCGTATAATGGATTCTTTCCTGCCTTGGAAGCACGACAATAGACGGGCCCATGGCTTGGACGTCCATAGAAATTTAATGAAAAAAAGGACGCCGGCCGACAAAAGTTACGAAGGGAAGTTGCTGCTGTTGCGGCTTTCCGGTGGCGTAACTGGCGATAGAATGCGCTGCGTCCAACGGTTTGTGGCGACTGAAGAGGCAATACTGCCGAACCGAAGGCCCCCGCAGCGGCTCGTGCAATACGTATACGCGCTTTTCCACGCGGCAACCCGCTCGATGCGGGCTGCTGGAAGCGAGGCATAGATATGTCGGAAGCATACACGCCAAGACCGATGAGTTTAGGGTTGTTGCCGGAGCCGGAGCGGAACACGACGTCGTTTGTGATCAGTTCGTGCATCAACCTGGCGATCTTGGCATTGTTGTTGATTTTGG